>Ga0302210_10001070_pt1 | contig 11821 bp, 11 predicted proteins | sample II_Fen_E3_2_FD_198793 | JGI IMG/M metagenome (GOLD analysis project Ga0302210, IMG submission 198793) | Peat permafrost microbial communities from Stordalen Mire near Abisko, Sweden - II_Fen_E3_2 | ecosystem: Environmental > Terrestrial > Soil > Wetlands > Permafrost | place: Sweden: Abisko... | reverse complement strand
GAGGTAAGTTAGATGTATTTATTTCATATGAAGACTTTTCAGAGAGCAAGGTATCATTAAAGTATAATCCTGAATTAGCAGCTGAATATATGGGAATACTTGAGAAGATGTCATCCACATTTGAAATAAAGAATGATGTTACCATTTCAATGCTTTCAAAATATCCAGAAGTTATTATAATGGAAGAGCAATCTGGTGACGAAGAAGAATTATGGAATTTCATAAAAAGTACAATTGAACAAACATGTAAACGATTTGTTGAAACCAGAATTATAGAAGGTGAAAATCTAAAGATTGATTTAAATACTAAATTGAATAACATGCTTGCATTAGTGGATTTTATTGAAGCTAGAAGTCCACAAATAATTAAAGAATACAGAACTAAAATAGAAAATAAAGTAAAAGACCTTCTGTCAGATACAACTTTAGATCAAAATCTATTAGCTGCAGAAGTCATTATATATGCTGATAAAATTTGTGTTGATGAGGAAGTCGTTCGTCTTAGAAGCCATGTGGAGCATGCCCAAAAGTGTTTGACGCAGGATGGTGGAATCGGACGAAAGCTTGACTTTATTGCGCAGGAAATGAACAGAGAAGCCAATACAATCCTTTCCAAGGCAAATGACTTAGAAACATCAAATAAAGCAATTGATTTAAAAACTGAAATTGAAAAAGTTAGGGAACAAATTCAAAATATTGAGTAATACTAATTTACACTTGATTGTTGATTGGTTATTGTGTATACTATTGAAGCAACTTTATTGTTTAGAAGGAGCTTCATATGACTCAATTAATTAATATAGGATTTGGAAATATTGTGAATTCGGATAAGATTGTTGCTATCATTGCACCTGATTCTGCACCAGCCAAACGATTGGTACAGAATTCAAAAGAAACAGGTAGAGTTGTAGATGCAACGCAAGGTAGGAGAACAAGAGCTGTAATCATTACAGATAGTGATCATGTAATACTTTCGGCATTACTGCCAGAGACAATATCTGGAAGGTATAAGGGTGAAGAAAATGAGTAAAAAAGGTCTGTTAATAGTTGTATCTGGTTTTTCAGGAGCTGGTAAAGGTACAGTTATGAGAAGATTGTTACAGAAATATGACAATTATGCTTTGTCAATTTCGGCGACTACAAGATCCCCTAGATTTGGAGAAGAAGATAGTCGTGATTATTTTTTTAAAACAACTGAACAATTTGAAAAGATGATTTTGGATGGACAGTTGATTGAATATGCAAAGTATGTAAGCAATTTTTATGGAACTCCAAAAGATTATGTTGAAGAACAACTTGAACTTGGCAAAAATGTAGTTCTAGAAATTGAAATTCAAGGTGCACTTAAAGTAAAAGAAAAATTTCCGAAAACTGTGCTTTTGTTCTTATTGCCACCAAGTGCAATGGAACTTCAAAGAAGGCTGATTGGAAGAGGCACTGAAGATATCCCAACGATTCGAGCAAGACTTGCTAGAGCAGTTGAAGAATCACAAGGCGTTGAAGACTATGATTATATTGTAGTGAATGACAATTTGGATACCTGTGTTGATGATATCAATTGCATTGTCGAAAGTGAACATAACAAAGCAGTTAACAATTTAAATTTAATTGATAATATAAGAGAAGAACTCAAGAGTTTTTCGGAAGGAGTAATATATGATACATCCATCGTATAAAGATTTAATGGCAGTAGTAAACAGCGAGGTAGAAGAAGGCGAACAACCTGTTGTTCAAAGTAGATATTCAATCGTAATTGCAACTTCTAAAAGAGCAAGAGATATAATTAGTGGGGAAGAACCATTAATTGATAATGCTGCAGGAATGAAACCATTATCAATTGCAGTTTCTGAATTATATACTGGTAAAGTAAAGATTGTTAGTGATGAAGATATCTCTGAAGATTAAGAATTTGTTTTGATGCTTGACGGACGAAAAAGCCAATACATTGCCTCTTGTTCGCTATTGCCTCTACAACCTTACAATATTGTCTGCATTCGGTTTGACACCGATAAAAAACGGTGTCAACCGCCTGCAGACAATATTGTAAGGCAGTAACGGCAAATGCGTACAATTGAGGAAATGTATTGGCTTTTTCTGCGTATCAATGATTGAAAACTGCATGAAACCCTGTGTAGCCCATATGATCTTGTCTGAATCGGTTAGACAATGAAGAAAATCTATTTATAAATTATAATGCCAAAAAAGTTTCGTAACTATAATCCCATCATGTCATATCATATTGATATAACGATGAATGGGGTTGCTTTTTATATCATAAAAGGATAACAGTTAATATTAATAAGATTCCATGTTATAAAAAGTGAAAATTTGCTTGATGGTGAAAATCAGAAAAATATTGGGATTATTATTGCAAAGTTTATTGTATTTCATTTCTTTTTTTGTTCCTAAGAATAAAAACATATGGATCTTTGGTTCTTGGACAGGTAATACATTTTCAGATAACCCAAAGTACTTATATTTGTATATTGTAAAACATTATCCCCAAATTCGATGTATCTATATTTGCAAAGATATAAAACTAGTAGAAAATTTGATGAAAGAGGGAATGGAAGCATACTATTATTACTCAATAAAAGGATGCTTATTAGCTATGCATGCTAGAGTGGCTTTTATAACTGCTGCACATTATGATGTGAATGCTTTTTGTTGTGCAAGAATATTATATATTCAATTATTTCATGGAACACCAATCAAAAAAATATATGAAGATGACCGTATTAATCAGATTAAAGTGATTCCTAAATGGAAAAGTTTCCTAATTGAAAAAATACTAAAATTCTTAGTTACTGTTGGACAAAATGATTATATAACAATTGCCTCACTAAATGTTGCACCATCATTTGAAACGGCATTTAAAACGACAAGAAGGATGATGCTTGTGACTGGTTTGGCACGAACAGATGCATATATCAAGCCATTAAATAATAAGTATATAATAGATTTGAAAAATAGGATAGATGGTCCATTAATTGCATATTTACCAACACACAGAAATTATGGAAAACATGAAAAAGATTATGTAGATATTATGCAGAATTTAGAATATATTAACGAAATCTTAAAAGATAATAATATATATATGTTATATAAACCACATTTTAATGAATTGGTAAATCTCGATAGTAGAATATTTAAATATGATCATATAATTATTCCAGAAGATGACGAATGTATGAGTGATGTTTATGCTTTTACACCATATTGTGATTTGCTAATCACAGATTATTCCAGTGTATATTTGGACTATTTATTAGTAGATAAACCAATCGTATTTTTTATCTATGATTTTGAACATTATACGAATTCAGAGCGAGATTTCTATTATGATTATAATCAAGTAACACCAGGGCCTAAATGCTATACGTGGATAGATACAATAAATGAAGCTTTACGGTTGTTAAAAAAAGATGATATGGCTGAACAAAGGTCAAAAACATGTGTGTTCTTTAATCAATATAAAGATGGAAATTCTTGTGAAAGAATTTATCAAGAGGTTTCTTCGATTGTTTTTAGTGAAAGGGATAAGAATTGAAAACAGCTATTATAACAGCTTCAACTAAGGGGATTGGAAAATCAATTGCATTAAAATTATTAAGCAAAGGCTGTTTCGTAATTATGAATTATTCAAATGATGATAAGATTGCAAATAAGTTAGATATTGAATTAACGAAAAAACATCCCGATCAATATAAGATCATAAAAGCTGATTTATCCACATATGTAGGTATGGAAATATTTGTACAAGAATGCTTGGCTACTAGGAAGATAATTAATTACCTTGTTCTCAATACAGGAATCACAGTAAGGGAAAACTTTGAGGATTTGTCATTAGATACATGGTCAAAAGTGATGGACACAAATTTAAACATCCCATTTTTTACAGTGCAAAAGTTTTCAAAATATATAGATGATAAAGGAAGTATTGTTTTTATTGGCTCAATATTAGGGGAAGTTCCTCACTCTGTTTCAATACCATATGGTGTTTCAAAAGCAGGCATTCATTTTTTAGCCAAATCACTTGTGAAAGAATTTGCAGAACAAAAAATAACGGTTAATGCAATTTGTCCAGGATTTGTGGATACAACATGGCAAATTGCTAAATCCCCTCAAATCAGAAAATCAATAGAAGAAAAAACAGCGTTAGGCCGTTTTGCCAAACCTGAGGAAATAGCTGATTTATGCTATAGTGTTTTAACTAATAATTTTATTAATGGTTCTATTATTAATATAGATGGTGGTTATTCTTATCGTTAGGAGCTTGTTATGTATATCAATGTGGAATTGAAGGATTTGCTAGATGATTTACAAACGAAATATCCAGATATAAATGGGGTATGGATTGATCAACACGATATTGTTTTTGAAGAACGAATTAAGATGAACTGTTATTATTGTGGAAAATATAATGTATGCTGGAAATGCCCTCCGAAATTGCCAGATTTAGATTATCGTAAAATGTTTGCAGAATTTGATAACGCTGCGCTTATTTATTTGAGGTTAGTATTTACGGAGGAAACATTTCATGATGTCAGAGTGGACTCTTCGGTACTGTTGCATAAGGCCCTATTAGATATGGAAAAATTTCTATGGGATCATGGCAATCCAACCGCAATATCATTTATTGGAGGATCCTGTAAATTATGTAAAAATGGATGCGGTAAAGAACATTGTAATGATCCTTATAGGGCTCGATCACCAATAGAAGCTACTGGCGTTAATGTACTTAAAATAGTAGAGAAATATGGGATTGATATCTTATTTCCACCAAAAGACTATTTGACGCGAATTGGATTATTATTATGGTAAATAGGAGAGAAAATATATGACTTACATATTTTTAGTGGCAGGGAAAGGATTAAGGTTACATCCGCTCACATTAAAGCATCCTAAATCGTTGTATCAATTAGATGAACACACGACGATATTACAAAGAATGATTAATCTAATTAAAAAATATGATGTAAATGCTGAGATTGTAGTTGTGACTGGATTTATGGGTAATTCAATTAAAGAACAAATAGATGGTGCAATATTTATAGATAATCCATTCTATGAAGTTACAAATTCGATTGCATCACTATGGTTTGCTAAGGATTATATGGATAAAGATAATATTACAATCATTAATGGCGATGTAGTCATGGCAGAAGATCTTGTTCAAAATATTCTATGTAAATCAGTTGTTAGTCCACTTGTGTTATTAGACAGCTCAATTAAGACTGCAGGTGATTATAATGTTCAAATTACACAAAATAAAGTGTTGGTAATGAGCAAAGAATTGGATGAGTATTATGGTGAATATGCGGGTGTTAGTAAACTTGATAATCATTCGGCGCTATCACTTAGAAATGAAGTCCAATTCATGATTCAGGAAGGAATGTATGACCAATGGTATGAAGATGCCTTGGTACAGATGATATTCAGAAAAAATTTTGATTTATTTTTCAAAGATATATCAGAATACAGCTGGACAGAAGTAGATTGCGTAAGTGATTTAATCTACGCCAAACGAATACACTTATCATAATTATATAAAAAATATTATGGCATACCTTGTCTATATTATTTATTACATGAGCATCTTTTTTAAATCCAAAATACTGAAAATGCATAACACCAAATAATATATAGATAAGATAATATGCAACACCCAATAATGCTAATTAATGATTCCACCCCATACACCGCTCGTCACACTTCCGTTCGTCATCCAACGCCCAAAATTATAAATTGTCGCACACAATTCAGCAAAAAAGTATATAGGTCCTCATTTGTCCGCATATTGCCGTTACAGACTCGATTATTGTTATTCAGGCTGCAGACACCGCTTTTTGGTGTCTGACAGAATGCATAACAATAATCGAGTCTGTAGAGGCAACTAAGGACAAGAGGACCTATATACTTTTTGCGTCTGTCCGCCATTTATATTTTCAAACTCCACTCGGAACAGTCATATACTTTTGTTGCAATACCTTCATAGAATTCAGGCTCATGACAAATAAGTAATATACTACCTTTGTAAGCGATAAGTGCACGTTTTAGCTCAGCTTTTGCATCTTGGTCAAGGTGGTTTGTAGGCTCATCCAGAACAAGGAAATTTGATTCCCTGTTGATCAATTTACAAAGTCTAACTTTAGCTTGTTCACCACCGCTTAGTACTCGAACCATGCTTTCAATGTGCATCGTGGTAAGACCACATTTTGCGAGAGCAGCACGCACTTGATATTGTGAGTAGGAAGGAAACTCTTTCCATATTTCCTCAATACAAGTTGTGTTGTCATTTGATTTTGATTCCTGTTCAAAGTATCCAAGATAAAGGTAATCACCAAGTTCAGCAGAACCACTTATTGGTTTTATAAGACCTAAAATACTTTTCAAAAGTGTGGTCTTACCAATACCATTTGATCCAATCAATGCGATTCGTTCACCTCGTTCCATGGATAAGTTAAGTGGTTTAGAAAGTGGCTCATCATAACCTATTACTAGATCTTTTGTTTCAAAAATAACTTTTCCAGCAGCTCTAGTTGTAAGAAAGTTAAATTCTGGCTTTGGTTTATCTTTTGTTTGCTCAAGAACATCCATTTTGTCAAGCTTCTTCTGGCGAGACATAGCCATATTTCTTGTTGAAGCACGTGCTTTATTTCTGGCAACAAAATCTTCTAAACCTTTGATTTCTTGTTGTTGACGATTGTAAGCAGATTCTTGCTGTGATTTCCTGACAGCATGTACTTCTTCGAATTTTTCATAATCACCAACATATCTGCTTAAATCCTGGTTTTCCATATGATAAATAATATTGATAGCACTATTAAGGAAAGGAATATCATGGGAAATCAATATAAATGCATTTTCATAATCAATTAAGTATCGCTTTAACCATGCAATATGAACTTCATCTAGGTAATTAGTAGGTTCATCAAGTAGGAGAATGTCAGGTTTTTCTAAAAGCAACTTGCCAAGGAGAACCTTTGTACGTTGCCCACCACTTAGCTCAGAAACATCTTGATCAAGACCTAAATCAAGAAGACCTAATGCTCTTGCAACTTCTTCGACTTTTGCATCAATCACATAAAAGTCATGCATTGTAAGCATATCTTGAATAACAGCAAGCTCATCCATCATTTGATTGAGTTCATCTTCATTTGCATCACCCATTTTATCACATATTTCATTCATATTTGATTCCATATCAAATAAATATGCGAATGCAGATGATAATACATCTTTAATACTCATCCCTTTTTCAAGAGCTGTGTGTTGGTCTAGATAACCGGTATGAATGTTCTTTGCCCACTCAATTTTACCAGCATCAGGCATAAGTTTTCCTGTGATTATATTCATAAAGGTTGACTTACCTTCGCCATTTGCGCCGATAAGACCAATATGTTCGCCTTTTAAAAGACGGAAAGATACGTTATTAAAAATTACACGGTCACCAAAACCGTGGCTTAAATTTTCTACATTTAAAATCATAAAAACCTCCAAAAGAATATTTGTAATTAACTTTTCCTATTATTACATAGTAAGAATGATTTCTGCAACATTTATTAAAAATAAATATTTAAGAAAATAATTGAATCATAATAAAAAGAAGTACAAGACTTGTAATTTTCACATCTATATTCTATAATAAACTCATTATGTTGTATTGAAGTACGAAACTATTAATTAGATTTGTAGAAAAGGATGGATATTAAAGATGAAAAGTGCAATTAAAGCATTGACTGAGGGGAAAAATCTTTCTATCGACGAGTCAAAAAGAGTTATGAATATTTTACTTAGTGGTGAAGCTACACAGGCACAAATAGGAGCATTTCTTACAGCATTAAGAATGAAAGGGGAAACTTTGGATGAAATAGTTGGTCTTGCAAGTGTTCTTAGCGAGAAAGCGATACATATTTCACCTAAAGTAGATAAATATATTGATTTTGTAGGTACGGGTGGAGATGGAACGAATACATTTAATATATCTACAACTTCCGCAATTGTTGTTGCAGGTGCAGGCGTTTCTGTTGCAAAACATGGTAATAGAGCTATTTCTAGTAAAAGTGGTGCCGGGGATGTACTTGAAGCTCTAGGTGTGAATATCACAACAAAACCTGAGGAAGTTCAAAAATGTGTGGAAGAGGTTGGACTTGGATTTATGTTTGCACAAATTTTTAATCCTACTATGAAGCATGTAGGGCAAGCAAGAAGTGAGATGGGAATTCGTACAGTATTTAATATTCTTGGTCCTCTAGCCAATCCATCAGGTGCAAAATGTCAGGTAATTGGAGTGTATGATCCAAAACTTACTGAAGTGATTGCGAAAGCAATGCTCATTATGGGTGTTGAAAGAGCAATGGTCGTAAGTGCTAAAAATGGTATGGATGAAGTTTCAACAGCAGAAGATACAGTGGTCTCTGAAATCAAGGACGGTCAGGTATCGACATATATAATCACACCAGAACAATTCGGAATGAGAAGAGTTGATGTTATTGAATTAGTTGGTGGGACAAGCAAAGAAAATTCTAAGATTACAATCGACATTTTATCCGGTCTAAAAGGACCTAAAAAAGATATTGTAATACTTAACGCAGCCTGTGCATTATACACAGCAGATAAAGCTTCTTCAATTGAAGAAGGAATTAAGCTTGCCCAGGAGTCAATTCATTCTGGTAAAGCGATGGAAGTATTAAAAAAACTTATTGAATTTTCAAATAAGTAATTATGTTAGTTAGGAGAATTATATTAAATGAAATTGTTATTTATATCACTTGGTTGTGATAAGAACTTAGTAGATACCGAGGTGATGCTTGGCCTTTTAAATCAAAAAGGGTTTACATTTACAGATGATGAAAATGAAGCCGATGTTATTGCAATTAATACTTGTTGTTTTATAAATGATGCCAAACAAGAAAGCATCGATACCATTTTAGAGATGGCAGAACATAAAAAAGATGGAAAATGTAAGGCATTAATAGTATCTGGGTGCATGGCGCAAAGATATAAGCAAGAAATCATTGATGAAATTCCAGAAGTTGATGCGGTTATTGGAACATCAACATATGATAAAATCGCAGACACAATTAATGCGGTTTTGGCTGGAAAAGGGTTTAATCAATTTGATGATTTAGATAGATTGCCTATTGTTTCTTCAAAAAGAGTGATTACAACTGGTGGATTTTATGAATATTTAAAAATTGCTGAAGGATGTGATAAGCATTGTACCTATTGCATCATTCCTAAAGTTAGAGGTAATTTTAGAAGTGTTCCAATGGACCAACTGATTGAAGAAACTAAGAATCTTGTAGAACAAGGTGTGAAAGAAATCATATTAGTAGCACAAGAAACAACTCTTTATGGTATGGATATATATGGAGAAAAGTCACTTCCAAAACTTTTGCATGAACTAGGTAAAATCGAAAATTTGAAGTGGATTCGAATCTTATATTGTTATCCAGAAGAGATAACAGATGAACTAATTCAGGCAATTAAAGAAGAACCAAAAGTTTGCCATTATCTTGATATTCCGATTCAACATGCGAGTGATGTGATCCTGAAACGTATGGGAAGACGTACCACAAAGCAGGAGCTTATAGATATAGTAGGAAAACTAAGAAAAGAGATTCCAGATATTGCACTTAGAACGACATTGATTACAGGATTTCCGGGTGAAACCATTGAACAGCATGAAGAAGTCCTTGAATTCGTGGATGACATGGAATTTGATAGATTAGGTGCATTTGCATATTCACAAGAAGAAGATACACCAGCTGCTACGATGGATGATCAAGTTGATGAAGATGTAAAAAATGAAAGACGTGATGCGATTATGGAGATGCAACAGGAAGTTTCCATTGACAAATCAGCTGATATGGTAGGTAAAACGATTGAAGTTCTTATCGAAGGAAAAGTCGCAGATGAAAATGCATATATTGGCCGTTCATATATGGACGCACCGAATGTTGATGGTTATATCTTTATAAATACAAATGAAGAATTAATGTCTGGAGATTTTGTATTTGTTAAAATAACAGGAGCTTTAGAGTATGATTTAATAGGAGAGATTAATTATGAATTTACCAAATAAACTTACAATTGCAAGAATCGCTATGATCCCTATATTTTTGTTCTTTTTGATGACTGACTTCGCAGGTGAAAATAGTAAGTATATTGCTGCATTTATTTTTATAATAGCAAGTTTAACTGATTTACTTGATGGTAATATAGCTAGGAAGAATAATATTGTCACTAATTTTGGTAAATTTATGGATCCTTTAGCAGATAAATTATTAGTGTCTTCTGCACTAATTGCGTTTATCCAGCTTGATTACTTGCCAGCTTGGATAGTAATTATTATAATTAGTAGAGATTTTATTATTAGTGGTTTTAGACTTGTTGCTTCAGATAACGGTATTGTTATTGCTGCTAGTTACTGGGGGAAATTTAAGACAACATTTCAGATGCTTATGGTTATACTACTTATTTTTAAATTTGATTTTCCATATGTGAATATAGTTGAAAATGTATTTATATATTCAGCACTTATATTAACAGTCGCTTCACTCCTTGAGTATCTTATCAAGAACAAAAACGTTATGATTGAAGGAGGCAACAAATAATGGTTGCAGAACTTATTTCTGTAGGAACAGAAATTTTACTCGGAAATATTGTTAATACAAATGCTGCTTATTTGTCTGAAAAATGTGCTGCACTTGGACTTTCTATATACAATCAGCAAGTAGTAGGAGATAACGAAGGCAGACTTGTAGATGCTTTAAAAGTTGCTTTAGGAAGGTCTGATATCGTGATCCTTTCTGGAGGACTTGGTCCAACGCAAGATGATATTACAAAAGAAGTAACAGCAAAAGTAATGGAATGTGAACTTGTTGAAGATGCACATTCTAAAGAAAATATTATAAGGATGCTTAAAAATTTCGGCTTAAAGAATAATATTACTGAAAACAATTGGAAACAGGCTTTGGTTCCAAAAGGTGCTATTATTATGGAAAATCACAATGGAACGGCACCTGGAATTATCATTGAAAAAGATGGTAAAGTAGTTGTTTTATTACCAGGTCCTCCTAATGAAATGATACCGATGTTTGAAGAATCAGTTATCGCGTATTTGAGAAAATCACAACCAGAAATATTATATTCAATGATGGTTAAAATCTGTGGAGTTGGCGAAAGCAAAGTTGAAACACAAGTCCTAGATTTGATTAATGCTCAGACCAATCCAACGATTGCAACTTATGCGAAAACAGGAGAGGCTCATATTCGTGTGACTGCTAAGGCGAAAAACTTAGAAACTGCTAAAAAAATGGTAGATCCAATCGTCGAAACCTTAAAGGATAGATTCCAGGAAAATATTTATAGCACAAATGAAGCGGAAGAGTTAGAAGATGTAGTGGTTAAAGCACTTATCAATAAAAAACTTAAATTAGTTACGGTTGAGTCTTGCACAGGCGGTCTATTGGCCGGAAGATTAATTAACGTAAGTGGTGTTTCCCAAGTTTTGCAACAAGGATTTATTACTTACTCTAATGAGTCAAAGATGAAATTAGTTCATGTAAAAGCTTCAACTTTAGAAACGTACAGTGCCGTTAGCAAAGAAGTCGTGGTTGAAATGGCAAAAGGTGGAATCACGGCAGGAGACGCCGATATTTGTGTGGCAATAACAGGTATTGCTGGTCCGAACACAGAAAATGGGAAACCAGTAGGTCTTGTATATATTGGATGCTGTTACAAAGATAATGTTATCGCAAAAGAATATAATTTTAATGGAAATAGACAAAAGGTAAGAGACCAAGCTGTA
>Ga0302210_10001067_pt1 | contig 11861 bp, 9 predicted proteins | sample II_Fen_E3_2_FD_198793 | JGI IMG/M metagenome (GOLD analysis project Ga0302210, IMG submission 198793) | Peat permafrost microbial communities from Stordalen Mire near Abisko, Sweden - II_Fen_E3_2 | ecosystem: Environmental > Terrestrial > Soil > Wetlands > Permafrost | place: Sweden: Abisko... | reverse complement strand
ACAACTGGAATTTAAAAAAACTGTTGTTGACCTTACAAAACCTATCCGCTTAAATAAATTTCTGGCTAATGCCGGAATCTGTTCACGCCGTGAGGCTGATGAATATATACAGGCAGGAGTAATTTCGGTGAATGGAGAAATTGTGACTGAAATGGGTGTTAAGGTCTTGCTTACCGATAAGGTTATGTTCCACGAACAAACCGTACGCTCGGAACGTAAGGTGTATTTATTGCTCAATAAGCCGAAAGACTGTGTAACTACCTCGGAAGATACACATGATCGCCTGACAGTACTTGATTTAGTGAAAAATGCTTGTAGCGAGCGTATTTACCCTGTAGGCAGACTGGATAGAAACACAACCGGAGTTTTGCTGTTGACCAATGATGGTGATTTGGCTTCAAAGTTAACTCATCCGAAGTACGATAAGAAAAAGATCTATCATGCTACGCTGGACAAACCGCTTGAAAAAGCTGATTTTGAAGCAATTTTAGCAGGAGTTCCGCTGGATGATGTAAACATAGCCGCTGATGCACTTGAATTTGTGAAAGAAGGTGATTTGAAACAGGTAGGTATTGAAATTCACTCAGGACAGAACCGTGTAGTTCGTCGTATTTTCGAAAAGCTGGGATATAAAATCATTCGTCTGGATCGCGTATTCTTTGCCGGTCTGACTAAAAAGCAACTTCCACGTGGAAAATATCGTTTCCTTAGCGAAAGAGAAGTAAGCATGCTGAAAATGGGTGCTCACGAGTAGTCAAAAATATATTTCGTATCATAATAACAAAAAATCCTCTGCAACTTTTGCAGAGGATTTTTGTTATAAAGCAGTTGCCAGCAATAAACCATAAATTATTAGAGATTGGCTCTCAGATATACGCATGAAAAAAATTGTTATAGCCGGAGGAACAGGATTTATAGGAACCTATATTGCCGAACGTTTTCAGAAAGCAGGTTATACTGTGCTGATAGTGTCACGAAATCCTAAACATATTTCATGGAATCCAATAGGGTTGACCGAGGCTTTAGAAGATGCTGAAGCAGTTATTAATCTTGCAGGAAAATCCATCAGTTGTTTGTACACCGAGGAGAATAAAAAAGCGATTATTGAATCGCGTATAAATACCACACTCTGGTTGGGTAATGCAATACTTTCATGTGTAACCCCCCCGAAGGTGTGGATTAATGCCAGTGCCACCGGAATATATAAACCATCATTCGATCATTTGATGACGGAGGATGAAACTGAATACGGTAATGATTTTCTGGCGGAAGTGGTGCAACATTGGGAAAAAACATTTTTCGCTTTTCAATTACACGAAACGCGGCAGATAGCTTTACGTACATCTGTTGTGCTTGGCAAGGGCGGGGGAGCGTTACAACCACTTGTAGCACTTAGTCGGTTGTGGTTAGGAGGAAAGCAGGGAGATGGAAAGCAAATCATGAGTTGGATTCATGAGTTGGATTATTTTCATATATTACAATTTCTGATCGCTGATAAAACGATGCATGGAGTCATAAACTGTACTTCACCTCACCCTATCCCGAACCGGGAGTTTATGGAGCAGCTTCGGAAATGTCTTCGTGTACCTGTTGGAATCTCTGCACCTGAATTTGCAGTGAAAATTGGTGCTAAGTTCCGCGGCATTGAGCCTGATTTTATTCTCAATAGTGTTAATGTGTATCCCAAAAGGCTTTTGTATGCTGGCTTCCAATTTTCTTATCCCGATACTGTTAAGGCACTGAAAGAGTTGTTGTGTAAATAGAAAACATAAAAAAACTCCCTGATAAATTTATCAGGGAGTTTTTTTATGAGAAATACGGATTAGAAGGTTGGTCTTCCGCCACCGAAGCCACCGGCTCCACCGCCCATGCCACCTGCTCCACCGCCTGGAGCTCCGCCCATGCTACCTGGACCTCCGAAACGAAAATCTCCTCCTCTTCCTTGTCCGCCCTGACTTCTACTTCCTCCGAAATCAGCAATTTTGTATGAGAAACTTACAATGAAGTAAGACGGAAGAGTGTTGAATTTGCTATAGGTAATATAGTTATCGCCAACTGTTTGTCTGAAATTCAGTTGTTGGTGAAGAATGTCATTTATTTTGAATGCTACAACACCTTTATTGTTTTTAAATACTGTTTTATCAAATGTTGCATTCCAGATTAATTGTTTTTGATCTGCTGTTGCATAACCTTGCAAAGTTGAATAATTCAAATCAGTACCAATGTTGATGTTGTAAGGTAAGTGCAACGTTAAGTTTCCTGAAGCTGTCCAGTCTTTGGTTACTTGTGTACCTGTATTCAAATTGTTTTTAGTATTTGAATATCTGAAATTTCCTCTTGCTCCGATTTCTAATATTGTACCAGTATAGGTCAATGAAAGCATTTCACCTGCACTATAAGCTTTGGTATCGCTCAAATCACCCAGAATTAAATTGTCGGTACTAATAGCCTGAGAATTTAAATGTTTAGAATAGCCATAGCGTTGGTTTAAACCGAACGAAGTGTTAGTCATAAAGTGCAATGTTTTAGCTAAAATCGGTGTGTTAAACATTACCATTCCCGAGAGGTTAAATGGCATTGAACCTGAGTTAACTGCTTGAGAATATTGTTTTCCGGTGTTGTCATATATACTATTAGTTACAAGCGCATCTTTTGTGGCCTGAAGATTTATGGATGTGTTAAAAGACGAGAATGTTGCGTCATTGAAAGCTGAGTACATAACTCTTAAATTGTGACTGAATGAAGGGTTCAGATTAGGATTACCTACTGTTTCGTTCATTATGTTTGAATTATTCTTAACCGGTTGCATCTGATCGATACTTGGCTGAGAAGTTCTTCCCTGATAATCGGCGCGTAAGAAAGTCTTTTTTGTAAAATTGTACTGAAGACGTGCGGTAGGAGCAAAGTTAACCACAGATAATGTAGGCACGTCGCGTAGTGTTCCATCACCATAAACAGTATTGCTTACCGTTTGCGAAGGTTCAACTCTACCTCCAAAAGTGACATTCCAGAGCTTTTCTACGTGCTTGTAGTTCAATTCCAATGATTCTGTATAAAACTGATTATCGAAGCTGTTACTGTATATGCTGTCCTTAAGTGTATAGTCGCTTGAGAATGGATCTTTCCTGAATTGATCTTTTTCTGATGTGCTGTTAGACAGACTGGCAGATGCTATTGTTTGCAATAAGTTCTTTTCGTTCCAGAGTGGTTCTACAAAAGAAACATTTAAGTTGAAGTTATAACGATCTGAAGTGTTCTTAGTATATTGATTTACTTGTGTAAGTACATTCGCTGTTGTTTTGTTCGATGAGTTGTAACTTTCATTATTACTTGAAGATAATGAAGATCTGAAATTAACATTCAAAGTACGTCCTTTTTTGGATTGCAGCTTGCGGTTATAAATAATGCCTAAACCCGCATTGATAGAAGTTCCGTTACCTGTATTGGCAGAATTACCTACAGTAGTAGTGTCGTTGCCGGTAAGGTAAGCATAATTGCTGGAGCTGTTTGAGAATGAACGATTATAAGTGATATTCGGCTGAAGCACGATAGTGGTAAGACTATCTGGTTTCCATTCACTTTCCAATCTTAGGTTAACTGCATAGTTCTCCGGAGTAGAATTATTAAATGAATGATTCGTGAAAGTTGAACCTGAAAGGTAGCTGGTGGTGTTATTTTCTGTAATCGACTCATTGGTAGAGTGATTTAGCGATACATTACCACCCAATTTCAATTTAGGATTTAAGGTTGTGTTATTATTCATCCCAAAGTTCTGAGTTTGAGTTAGACCACCGGCTGGGCCGCCCATTCCGCCTCTGGAGAGTCCGCTTCTGCTTGTGTTTGTGTTATTGGCTCCTCCAAGTACAGCAGTTTGCGAATCGCCGTTCATAATACTTATCATGGCGTTGGCATCGTATCGTGCACCGTTGTTTATGTCTAAACCTCCACCTCCGGTAACACTACCGAAGACACCTTTTCTTCTGTTGGTTTTAGTGGTTAAGTTGATTATACGTTCCGTGTCATTATCTTCAAAACCGGTCATCAATGCTACATCCGATTTCTGATCTAATACCTGAATTTTCTCAATCATATCAGCTGTCAGGTTCTTAGTAACTGTTTCGACATCTCCATCGAAAAATTTCTTACCGTCCACACGTATTTTAGTGATAGATTGTCCGTTCACGGTAATCTTACCATCAGTTCCTACCTGTACCCCCGGTAATTTTTTCAATAAATCTTCCACTACTGCATTCTCTACTGTTTTAAATGCTGTAGCATTGTATTCCATGGTATCACCTTTTACCACCATTTGTGCGGCAGTACCTTTTACTTCTACTTCTTTGAGCAGGTGAGAATCTTCTCCAAGTTGAATGTTCTTTAGAATAAGGTCTTTACCGGCCATTGTGATGTTCTGATGGTGACTTACATAGCCAATCATACTTACAACAATTGCATAATTTCCGGGTTTTACTTTGCTTAGCATAAAACTCCCGTTTCCGTTTGTCTGAGTTCCCTGTACAAGTGTTGAATCGGGAAGCTGTAATAATCTTACAGCACACAATTCTAATGGTAATGCATTTTTCGAGTCAAATACCATTGACTGGATGCTGTGCTGGGAAAATCCCAACAGGTTGGTTGAAACAATAACGATAATAATTAATAATAACTTTTTCATAAATGAATTGTATAAATGAATAATCCTTAAAAAACAATTTTCTTGTAATAATTATAAACTATGAATAAAAAGTATCAACAGCATATTTGTATCCTTTTTTCATTCGTTTTATTGGACGAAAGTAAAACAGAAAGGTTTAATGTGTGTGATTGTTTTTTTTAGTAATGTTGCGTAAAATACATCTAAAAGGCAATAATTATAGCAATAATTGCCATTTTTACCCGAAAAGGTTGAATTTATGATTACATAAATGCTACGATAGGTTACACTTAATGATGAGTACTCCCGGTTTCTCGGCTTATGTTGTTTATGTCATCGAGTTCAGTTTGTCTTTCAGACCTTTTGAAAAATTGCGCGAAACAGGTATTTCCGTATCCGTGTATTTGAGTACTAGCCTCAATCCCTGCGAGTTTCCTTTTACCTGGGTAATTTTATTGACGTTAATCAGAAAGGCTCTGTGGCATTTTATTACAGAAGGGTGTGGCTCCAGTTGTGTCTCGGTACGTTTCAGCGTAGAGCGCAGCAGCATACTTTTTAGCGCTTGGTCTTTGCTGTAAAATACCTCGATGTAATTTCCGCTCGATTCTATATATAATAGTTGTGAGAGTTCTATGTCAAGCCGGTCTTTTTCATTATCGGCTATCAGACTTACTATCTCACTTCCGGTAGTTTCATCTTTCTGGTGCAGGTGGGTGTTAAAGTCTTGCGCCGATTTCAGGTTCTCAGTCAGTAGCCGGTTTTGCTGAATTACCGTTATCACCACTATGGGGATGATGCCTATAGCCACTGTATAGCACTGAAATGCCAGAAACAAATTGAAACTCCACGAACCGTTAAGCCACGAAGCATAAAGTGAATTGCCCAATCCTATTGTGAAAAGGACACATACCTGCCAGATTATTTGTTTCAGTACCGTCCACTCTTTTTTTTCAAACCAGTCTTTGAAGAAAATTCTGCTGACTACAGTGTCGAGAATCATGGTTATAAGCGTAACCAGCCCAAATCCAGAACCGATAATGACTTTATTTCCCTTGTAGTCTGAAAAACCGAAAGGTTGAAAAATCAGCATAAACAGTCCTATAAATACACTGGTACAGAGGAGAATTATCCAGCTGTTGTGTACCCTGGGGTAGGGTTGATTCAGATATCTTTTGAGCATTGAGGTTCAAAAATTTTCAGGTTGCTTTTTCAGCATGCAAAGATACTCATTATTTGTTTAACTAATGCCGAAAAAACATAATATGAACTTAATACGATATGTAAAATCTTTTTTTTGTCATATATATAAATAGGAATAATCAAATAAGCTCACCTTTTTATAACTTTCCGAAAGGGGACGAGCGAAGCGGAGGGGTTGGAAAATTTGAGCATAAAAAAACTCCCCGATACGCATTAGCATATCGGGGAGTTTCTATTTTGTTCCTATTCACAGGGTGATTCCAAGTCACACCGTGAATAAAGAAAAAGAGTTATTTTGCCATTTCAATAGCTACAGCCACTTGTACAGTAGCTCCAACCATTGGGTTGTTACCCATTCCTAAGAATCCCATCATTTCCACGTGAGCTGGAACTGAAGAAGAGCCTGCGAATTGAGCATCGCCGTGCATACGTCCCATAGTATCGGTCATACCGTAAGAAGCAGGACCGGCACCCATATTATCAGGGTGAAGGGTACGTCCGGTGCCACCACCTGAAGCTACAGAGAAGTATTTTTTACCTTGTTCGATACATTCTTTTTTGTATGTACCGGCTACAGGGTGTTGGAAACGTGTTGGGTTAGTTGAGTTACCGGTAATTGATACGTCAACACCTTCAGAACGCATGATAGCCACACCTTCGCGAACATCGTCAGCACCGTAACATTTTACTGCAGCACGAGGACCGTCAGAATATGCTTTGGTACGAACTACTTTCAATTCGCTTGTGTAGTAATCAAATTCAGTTTGTACATATGTAAAACCGTTGATACGAGAGATAATCATTGCAGCATCTTTACCCAATCCATTAAGGATAACGCGTAAAGGTTCGTTACGAACTTTGTTAGCTGACAAAGCGATACCGATAGCACCTTCAGCAGCAGCAAATGATTCGTGTCCTGCAAGGAATGCAAAACATTTAGTTTCGTTGCGAAGCAACATTGCAGCCAGGTTACCATGACCGATACCTACTTTGCGGTCTTCGGCTACTGAACCGGGGATACAGAAAGCCTGCAAACCAATACCGATTGCTTCTGCAGCATCAGCAGCAGTGGTACAGCCTTTTTTAATGGCGATAGCTGAACCTACCACGTAAGCCCATTTTGCGTTTTCGAACGCGATGTTTTGGATGCCTTCGCAAATTGCATAAGGATCGATGTTTTTGGCAGCACAAATTGCTTTGGCTTCGTCGATATCTTTGATACCGTATGTATTAAGAGCCGCATTGACTTTGTCTATACGACGGTCATAACTTTCAAATAGTGGCATATTTTTTTAATTTGAAGATAAGTTAATTGGAAAATTAGTTAATTGATTGTTAACTGTCAACTAATAACTGTCAACTGTCAACTGATTTGACTACTCGTGACGAGGATCGATATATTTCGCAGCGTTATCAAAACGACCGTATTTGCTAGTCGATTTTTTCAATGCTTCGTTTGCATCAACTCCTTTTTTGATTAAGTCCAACATTGGACCTACACGTACGAATTCATATCCGCAAGCTTCACCGTCTTCGTCTAATGCCATACGGCTGATATAACCTTCAGCCAACTCCAGGTAACGAACACCTTTTTTCTTTGTGCTGAATGTTGTTCCAACTTGCGAGCGCAAGCCTTTACCTAAATCTTCTAAACCTGCACCAATTGGCAGACCACCTTCAGAGAAAGCAGATTGTGTACGACCGTACACGATTTGAAGGAATAATTCACGCATTGCCACATTGATCGCGTCGCACACTAAGTCTGTGTTCAATGCTTCAAGAATAGTTTTTCCGGTAAGAATTTCAGCAGCCATTGCAGCTGAGTGAGTCATACCCGAACAACCGATTGTTTCAACTAAAGCCTCTTCGATAATACCTTCTTTAACGTTCAAAGTCAGTTTACATGCGCCTTGTTGTGGTGCACACCAACCCACACCGTGAGTTAAACCTGAAATGTCTTTTATTTCTTTCGATTTTACCCATTTGCCTTCTTCAGGTATGGGAGCTGGTCCATGATTTGGGCCTTTTTTTACAACACACATGTGTTCTACTTCGTGCGAATAAATCATACTTTTCTTGTTTAGTTAATATATTGATTGAATAAAAATTTCTTTAATTGAAACCGACCGCAAAAGTACGTTTTTTTTATTGTTTTGCAATGGAGTAATACACTCAAAATGCTGATAATATTGAACATTTTCCCGTATATTTTGTTAAGTGCATAAAAGTATTAATTTTGCACAACTAACTTTATATTTTAAACGTGGAATATGCTTAGTTTTCATCGAATTAATAATGTTTCTGATTTGCTGTTCAGTAATTTGTTCAATTTGTATGCACTGGCTTTCCCTACGGCTGAACGTCGCACATGGGCAGGGCTTGAATATGAGTTGAATTACGAAAAGCGATTCTTTGCTCAGGCAATTCTCAGGGATGAAAAGTTCGTGGGACTGCTCAACTACTGGACGTTCGACAGGTTCTTTTACATCGAGCATTTTGCTGTAACACCTACTATGAGGGATCAGCACATTGGTACCGATGCTCTGAAGATGTTTAAATTGGAGACTAAGTTGCCCATTGTTTTTGAGGTAGAAATGCCTGTTGACTCCACGTCTATACGTCGCATACTGTTTTATGAAAGGCTGGATTTTAGCGTTATATCACATAATTATGCCCAACCACCGTATGAAGGTGATGGTTTTCTGATACCGATGCAATTAATGTGTAATGACAAGCATTTTGCTGAAACTCACTTTGCCCAGATTAAAGAGACGTTGTATAATAAGGTCTATCATTATGAGGAAGAGAAAGAAAGAGAGAATACAACCCCTAAGGAGGAACTGGAGAACCCCTAACTCCTAAAAAGGGATTAAAGTTAGAGTATTGTTTTCTATATTATTCTGTTCTCTATTTCACCTACTTTGGTAGTGCCAAAGTTTAAACGAATTAATGCTTGCATAGTTCCCGTTTAGGGGTTAGGGGTAACTTATTCCGTCATAAATTTCCATGCCAACCATGCCATTCCACCCATTCCGGTCGTCAGCGCTTTTTCATCAATTTGAAATGTAGGGCTGTGCAATCCTCCTGTGCGGGCATTTATTTCGCCTTTTACCCCAAACCTGAAAAAGCAACAAGGATATTGTTGGGTGAAAAAACCAAAATCTTCCGATGTCATTCGTGTTTCGAGGGTGGTAACGTTATTTTCTCCAACCCATTCGCCTGCAAATTTACGCGCTTCAGAGGTTATTGTGGTGTCGTTTACAACACACGGATAGCCATCCGGCATGTCTATTTCGGCACTGCATCCATAGGCATTACAAGTTTCTATGATTATTCTGCGTATATGTTCTTTCGCCTCGATGCGCCATTTTTCATCGAAAGTGCGTAGCGTACCTGAAATGAAAACTTCGTTTGGAATAACATTGGTAGCTCCATCGGCTATCAGTTTTCCAAAGGTGAGCACCATGGGTGTGAGTGGATGACAAAGTCTGCTGCTAACCTGCTGTAGTGCGACTATGGTTTGTGAAGCTGCCAGTACAGTATCATTGCACAAATGTGGTAATGCGCCATGTCCGCCTTTGCCAGTGATTTTCAGATGAATTTCGTCGGCAGAAGCCATCATTTTTCCATGCAAAAAACCCATTGTGCCGGTAGGGAAATCAACTGAAACATGCTGAGCCAGTATCAATTCAGGTTTTATCTCATCAAATAAACCATCTTCAAGCATAAGTCGGGCCCCTCCGGGTGCTTTTTCTTCGCCCGGTTGAAAAATCAATAATATTGTTCCTTCAAACTCATTTTTTATCTTTTGCAGAATTTTCGCAGCTCCGAGCAAACAAGTGGTGTGGGCATCGTGTCCACAGGCGTGCATAACATTTTCTACTACCGACTTCCAGGGTATATCCACTGCTTCGCAAACAGGCAGTGCATCCGTGTCAGCCCGCAATGCAATTACTTTTTTATGTGGATTTACTCCTTCAATTTTTCCTAGAATACCATTTCCTCCTATACCTGCACGAAACGGAATGCCTATATCAGTTAATTCTGCTTGAATAAATTTGGATGTCTCAAATTCCTTAAACGAAAGTTCAGGATGTGCATGTAGATAGTGGTAGCAATTTATAGCATAGTTATTGTAGTCTGCTGTTAGTTGCTCTATAGTTGATTTCATACGCTTTTAGTTTGTCCGACAAAGGTAGCCATTTTTTGTGAGCTGTCCGGATTAATTCTCAGAGGAGAAATTAAGAATGTGTCTCTATTTTTATATAAAAAAAAGAATTAATGCATGAATTTCATTAGAGGAATAGAATTCTTAACCAAAATTAAACAGATATATTAAATTTTTCGGAAGATTGAGCAACATTTTTTATATTTTTGCATGTCTCAAAGAAAAAATAATTTTTTTAATAAAAATAATTTAGAAATATGAAGAAGTATAGTCTTTTATTAGTGTGTTTGGTATTTTCAGTTGTAGCAATGGCTCAAAAACCAGTTGCAACTTTCAGTGAAAAGGTTTTTGATTTCGGTAAAATAAACGAAAAAGATGGTAATGTTACCCACGTGTTCGAGTTTACAAACAAAGGTAATGCGCCTCTGGTTGTTAGCCGTGTACAGACCTCATGTGGTTGTACCACTCCATCGTGGACTAAAGAACCTGTAGAACCGGCCAAAAAAGGCAGTATAACCGTAACGTTTGATGTTAGAAACAAAACATTGTTTGAAAAACAAATAATGGTATATACCAATGATAACCAAGAACCAGTGATGTTAGTTATTAAAGGGGAGGTTATTCCTGTTTCAAAACAAACTGAAGCCGCACCAAAGAAATAGTTTCTGTTATTTCGGCAATAGAATCTTTGCAGCTAAAATGTTATGAAAAAGTATAGTTTGTTGTTGGTTGGTCTCCTTTTTTCCTTACTGGTAATGTCTCAGAAAGCAAGTATTGCTTTTGATGTGAAAGCGCATGATTTTGGAAAAATAAAGGAAGAGGATGGTAGAGTAACTTATATTTTTAGTTTCGTAAATAACGGGAAAGGACCATTGGTGGTTAGCAGAGTGCAGTCATCTTGCGGCTGTACAACACCGGTTTGGACAAAAACACCTATTGAACCCGGGAAAAAAGGGACGATAACGGTAACGTATAATCCTCTCGGACGTCCCGGTAAGTTCTTTAAACCTGTATCGGTGTATAGTAATGCAACTGATGAATTAGTAAATCTGTCTATACAGGGTGAAGTTATTCCGAAACAATCAGGCGAAGATTCAACGTATCCGGTAAGCATTGGAGGTTTAGGATTGAAAGCCAAGGTGGTGTCAATAGGAAATGTGGAAAGGGGCAGGATGCAAACACGTGTGCTGGGAATTCAAAATATCGGGAAAACGGCTCTGAAACCAACGATTGAAAATCTTCCGGTGTATCTGACGGCTACTGTTTTGCCCGAGGTGTTGAACCCGGATGAAGAAGGTAAAATTACATTTACCCTAAACTCTAAAAACTGCAACCAATGGGGACCTTTGTCTGACGATGTTTACCTGAGCTTGAATGGTGTCCGTAAATTTACAGATGAAACAAGAATACTGGTTGCAGCTAATATTGTAGAAGATTTCAGTAAGCTGACTTTGGAGCAACGAAGGAAATCTCCTGTAATTGAGTTGCCTGAAAGAGAAATAGATTTAGGAACTTTGCGGGAAGGCTCTAAAAGGACTGGCAAACTTAAACTACTAAACAAAGGGTTAAGCACGCTTGAGATCAGAAGGATTATCAACAATAACAAAGAGCTGTCGATCAAAACTTCAAAGAACAGTGTGTCTATTAACAAAAAGACTGATATAGTAATTAGTCTCAATACCAAAAATCTGAGTGAAGCAGATTATAAAAAATCTTTCACCATACAAACTAACGATCCCGAAAATGCTTTTCTGATTGTAGTGGTAAGCTGGAAAGTTCAGAAGTAGAAAAAGAGATTAGAAATAAATAGAAATTTAAATTTAAAAAGCCAGGATTTGT
>Ga0302210_10001061_pt1 | contig 11880 bp, 7 predicted proteins | sample II_Fen_E3_2_FD_198793 | JGI IMG/M metagenome (GOLD analysis project Ga0302210, IMG submission 198793) | Peat permafrost microbial communities from Stordalen Mire near Abisko, Sweden - II_Fen_E3_2 | ecosystem: Environmental > Terrestrial > Soil > Wetlands > Permafrost | place: Sweden: Abisko... | reverse complement strand
CAAGGAAAGTTCCGAAAATGATCAGGCTTGAGAGAGCATATACTTCAGTGGAAATCTTTCCCCTGGCCATTCCATAAATTTTAATTGGGAGAGTGGTCTCACTGGAACCACATACAAAGTAGCTGATAATGACATCATCAAGCGATAGTGTGATGGATAACAGGGCGCCCGATACTATTCCGGGCATCAGCATTGGAATAGTGACACGCTGAAGTGTACGGAACTGATTGGCACCAAGATCCATGGCAGCTTCCTCAATCGAAGCATCAAAGCCGGCGATACGTGAGCGGAGTGTGATGACAACAAAGGGAACGCAGAATGTCACATGTGCAATCACGAGGGTCCAAAAGCTGAGAGTAATGCCCATCACTGTAAAGGTTGCAAGAGAAGCAATACCAATGACAAGTTCCGGAATTACAATCGGGATATAAAGCATATTGTCAAAAAACTTTTTGAAACGGAAATCATATCTATGCAGGCCAATTGTGGCAAGTGTTCCAAGAACAACAGAGATCAGAGTGCTGACCAGAGCGAGTACAATTGTCAGCATAAAACTGTCCATCAGGGACTCATCCCCAAACATTTTTCCATACCATTGCATGGTAAAACCGTGATACATAAGGTTACTATCATTTGTATTAAAGGAATATAGGATAACCATCATCATCGGAAGGTATAGAAAAGTGTAAACCAGAATAGTATACAGACCTGATAAAGGTCCGATTTGTTTCTTCTTATTTCGATTCATTTTATTATACTCCATTCAGCGCATCAGGAAGCCAGATCATCGAGATTTCCAATTTTTGAGTATATTTTCAGGACGATCAGTGTAAAGAGAATCAGAATAACGGAAAAAGCGGCACCAGAAGGCCAGTTGCGGGCTGTCAGAAACTGATCTTTAATCAGGTTGCCAAGCAGTGTTGAATTTCCGCCGCCCATGACATCAGCAATATAAAATGCTCCCAGACTGGGAATGAAGACCTGTATGGTTCCGGCAAATATTCCGGGCAGGGTGAGCGGAAGAATAATTCTGAGAAAGGTATGCAGCCGGGAAGCACCGAGATCATATGCTGCTTCTATAAGATTATGATCCATTTTAGAAATGGAGTTATTCAGCGGAAGAACCATAAATGGAAAAAAGGCATAAACCATTCCAAACAGAGTGGCACCATCTGTATACATCATGGTAATCGGAGAAGTAATGATACCAAGTCTGATCAGGAGCGTGTTCAGAATACCGGAATCACGCAGAATATTTGACCATCCGTTCAGTCGGATCAGTTCATTAATCCAGAAAGGCAGCATGATCAGAAGAATGCAGATCCCCCGGTACCTTTTATCAATTTTGGAAATGATAAAAGAAAAAGGGTACGCAATCAGGAGGCAGATAACACTTGTATTAAATGCAAGTATGACTGATTTCCAGATAACTTTGATATATGCCGGATCCAGAAGACCGGCATAATTTTCCATGGTAAATTTCCATTCTATCCCGCCATATAGTCCTTTGTGCATAAAACTGATCAGGATTACATAAATCATGGGAAAAGCCAGAAAAAGAATCAGCCAGAGAGCAAGAGGACCGACAAAAGTCAGAACCATCCGGCGGTCTGAACTGTGTTTTTGCGTATTGGCCAAAGTTATTCTCCTTTCTGCGCGTTTTTGAACTGACCGGTAATGGCCAGATCAGGGCGGTTAAGCAGTGCACCCTCAATCAGATCATACAGGGTGTCTTCTGTGGTATGCATAATAACTGCTTTTTCCATGTCCCAATACAGATTAACTGCTGTTCCGATAGGAAGAAGATCCTTGTCAGGGTGATGATTGATTTTCAAAATCTGACCATCAGGAAGCATCACAGAAGTTTTTACGAGAGAACCTACATAAATATGTTCTTTCACAATGCCTCTGAGACGGAAATTTTCAACGGACTCCAGACTGTATCCTGTATTTTCCGGACGAACAGAAATGTAGACCATCTCATCCATTACGAAACCATCACCAGTCGTGTGGACAACACCGTTTTCTGCAGTCAGCTCTACCATGTGTTTGTCAATTGCAGTAACGGAAGCCTCAATAATATTAGACTCGCCGATAAAACCAGCGACAAATTTTGTCTCTGGATGCTCATAAATTTCTTTTGCAGTACCGATCTGTTCAATGACACCATTATTCATGACTGCGATACGGTCACTCATAGTCAGGGCTTCTTCCTGATCATGTGTGACATAGATAAAAGTGATACCGAGAAGCTGCTGCAGATGTTTCAGCTCCAGCTGCATCTGTTTGCGAAGTTTCATATCCAGGGCACCCAGAGGCTCATCCAGAAGCAGCAGTTTTGGATCATTGACAAGAGCTCTGGCAATAGCTACACGTTGTTTCTGCCCGCCGGACATCTGATTGGGTTTTCTTGTGCCGAAATTTTTCAGCTGAACCAGATCGAGCATTTTATTGACACGCTCCCGTATCTCTGCTTTTGGCACCTTCTTTTCCACCAGACCAAATGCCACGTTGTCAAAAACGTTCATATGCGGGAAAAGTGCATAACTCTGAAAAACAGTGTTGACTTCTCTTTTATAGGGAGGAACATCGGTAACGTCTCTGGTTCCGATGTGAACAGTGCCGCGGGAAGGAGATTCGAAACCGGCGATGATGCGAAGAGTGGTTGTCTTTCCGCATCCTGACGGACCCAAAAGGGTCAGGAATTCTCCTTCATAGATATCAAGGTTAATTTCTTTTAAAACCTCACTTTGATCAAAATCCTTTGTTACGCCGGTCAATCTGACAATCGGCTCTTTTTCTGTATGAACCATTATTCCTACGCTCCATGAATTATGACATATGCCAGATGCTGGATCTGCTGATGCCAGTGAAAAAGACAAAAAATTTACAGCACCTGTTTGCCGCGTTCTCCTGTCCGGATCCGCATGACATCTTCAATATCTGATATAAAAACTTTACCGTCTCCGACATTTCCGGTAGAGAGGGTATCTACAATTTCTGACAGGATTTCTTCCAGATCCTCATCCCAGACAACAGTCATTACATACAATTTTGGAAGAAGATTAACTTCCAGGCCGAGTTTATCAATTTCCGGATTATTAAAACCTTCCTGATGACCGCATCCCATGGCAGACATGACAGTCATTCCGCTATACTCATTTTTGGTCAGTATTTTTTTCAGGGTTTCCAGTTTTTCGGGGCGAATGATTACTTCGATTTTTTTCATATGAACCTCCTGATTTTAACAGCGTTGTTTACGATTACAAAAAATAAAACAGCTACATAATATTATGCTAAAATGAATTAAAATGCAATGAAAATGTATGTAAAATTCGACTAAAATTCATCCAAAAAAAGAGAATAAAAAAGCAGGCAGTGGACAGCGTCACTGCCTGCAAAAATACCTTATCGTGGGTCAGACGGTTGCATTAAAGATACTGGAAATAAGATCAGAAATAGTAGTGGTAGCCGCACCGGAGGAAGTATACTGCTTGTCAGCCGAAGAAGCAGCAGTACCTGAAGCGGTTGTGCCTGAGACAGTTGTTTCAGTGGAAGCGGTTGTACCAGAGGAGGCTGCAACTGTGGCTGAACCCGTGGAGGAGCTTTCTAAGGCAGAACTGCCAGAAGATCCTGAAGCATAAAGCTCTTTATAATAAGCCTTGAGCAATTTATTGTAGCTTCCGTTTTTAATAGATGCATAATCCGATAAAAAGGAGTCACCAGAACCAGAACCCAGCACGGTTGAAGTCAGATCACTCATACTCGAGGACGAGTTCAGCATGTTCGAAACAGTATTGGAACTATTAGAACTACTAGAACTTATCATAGAAGTGAGCATACTGCTTTTGGAATCTGCTTCATCCATCTTTACCTTTTGATAAGGAGAGTAAGAGATGGACGAAGAGGAAGACTTTGAATCTGATGTCGAAACAGATAGCGACATGAAAATCACCTCCTTTCAGTTATAAAACGATAAAATGAAAAATGTGCGTCATATTCCACTTTTAATATAACATAGCCCTTCAAAAAAAGCAAGGATCCTATTAACTTGATATTTTACAGGCCATTCGTTATGATAAAAGGATCAGTCATAATATTACAGTCTGGAGGAATAAAAAGGGTAGAATGGATATTGTTGGAACATTTGCAGAATTAGTTGGCAGAGAATTGAAAGAAGATCCAGACAGAGCAAGGGATCTTCTGCTTTTTGGATATCGGGCGAAAGCTGTAGCAGACAAGGTTTTACCTGACAGAAAGAATCCCCGATCGAAACAGGCAGCAGCCCAGTCGGTTATGGATGTTATCATAAAGGCACTTGCACATCCGGAACAGTCTGCGATGGTCAGTCTGTTTGTTCCAGGAGAACCTCTTTCGGCTGCGGGCATTACACCATATTCGGTGGAAGCGCTGTCGTGTTATCTGACAGGAACCAAATGTGAAAAGTTTTTTTTGAATCTTACAGCAGAAGAGGGAATTCCAGAGACTATGTGCTCTTTTCACAGGATTTTTCTGGGCGCTGCAGAGAGCAACCTGATGCCAAAACCAAGGTTTACAATTTATACCAATCTGGCATGTGATGGAAACATGATGACTTTTCCATATTTAAAGAGAAAGTATGTTATACCGGGTTTCTTTATCGATGTGCCTTATGAAAAAAATAAGGAGGCTGTGGAATATGTTGCCGGGCAGCTTCGTGAAATGACAGTCTTTTTGTCAGACATGACAGGAAAGGCTATCACAAAAGAGGCACTGAAGGATGCTGTGAATTGCAGCAACAGGGCATCGCTGAACTATCAGAGACATTTAAAATATCAGAAAGACCACTATCTGCCTGGAACACTGACCGGGGATATGTATGGTGTTTTCATGAGCCATATTCTTTTGGGAACCAGTCAGGCAGAACGGTATACGGAACTTCTGCTGAATGATATCCGGAACAGACCGAAATGCAGCGGCCTTCGGATTATGTGGATTCATCTTATGCCATTTATGCAAAAGTCAGTGAAGAAGCTTTTTGATTTTTCAGACAAGGCATATATCACAGCCTGCGATCTTGTGTATGACGGCTTCAGAGAACAGAAGGCGGAGGATCCATATGAGGCCATGGCAGACAAAATGGTCTATTCTGCTTTTAATGGAGAGACGCAGGACCGGATTGACAGGGCATTGGAAATGGCAGAGCTGACAGATGCAGAAGGGGTTGTTATTTTTACACACTGGGGGTGCAAGACAACGATCGGAGCATCAGGTCTGATGAAAGAAGCTTTTGAAGAAGCTGATCTGCCTTCTATTATATTAGATGGAGATGGCTGTAATCCGGAGAACACCAGTGATGGACAGATTGCAACCAGACTGGAGGCATTCATGGAAATGCTGACAGAAAGAAGAACTCTTTCCGGTAAGAACAGGGGGAGAATAATCATATGATTTATTATGTTTGTAAATATACACCGATAGAATTATTTGCCGGATTTCAGGAAGAATGCATGCCGCTCAATGAAATGCCGGAACATTTTGAGCAGGCAGATCAGGTGGCACATGCTAATCTGTGCGGCTTTGGAAGAGCAGTCATCCAGGCAGTCTTGGAAAATAAGGCAGAGGAGCTGGTCCTTGTAAACTGCTGTGATACCATGCGCAGAGTGTTCGACATTTTGAAAAAAACAAATTGCTGCAGTTTTTTGTATCTGATTGACCTTCCGCATGAAAACGGGGAATGTCAGAAAAAAGTATTTGCAGGAAAATTAAAGAAATTCAGAGATGAGTATTCGGAATATAAAGGAAAAATATTTCAAAAGAAAGCTTTCTGCAGCGCATTCCGATCAGTAGAAAGAAAGGCGGAACCCTATATTGGCATGCTGGGAGTCAGAATCGGCCCCGGACTGGAAAAACTGGTGCAGGATACTATTTCCATGCCGGTACGGAACCTGACATGTCTGGGAAACAGAGACCTGATTTTTGACCGGGAGGCCATGCTGAATGCGAAAGAAGAGGAAATGTTTTTACAATACGCAGAAGCAATCCTTTCTCAGGTGCCCTGTTGCAGGATGAATGAAAATACAAGAAGAAGCAGTCTCTTTCTGGATGAAAATCTGAAGGGAATCCTGTATCACACAATTAAATTCTGCGATTATTATGGTTTTGAATATGCCGAGATCAAGAATGAGGTTTCAGTTCCGCTCCTGAAACTGGAAACGGACTATACCAGCCAGAGTATCGGGCAGTTACAGACAAGAGTGGAAGCCTTTGCAGAAGCGGTCGGTGTGACGGGCAAAAGAACGGAATACAGAAAAGACGAGGTTGAGAGAATTGGTATGCTGAAGTCATCAGGGAAGTACTATGCAGCAGGGATCGACAGTGGATCAACAAGTACGGATGTTGTCATATTGAGTCAGGATGAGAAAATCGTTTCTTCTATCATTATACCAACAGGAGGAGGAGCCGGTGCCAGCGCAGAAATGAGTCTGGACCAGGCACTCGAAAAGGCTGGAATAGAGAGAGAGCAGATCGTCAGGATTGTGACGACTGGTTATGGACGTGCTTATATCGAGAGTGGAGATGAAAGTATCACGGAAATCACCTGTCATGCCAAAGGTGCACATTTCCTGAATCCTGAGGTCAGGACAATTATTGATATCGGAGGACAGGATAGTAAAGCAATCCGCATTGACGAAAGCGGAGCAGTACAGAATTTTCTGATGAATGATAAATGTGCGGCAGGAACAGGACGATTTCTGGAAATGATGGCAAGGACTCTTGGGATAACACTGGAGGAGATAAGCACGCTTGGTCTGGACTGGAAAGAAAACATTACTATTTCCAGTATGTGTACTGTGTTTGCTGAATCAGAAGTGGTTTCACTGGTCGCACAGAATAAGTCGCTGCCGGATATTATTCATGGACTGAACTGCTCTGTGGCAGCAAAAGTAGGAGCTCTTGCAGGCAGACTTGGAAATGAGGGAGAGTATATGATGACCGGGGGCGTGGCCCGGAACAGGGGAATTGTCACGGCACTGGAAGAAAAGCTGGGGGTTTCATTATTTATATGTGAGGAAGCACAGCTCTGCGGAGCACTGGGCGCCGCACTGTCTGCCCTGGAAGAATTAAAGAAGGAGTGAGTTCCGGCGAGCATGGAAAAATGCAGAGGAGCTGCAGAGAAACTAATCATATTATTCTTGAGGATGTATCGGGAGAATGATATAATAAACTAATTATATTTGTGCTCTTTTTTCGTATACCAGACAGGAGGGGGCCGAATGCAGACTATTCATGACGGGAAGGAAAAAGCTGGCTGGATGAGCTGTTCTGAACTGCACAGAATACTGCTCTCCAACCAGGCTATCACAGAGATGGAGAACCGGCAGGTGCTGGAGACCGGTTCATGGATTTCAATGCTTCTGCTGGGAAGCATGATTTTGATTGCATCTGATCTGCTATGGTATGATATGCTTTTGACCTACTGCACTTTTACAGTGGTTTCTTTCCTGTCTCTGGCGTTTTGCCTTTTCATTATGCCAGAGTTGTCTGTGTCTCACTCTATTCTGCCAGTTCTATATTTTTATCTGTTTCTGATGATACTTCTGTCTGTTTATATTTCATTTTCGATTGCATCAGGAGGAAGTTTACTGATGTTTTCGGGATGTCTTTTACTTTTTCCACTTGTGATATTGGATGAACAGTACCGCGTAGCGGTTTTTCTGCTGGTCATGGATGGATTCTATTTTTTCAGCACATGGCATTTTTCACCTTTTCAGGGCAGGTTACCGGATATAGTCAGTTGTGCTGGCGTGATGGCGGGAAGCCTGATACTTGAAAGATGGATTTCCGGACTGCGGCTGGGATCAATAGACAGGAAGAGGATACTCAGGCAGCAGAAACAGACATTGCACTATGATGAGCTGAAATATGCACGTGCAATGAAAGCAGCTAAGCTGTCGGTATGGGAATTTGATGTTCCGGGCAGAAAAATCATACTTCCGCAGGAAAGCGAATTTGAATATATCAGATATGAGACCGGTGTGCCGGGAGATGTCATTGAAAATGTGCCGGATGTTTTATTCGAAAAATGTGAAGCGAAGGAAGATATTGATATACTCAGAAATATTTATGAAGATATTTTCAGGGGAAAAGAAAGTACAGAGGGGGTTATCTGGTACCACAGCACACCGGATAGCCAGCCACGGTGCATCAGAATAAGTTATTCTGTGAGCTGCGATGAAAATGGAGTGCCAGTCAGAGCTTTTGGCAGCAGTCAGGATATTACGAAACAGGAAGTGGAGAAAAGACGCTATAGTGAAGCAATCCGGAATATGATTCATACCAATCCGCGGGCGATGAATATTGCAAGACTGAATTTAACGGAAAATGTCTGCGGAGAAGGTCATGGAGTAACGGAATCAATCATGAAAAGACTTCACGGAGGAACTGTAGATGATCTGTTTGCGCATATCGCAGATCTGATCAGTACAGACGAAGACCGGTGTAAGTTCAAAATCATTTTTGACAGGAAAAATCTGATCAGATCATTTGAGAGAGGCGTCCAGCATGGATCTGTTTCATACCGGAGAGAAACGGAAAACGGAAAGATCAGATGGATCAAATCATATGTGAATATGGTCAGAAATCCGGAAACCGGAAATGTGGAAGCAGTTATATATGCTGAGGATATTGATGAGATCAAAAAAGGGGAGCAGATGATCCAGCGGATCACGGATGAAGAGTTTGATTATATTTCACTGCTTTATGCGCCGGATCAAAAGTATATCTTCTATCATGTCAGCGAAAGTATGCGGAAAGATTTTGAAATACTTACCTATGAGATCGGAGAGCCAAGAGATCTGGGAGAAGTATGCCGGGAAGCCGCCGGAAACTGGATTCATCCGGATGAAAGGGACAGATTTCTGAAAGAGATCAGTCTGGATTATGTCAGAGAACAGCTTGGCAGTGCGGATGGCTTTACCAGGCGCTATAAAGGAGTAAAAAAGGATGGAACATCTTGCTGGAAACAGATCAAGATGTCCTATATGGATGAACTTATGGACTGGATCATGGTGGAACAGACAGATATTACAAAGGAAGCCAGAATCCAGGAAATGCTTGAAAACCAACTGGAAAGGGAAAAAGAACTCAGACAGATGGCAGACAGGGCAAATGAAATGAAGACAGGTTTTCTTGCCAGTGTCAGTCATGATATGAGAACACCGCTGAATGCGGTTCTGGGGTATGCGGCACTGGCTGATGAAGGGAGTGACCTGAAAAATATAAAAGACTATTTATCCAAAATTCAGATGGCGGGCAATATGCTCCTGCTTCTGATTAATGACACATTGGATTTGCAGAAAATGGAAAGCGGCATAGTGACTTTAAAACCGGAACCTGTCAGAATTCGAGATCTGATAGAATGCGTTGCCACGGCAGTACAGCCGGATATGGATAAGAAAAAAATCGGGTTTCAGGTAAGTTCTGTATATGAAGATGACAGATATGTTGCTGCAGATTTGGTCCGTGTGGAAAAAATTCTGATTAATCTGCTCGCAAATGCTGTGAAATACACACCAGAACAGGGTACGGTGCTGTTTCATACAGAAACCAGCTGCAAGACTTCTGACACAGTAAGCCTTCGTGCAAAAGTCAGAGACAATGGTCTGGGAATCAGCAAGGGATTTCTGCCCAGAATCTATGAGCCATTTTCTCAGGAGCGAACAGAAGAAACAGAACATATTGATGGATCGGGGCTGGGACTGTCCATAGTGAAGCGCCTGGTAGATCTGATGGACGGAACCATCACTGTTTCAAGTGAGCTTGGCAAGGGAACGGAATTTTGTGTGGAACTTGATTTCCCGCGGATCATGACGGAGAAAATTCCGGTAAAACAGCCTGAAAATATGGATGAACAGATTTTGGAAGGAAAGAAAGTCTTATTATGTGAAGATAATCTTATGAATCAGGAAATCATGGAAGCAATGCTCAAAAAATATGGATTAGAAGTAATCTGTGCATCCAATGGAAAGGATGGGACAATTTTCTTTGAAAAATCAGCTCCAGGGGAATTTGGAGCAATTCTGATGGATATTCACATGCCGGTTATGGATGGATATCAGGCTACTGAAAAAATCAGAAATTCAAGGCATCCTGATGCACAAAAGATACCAATCATTGCAATGACGGCAGATGCCTATCAGGAGGATGTTCAAAAGGCTTTTGAAATGGGAATGAATGCACATCTTGCCAAACCGGTTAATCCGAAACTGCTCTATCTGGAACTGAAAAAGCAAATAATGTCCTGAAAATTTAAAGGGGATGTTTTCCAGCTGCGGGTAAAAGACTTTGTTCATAAAACTTTCGGGTATATGTGGTACAACCGAAAGTTGTTAAGCAGAGTCTTTTTTGTTGTTATACGTCAAAATAGACCGGTGATATGATGAAAAAAGGGATTCTTTTGTGATAAACCGGAAGCTTAACTACAGGGGAAAACTGCGGAACAAGGAGAGAAAAAATGAAAAAAGGAATGAGTCTGGTTACAAAAATGGTGCTGAGTTCCATGTTGATTGCTTTATTTGGAATTGCAGGACTTACAGTCAGTATGATACAGATCAATCTGATGACAAAATCGGAATACAGTATGGATAAAATATATCTGCCCAGATATACCAAGTCTTTTGAGGTGTCAGAAAGCTGCCTGAAGGAAGTATCAGATCTGAGAGGATATGCCATCACATCAGACGAAAGTTATCTGGATGATTATAAAAAGCTGGTCAATTCGACTTCGCAGGAACTGTCTTCTTCTTATCAGATTGCAGATACACAGTCAGGTCAGGACATAATCGCTGCAACACAGAAGGCGCATCAGAATTATGTGGATGCGGTGAATACGAAATTCCTTCCGGTGATTAAAGCAGGAGGAGATGTCCAGAAGGTTATGAAAACGGATCTGGCACCGGTGACACAGAAACTGACAGATCAGATTACAAAATATAAATCATATGGACAGGATCAGATAGATAAGGAATTCGGCGCTTCCATGGATGCAGCATCTATGACACAGAAAATGATGATCTGGATCATGGTAGTTCTGGTGGCAGTTTCGGCTGTGACAAGTCTGACTATGGCATTTATGCTCGCAAAACCGATACGTGCTATGCAGAAAGGCCTGGTGGGTGCGGCAGAGAAAAATGATCTTACCGTGTCATTTCCGGTCAAAAACAGGGATGAAATCGGAGCGATGGCTTATGCACTCAATGATTTTATGGAAAGGATCAGGAGTTCTTTTGACCATGTATCTCAGGAATCCACGACAGTGGAAAATTCGGTTTCTGCAGCAGCCCGTTATATTGATAATCTGAATGTAAATATTGAGGATATTTCGGCTACAACACAGGAACTGTCAGCTGGAATGCAGGAAACGGCTGCATCCACAGAAGAAATCAATGCAACGGTAAGTGATATAGATACAGCAGTGCAGTCTATTGCGAAAAAAGCGCAGGATGGTGCAATGACAGCCGATCAGATCAGTCAGCGGGCAGAAACGCTGAAAACAAGCATTACAGAAAAACAGAAAAACGGGCTGAGTGTTTTTGAAGAAGTGAAGGGGCGGCTCGAGAAATCACTGGAAGAATCCAGAGAAGTAGAGAAAATCAACATTCTGGCAAAGGCAATTTTTGACATTACCAGTCAGACTAACTTGCTTTCACTTAATGCATCGATTGAAGCGGCGCGTGCAGGAGAGGCAGGAAAAGGGTTTGCTGTTGTAGCTGGAGAAATCGGTAAACTGGCAGAAGATTCAGCAAATGCTGTCGGGCAGATACAGTCCATCAGTGATACAGTCAGAAGATCTGTCAGCAATCTGGCAGAAAATTCCAATGAACTGCTCAGCTATATCAC
>Ga0302210_10001059_pt1 | contig 11887 bp, 4 predicted proteins | sample II_Fen_E3_2_FD_198793 | JGI IMG/M metagenome (GOLD analysis project Ga0302210, IMG submission 198793) | Peat permafrost microbial communities from Stordalen Mire near Abisko, Sweden - II_Fen_E3_2 | ecosystem: Environmental > Terrestrial > Soil > Wetlands > Permafrost | place: Sweden: Abisko... | reverse complement strand
CTATTCTGGAAAACAGTCATATTGACGAAATTCTAGATGCAGGCACCCCTACAATATTGCTTCATAAAACTGATGCTAATCAAAACGATTATGCCATTATTTACAACACACTTCAGAAAGACCCTAGTAATTCGGAAAAAGAAGCTGTATTGTATATTTACCGTCAATTACGTAATGCTGTACCGGCTGATGATTCAACAGCCCGTGAAGTAATTAATAATTTATTCTTCTCAGAAAAACGTTACGATTTAGGGGACGTGGGACGTTTCCGTATAAACCGGAAATTGAACCTGACAACCAGCATGGATACAAAAGTGCTGACTAAAGAAGATATTATTGAAATTATCAAATATCTGATTGAGTTGATTAACTCAAAAGCAGATGTTGATGATATTGACCACTTAAGTAACCGTCGTGTTCGTACTGTCGGTGAACAACTATATAATCAATTCGGAGTAGGACTTTCACGTATGGCCCGTACCATTCGTGAACGCATGAATGTTCGTGACAACGAAGTATTTACGCCTATCGATTTGATCAATGCAAAAAGCATTTCATCAGTTATCAACTCATTCTTTGGTACCAATGCGTTATCGCAATTTATGGACCAACAGAATCCATTAGCTGAGATTACCCACAAGCGTCGTATGTCAGCACTCGGGCCTGGCGGTTTATCACGTGAACGTGCAGGTTTCGAGGTTCGAGATGTACATTATACTCACTATGGCCGTTTGTGTCCTATTGAGACTCCGGAAGGTCCAAACATTGGACTTATATCTTCGTTATGTATTTATGCCAAAATAAACGAACTTGGATTTATTGAAACTCCTTACCGCAGGGTAACAGATTCGATAGTTGACACTTCAAATGAAGGTATTGAATACTTCACAGCAGAAGAAGAAGAGAGTCTGGTTATAGCTCAAGGAAATGCACCATTGAATGATAAAGGTGAATTTCTTAATTCCAAAATCAAATCACGTTTAGGCGCTGATTTCCCGGTTATATCACCATCGGAAGTAAATTTAATGGATGTTTCTCCTTCGCAGATCGCGTCGATAGCAGCAGCCTTAATTCCCTTTCTGGAACATGATGATGCCAACCGTGCATTGATGGGATCGAACATGATGCGCCAGGCAGTGCCTTTATTGCGTTGTGAAGCTCCTATTGTCGGAACTGGTATTGAAGCCCAATTAATTCAGGATTCAAGGACCCAGGTTATGGCAGAAGGTGTGGGTATTGTTGAATTTGTTGATGCAACCCGTATTAATATCCGTTACGACCGTACAGAAGAAGAAGAGTTTGTAAGCTTCGATACAGCCGTAAAAGAATATAGATTACCTAAATTCCAGAAAACAAACCAGAACACAACGATTGACTTACGTCCTATCGTTGGAAAAGGAGATAAAGTGTATGCCGGTCAGATATTAACTGAAGGGTATGCCACTCAAAATGGTGAACTGGCAATCGGTAAGAATCTTAAAGTGGCATTCATGCCATGGAAAGGTTATAACTTTGAGGATGCCATCGTAATCAACGAACGTGTTGTACGTGAAGATATATTCACTTCAATACATGTTGTTGAACAACTGTTGGATGTTCGTGAAACAAAACGTGGGATTGAAGAGTTTACTTCGGATATACCAAACGTAAGTGAAGAAGCCACCAAAGATCTTGATGAAAACGGTATTATTCGCATCGGTGCCCGTATTGAGCCGGGTGATATTATTATCGGTAAAATCACTCCAAAAGGAGAATCAGATCCTTCACCGGAAGAAAAACTGCTTCGTGCCATTTTTGGTGACAAAGCTGGAGATGTAAAAGATGCTTCATTGAAAGCAACTCCATCTTTATCCGGTATTGTTATTGGAAAGCGTTTATTCTCAAAAGCACAAAAGAACCGTAAATCGAAGCTTGCTGATAAAGCTGTTCTTCCTAAACTGGATGAAGAGTTCGAAAATCAAGCCTTAATCTTACGTAATACTTTAGTTGAAAAATTAATTGTATTGTTAGGTGATAAAACGTCTGCCGGAGTGAAAGATTTCTTAGGCAGCGACATTATCTCTCGAAACAGTAAATTTACCATCGAACGTTTACGTGAAATAGATTATACAGCCATTCAATTAAGCAAATGGACTACAGATACACACAAAAATGAGTTGGTAAAAAAACTCATTATGAACTATCTGAGAAAACATAAAGAATTGGATGCTCAGATTAAACGTCAAAAATTCAATATCACTATTGGAGATGAACTTCCAAATGGTATTGTACAAATTGCCAAAGTATATATCGCCAAGAAACGTAAGATTCGTGTTGGTGATAAAATGGCAGGACGTCACGGTAACAAAGGTATTGTATCGCGTATTGTCCGTCAGGAAGATATGCCTTTCCTTGAGGATGGAACTCCGGTTGATATTGTGTTGAACCCACTGGGTGTACCATCACGTATGAACCTTGGACAAATATTTGAAACTGTATTGGGATGGGCCGGTCAAACTTTAGGTTTGCGTTTTGCAACTCCTATTTTTGATGGTGCAACCATGGATGATTTGAACGTATGGACTGAGAAAGCCGGCGTACCAAATTATGGTAAAACCTATCTGTATGATGGTGGTACCGGTGAACGTTTTGACCAAACAGCAACTGTAGGTGTGATTTATATGTTGAAACTGGGTCACATGGTTGAAGACAAGATGCACGCGCGTTCTATCGGACCATATTCACTTATTACTCAACAGCCTCTTGGTGGTAAAGCACAATTTGGTGGACAACGTTTCGGGGAAATGGAAGTTTGGGCACTGGAAGCATTTGGTGCTGCCCATATTCTACAGGAAATATTGACTGTCAAATCGGATGATGTTATGGGTCGTGCCCGTACTTACGAAGCGATTGTAAAAGGTGATCCAATGCCAACACCGGGAATTCCTGAATCGCTCAACGTACTGTTGCACGAGCTTAGGGGATTAGGTCTGAGCATCAGTTTAGATTAACTATACGATAAAATAAAAGTTTGTATCAGGTTAACTCCTGATACAAACTGATATTTATTAATACAATCTGAATTGTCCCCGAACACTATCGGGATTCATAAATTGTAAATCTTATAACTCTTTATAAAACAGAGATATGGCTTTTAAAAATGATAATAAGGTAAAGAGTAATTTTAATAAAATATCCATCGGCTTAGCATCGCCAGAAGAAATTTTAAAATTATCGAGTGGTGAGGTTCTCAAACCCGAAACCATAAATTATCGTACATACAAACCAGAACGTGATGGTTTATTCTGCGAACGCATTTTTGGCCCTACCAAGGACTTTGAATGTCATTGCGGTAAATATAAACGTATCCGTTACAAAGGCATTGTCTGCGACCGTTGCGGGGTAGAAGTGACTGAGAAGAAAGTTCGTCGTGAACGCATGGGACATATCCAATTGGTAGTTCCGGTGGCTCACATTTGGTATTTCCGTTCATTACCGAATAAAATCGGTTATTTATTAGGAATGCCTACAAAAAAACTTGATTCTATTATATATTACGAAAAATATGTAATCATTCAGGGTGGAATCATTGAAAACGGTGAAAACATTGCTAATGGAGAATTACTTTCAGAAGATGAATACTTAGACATTCTGGAAGCTCTTCCACGTGAAAATCAATTACTCGAGGACACTGATCCTAACAAGTTTATTGCAAAAATGGGTGCAGATGCCATTCATGACATGCTTAGTAGGTTGGATTTGGATGTACTTTCGTATGATTTACGCCACAAGGCAAATAATGATACTTCCCAACAACGTAAAAATGAAGCCTTGAAACGTCTGCAAATTGTAGAATCGTTCCGAACTTCGAAAATGAGAAATAAACCAGAATGGATGATTATAAAAATCGTTCCGGTCATTCCTCCTGAATTACGTCCGTTGGTACCATTGGATGGTGGTCGTTTTGCAACTTCCGATTTAAACGATTTATACAGACGTGTAATTATCCGTAATAACAGGTTGAAACGTTTGATCGAAATCAAAGCGCCGGAAGTAATCCTTCGTAATGAAAAACGTATGCTTCAGGAAGCTGTTGATTCGTTATTCGATAACTCACGCAAATCAAGTGCTGTTAAAACCGATGCAAACCGCCCGTTGAAATCACTTTCCGACAGTTTAAAAGGGAAACAAGGTCGTTTCCGTCAGAACTTACTTGGAAAACGTGTGGATTATTCAGCACGTTCGGTAATTGTTGTAGGTCCTGAATTAAAGATGCACGAATGCGGATTGCCAAAAGATATGGCTGCCGAATTATATAAACCATTTGTTATCCGCAAATTAATTGAACGCGGAATAGTAAAGACAGTAAAATCTGCCAAGAAAATTGTTGATCGCAAGGATCCTGTTATCTGGGATATTTTGGAATATGTAATGAAAGGCCATCCGGTATTACTTAACCGTGCACCAACATTGCACCGTTTAGGTATACAGGCTTTCCAACCAAAAATGATTGAAGGTAAAGCTATTCAACTTCACCCATTATCGTGTACTGCGTTTAATGCGGATTTTGATGGTGACCAAATGGCTGTTCACTTACCACTTGGTAATGAAGCTATCTTGGAAGCTCAAATGTTGATGCTTGCTTCACACAATATCTTAAACCCTGCCAATGGTGCTCCTATTACCGTTCCTTCACAGGACATGGTACTTGGTTTGTATTATATCACAAAACCGCGTAAAGGAGCCAAAGGCGAAGGTTTGATTTTCTATTCTCCGGAAGAAGCTGAAATAGCTTACAACGAACGTCAAGTTGAATTGCACTCCTGGATTAAGGTGAAAACCAAAGATTTGAATGCAGATAGAGAATTAGTGGATACAATCATTGAAACTACTGTTGGACGTATTTTATTTAATAAATGTGTACCGACTGAAGTAGGATATATCAACGAACTACTTTCTAAAAAATCGTTACGTGACATTATTGGTACCGTAATTGATATTTGTGGTGTGGCCCGTACTGCCCGTTTTCTTGATGATATTAAGGATTTAGGTTATTACATGGCCTTCAAGGGTGGACTTTCGTTCAATTTGAATGATGTAATTATCCCACCTGAAAAAGATGAATTGGTAAAAGAAGGTAATGCAGAGGTTGACGAGATCCTGAATAACTACAATATGGGTTTCATCACCTTTAATGAACGTTACAATCAGATTATTGATACTTGGACGCACGTCAACTCAAAATTGTCGAACATTTTGATGAAACAACTTTCAACCGACAACCAGGGATTTAACTCAGTATATATGATGTTGGATTCAGGTGCCCGTGGTTCTAAAGAACAGATTCGTCAGTTATCCGGTATGCGTGGATTGATGGCAAAACCTCAAAAATCAGGTGCTGAAGGTGGTCAGATTATTGAAAACCCGATTCTGTCTAACTTTAAAGAAGGCCTGTCAGTGTTGGAATACTTTATTTCAACTCACGGTGCCCGTAAAGGACTTGCAGATACAGCTTTGAAAACTGCTGATGCTGGATATTTGACACGTCGTTTGGTAGATGTATCGCAAGATGTTATCATCAATGAAGACGATTGTGGAACTTTACGTGGATTGATTGCCACAGAAATGAAAAACAATGAAGAAGTCATTTCTTCATTATACGAACGCATACTTGGTCGTGTTTCCGTTCATGATATTTACCATCCTCTAACAGGGGAATTAATTGTCAACTCAGGTTCACAAATAACAGAAACACTGGCAAGAAAGATACAGGATTCACCAATTGAACGCGTTGAAATACGTTCGGTATTAACCTGTGAATCTAAGAAAGGTGTTTGTGCCAGATGTTACGGACGTAACTTGGCAACAGGTAAAATGGTTCATATCGGTGAAGCTGTTGGTGTTATCGCAGCTCAATCAATCGGTGAACCAGGTACTCAGTTAACGTTGCGTACATTCCACGTTGGTGGTATTGCTTCTAACGTTGCAGCTGAATCAAAAATTCTTTTGCGTTACGATGGTCGTATCGAATTCGACGAACTTCGTACAGTAGATGCTATTGATGATCCTAAGAATGTTTATCAGGTAGTTGTCAGCCGTTTGACTGAAATGCGTGTTATAGATAAGAATACTGGGATTGCTTTAACGACCCAAAACATTCCTTACGGTTCGAAATTATACGTAAAAGATGGTGATTTAGGTACAAAAGGGCAAATGGTCTGCGAATGGGATCCATTTAATGCTGTAATTATCTCAGAAACTGAAGGTAGGATTGAGTTTGAAGATGTGGTTGAAGGAATTACCTTCAAAACAGAAACTGATGATGCTACTGGATTGCGTGAAAAGATTATTATTGATTCGAAAGATAAAAACAAAATCCCTAGTGCTCATATTTTATCAAAGGATGGTTCAATTTTACGTACATACAACTTACCGGTGGGTGCCCACTTGGTATTGGATAATGGCGATAAAATAAAGACTGGTCAGATGTTGGTAAAAATTCCGCGTGCAGTTGGTAAAGCCGGTGATATTACCGGTGGTCTTCCACGTGTGACTGAATTATTTGAAGCACGTAACCCATCGAATCCGGCAGTTGTTGCTGAGATAGATGGTGAAGTTACCTTTGGTAAAATCAAACGTGGTAACCGTGAACTTTCTGTTACTTCGAAGACTGGGGAGATTAAGAAATATATGATCCCTCTTTCGAAACAAATATTAGTTCAGGAAAATGACTTTGTGCGTGCAGGTACTCCGCTTTCGGATGGAGCAACTACACCTTCGGACATTCTATTAATCAAGGGACCGACTGCAGTTCAGGATTATATTGTGAACGAAGTTCAGGATGTATACCGCTTACAGGGTGTGAAGATTAATGATAAACACTTTGAAGTAATTGTACGTCAGATGATGCGTAAAGTAGATATTCTGGAACAAGGGGATACCCGTTTTCTTGAAAAACAAATCGTTGATAAAAACGAGTTTATGGAAGAAAACGATCGTATCTGGGGTAAAAAAGTGATTCTTGATGCCGGTGATTCAGTAACCCTGAAACCGGGACAAATTATCACACCTCGTAAACTTCGTGACGAAAACAGTATGCTTAAACGTCGTGACATGCGTCTTGTGCAAACACGCGATGCCATAGCTGCTACTTCAAACCAGATTTTACAGGGAATTACCCGTGCTGCTCTTCAAACAAATAGCTTTATGTCGGCTGCTTCTTTCCAGGAAACTACGAAAGTATTAAACGATGCTGCTATCAACGGGAAAGTAGACAAATTAGAAGGATTGAAAGAAAATGTTATTTGCGGACATTTAATTCCAGCCGGTACAGGACAACGTGACTTTGATAAAATTGTGGTATACTCTCGTGATGAGTACGACAAGAAAGTTGATGCACGCAAAAATGTTTTGGACATGGAAGACCGTGAATCTGAAGAATAATTAATTCTGCACTTTTTATTTATTGACAACGAGGTTGTTTTCTTTTCGAAGACAACCTCGTTTTTGTGTTATTAAGTTTTGGCTTACTCAAAAAAAGGCAGTATCTTAGTAGACTTTTTAGATACCTGATTTTAAACTATAACCATTAAAATTCAATGGAAAATAATTATTGCATTATTATGGCAGGTGGCGTTGGAAGCCGCTTTTGGCCATTTAGTAGAAATGAACGTCCAAAACAATTCCTTGATTTCTTTGGAACAGGACGCACGCTTTTGCAGCTTACATACGACCGCATTAGGAATGTCGTACCTGCTCGGAATATTCTCATTGTTTCAAATGTAATTTACAAAGATTTAATTCTGGAACAATTGCCCGAAATTAAACCTGATCAGGTGCTATTGGAACCAAACAGACGAAATACAGCACCTTGCATTGCTTATGCCATAAACAGGATAAAAGCAATGACTGACAAAGCTAACATTATTGTGGCGCCTTCAGATCACCTGATCCTGAAAGAAAATGACTTTCTGGATACATTAAGAACCGGACTCGATTTTGTTGATAAGAATAATTGCCTGTTGACACTGGGAATTAAACCAAGTCGCCCTGAAACCGGATATGGCTATATCCAGATAGATGAAGGTGAAACCAATCTGAGAAGGGTAAAAACATTTACCGAAAAGCCAAATGCAGAACTGGCACAGATCTTTTTTGAAACAGGAGAATTTTTCTGGAATTCCGGTATTTTCCTTTGGAATCTGCAAGCTATTGATAAAGCATTCGATGATTTATTACCAGAGGTTGCAACCAAGTTTAAAGCAGGAAAAGAACTATTCAATACTGAAAAAGAACAGGCATTTATTGATGAAATGTATCCCTCCTGCCCGAATGTATCAATAGATTACGGCATTATGGAAAAGGCTTCGGATGTATATGTATTGTGTTCCGACTTTGGTTGGACCGATTTAGGTACCTGGGGTTCATTGTACGAAATGTCACCAAAAGACGAACAGGAAAACGTTACCTTGAAATGTAAAACTGCTTTCTACGAAAGTAAAAACAATATTGTTGTACTCCCATCTGATAAGCTGGCTGTCATTCAGGATCTGGACGGGTATATTGTTGCTGAATCGGATAATGTTCTGCTGGTCTGCAAACGTGAAAATGAACAACGCATCCGCCAGTTTGTTAATGATATGAATGTGAAATTTGAGGGCAAATTTAATTAAAGAGACTCCGGATATCCACTGGGAAGGAAGTCTGCAAATCCAATTTTCCAGTTGAGAATATAAAGACAAATTATAAACTAACTAATCAAAAGTCCCCCTTAAAGAAATTTAGGGGGCTTTTTCTGATATGAGCGATATTATTCATCTCTTACCCGAGTCGGTAGCCAATCAAATTGCAGCCGGTGAAGTAATTCAACGTCCTGCTTCGGTTTTAAAAGAATTAGTAGAAAATTCTATCGATGCAGGTGCAACTTTTATTCAGATTGTAATAAAAGATGCCGGGCGTACTTTAATACAAGTTGTTGATAACGGAAAAGGAATGAGTGACACCGATGCCCGTATGGCTTTCGAGCGTCATGCAACTTCTAAAATCAACAATGCCGACGATTTATTCTCATTACGTACCATGGGCTTTCGTGGTGAAGCATTGGCTTCCATTGCTGCTGTTGCCCAGGTGGAATTACGCACACGCCGGTCTGAGGATGAACTGGGCGTGCTTGTTGAAGTGGCTGGTACCCGGGTTTTCAAACAGGAATCTGTACAGTGTGACCTGGGGACTTCTTTTCAGGTTAAGAATCTTTTTTTCAATGTTCCTGCCCGCCGTCGCTTCCTGAAAAGTGATAATGTAGAAAAAAGTCATATTTTCACGGAGTTTTACCGCATTGCACTGGTGAATTCCAATGTTGCCTTATCTCTTTTTGATGGGGATGAGGAGATATTCCAGCTACCTGCCTCCAACCATAAAGTCCGCATTGAGAATATCTTTGGTAAAAGTGCCAAGAAACGATGGCAACAACAATTGCTGACTATCGAAACTACCACCAACCTGGTAAGTATAACCGGATATGTAGGAAAACCTGAATTTGCACAGAAATCGGGAAGCCAATACTTTTTTGTCAATGGACGGTACATGCGTCACCCTTATTTCCACAAAGCGGTTTTACTGGCTTATAACCAAATGATACAGGCCACAGAGAGTCCAAACTATTTCATATACCTGGAAGTAGACCCTCAAACCATTGATATCAATATCCATCCTACAAAAACTGAAATTAAATTTGAGAACGAACAGGCTATCTGGTCTATTCTTTCCGCGTCTATTAAAGAAGCCCTGGGAAAATTTAATGTGGTACCATCCATTGATTTTGATCAGGAAGGTTCTATTGACATGCCCGTCGGCACACCCGTAGAGAACATACGGCCACCACAGACTAACTTTAACCCGAACTACAACCCATTTGGTCCTTCAAGTTATAAACGGCCCGTATTGGACTGGGAAGAGCTATATGGCGACTTTGAAAAGAAAGATCTGCCTATTGAATCCTCTCCTACCTGGCAACCTAAACCAGATTCATATTCTAATACTTCCCTGTCATCATTAGGACAACAACAGATTGAAAACACGGAATCACGCACTGACAATTTCCAGTATAAAAAAAGGTTTGTCATCACCGGCATTAAGTCTGGTTTATTAATGATCGATCAGCACCGTGCACACACCCGTATTTTATTTGATTTATTCTTAAACCAGTTAGAAAATTCGAAAGGAGTATCCCAACAGGTGCTCTTCCCCGAAGTATTGGAATTAAGTGCTGATGATGCCCTGTTTTTCGAACAAATCATACCTGATCTGAATCTGCTGGGGTTTGAATTTGAACTCCTTGAAAACTATTCCTACAATGTAAAGGGAGTTTCTTCCCAAACAGGCACTTCAAGTGTCATTGAATTACTGCTCGAGATACTGGAGAATGCCAGGAATACAGAATATGACCCCTCGGCAAGCCTGCATGAATCCATTGCGTTGTCCTTAGCCAAGTCTTCTTCCCTGAAAGCAGGACAACACCTTTCAAATGAAGAGATGTCAGACCTTATCGACCGTCTTTTTGCGTGTGCCAATCATAAGTTCACTCCGGATGGGAAGAAGATAATTACGATATTCACACAGGACGAGTTAGAAAAACGGTTCTGAAATATACATTAAACCCTCTTAGCTGATACCCGGATTCATTCTTAACAAGCATCCCCGTTCAACTAAAACAAATCCTGCAAACGAAATTTAGTCCGCCATGAAATCCCTTCTTATTTTTGACCTTGATGGTACTTTACTCGATACAGTCGCCGATCTGGCAGCCAGCACAAATCATGCACTTCGTCTGTGTGGCTTTCCAACCCATGAATCTGAAGCCTTTCGATTATTTGTAGGAAATGGTATCAACAAACTCTTCGAACGGGCATTGCCCGAAGGTAAAAAGACGCAAGAAAACATCTTACTAATTCGTAAACATTTCCTGGAGTATTATGGAGTACACAATGCCGATTTGACTAGTCCTTATCCGGGTATTACCGGCTTATTGCTCAGCCTGCAAAAAGCAGGAATAAAGCTCGCCGTAGCTTCCAACAAATACCAGAAAGGAACAGAGGATCTTATTCAGCATTTCTTCCCTGGGATTCATTTTACAGCAGTATTCGGTCAACGTGAAGAGATACCTGCTAAGCCTGATCCAACCATTGTGTATGACATATTAGCCATTGCGAAAGTAGACAAACATACAGCTCTGTATATCGGCGACTCAGGCGTTGATATGCTAACCGCACAAAACAGCGGACTGGAAGCTGTAGGTGTCACCTGGGGATTTCGTCCACGGTCTGAAATGGAACAATTTTCACCAGTATACATGGTAGATGATCCTTCTGAAATTCTATCCATTGCAATCCAATAAATTTAAGGCATAAAAAAAACCGCTCATTGGAGCGGTTTTTTTTTCATAGTTACTGAAGATTAATCTTCTTTTACCTGAGGAGTAATCAATTTATAACCTTTTCCGTGAATATTGATAATAGCCACGTTTTGATCGTCTTTTAGCAATTTACGCAATTTGGTGATATACACATCCATGCTACGTGCATTGAAATAGTTATCGTCAACCCAAATCGTTTTCAATGCAAAGTTTCTCTCCAAAATGTTATTTGCATTTGCAGCAAGTAAGTTCAGCAATTCAGATTCTTTGGTAGTCAGCTTTTTAGCTTCACCTTCAAAAGTAAGCATTTGTTTTTGAGCATCAAAAGTAAATGCACCAATCGTGTAAGTCACAACGTCTTTTGCACGTTTGCCTTTTACGCGGCGTAAAATAGATTCAATACGATATAACAATTCTTCCATACTGAACGGTTTTGACAGATAATCATCAGCACCCAGTTTGAATCCCTGCAAAATATCTTCTTTCATCGATTTTGCA
>Ga0302210_10001052_pt1 | contig 11971 bp, 10 predicted proteins | sample II_Fen_E3_2_FD_198793 | JGI IMG/M metagenome (GOLD analysis project Ga0302210, IMG submission 198793) | Peat permafrost microbial communities from Stordalen Mire near Abisko, Sweden - II_Fen_E3_2 | ecosystem: Environmental > Terrestrial > Soil > Wetlands > Permafrost | place: Sweden: Abisko... | reverse complement strand
TTTACGGGTTTTCTGATATACCTGCTTTATCAGAATGTGTGCAGTGCCTGGCAGCCTCTTGCAGCCATTTTTGTCTGTATCTTTTTTTATACTGTGGTTTATCTGTTTGGAATGGCAGTTCTGCCTGTTATGAACGAAGATGATGCAGGCTTTATCCCTGGAGGAGCCTTGTTTTTACAGATCAAAAAGTTGCTGCATAAGGAAGAAAGAGGTGTCTGATGAAAAGTATGGATATCGCTGTCATCGGAGCTGGGGCATCAGGAATGGCAGCGGCAATCACAGCACTTGAATATGGAAAAAGTGTCGTGATATATGAAGCAAACGAAATGGCAGGTCGTAAAATTCTTGCTACCGGAAACGGAAAATGCAATTTCACAAATGAAATGATACAGGAAAATGCTTACCATACAGATGATCAGGATATTTTAAAAAAAATTCTGGATCAATATACCGGATCTGAAATCAGAAAATGGTTTGAACTGCATGGTATGGAATCAAAATTGAAAAACGGATATTGTTATCCTTTCTCGGAACAGTCCTCCACGGTTCAGGAAATTCTTTTATCCTCCATTGAACAGAAAAACGGAAAAATCATTTATCATGCTCCGATTAATGAAATCAATTATCAAAATGGTCTTTTTGTAATCCGTCATGGCAGCGAGCAGACTGCTTTTCACCGCTGCATCCTTGCATGCGGGTCAGATGCCGGTAATTTTATAAAGCCGCGGGATTGCAGTCCATATGACTGTGCTGAAAATTTCGGTCTTTCTATTACCAGTAAACTGCCTGCCCTGACAAAATGCATCTGCTTCGAAAATGACTTCAAAATTCTCTCCGGAGTCAGAACAGATGCCGAGCTTACCGTATATGAAAATAAAACCCGGCTGTCTTCCGAACGGGGAGAAGTGCAGTTTACCTCTCAGGGATTATCCGGTATCGTTTTTTTCCAGCTTTCAGGGCTTATTTCTGAAAAGAAAGCACAAGGCTGTCAGATACAGGTGCATCTGAACTTTTTTCCGGATTTTAGCTCCGCACAGGTTTTTGATCTGTTTGAGAAACGTTTTCAGCAGATTTCCGGTAAAACAATAGAAACCTTCTTTTTAGGTTTATGGAATAAAAAAATCATGACCGCATTATGCCGGAGAGCAGGTCTGAAGATAACGGAACAAGCATCTCATTATAAAAAAGAACAGCTCTGGAATGTTTTTTCTCTGGCAGAAGATTTTGTTGTCAGTGTAAAACAAATGGCATCTCTTGAAGAAGCCCAGGTATGCCGTGGTGGGATTAGTCTCCTTGAAATCCGTGAAACACTTGAAGCAAAGAAATTCTCCGGTCTTTTTATCTGCGGAGAACTGCTGAATGTTGATGGAATCTGCGGTGGATATAATCTGCACTGGGCATGGGCATCAGGCATCACGGCCGGTAAGAACGCTGCAAATTTTTAATTTTTAAAAAATATAAAGTTCATAAAAAAGGGAAAATCTGTGTTAAAAATCAATCAGGTAAAATGTCATATTACACATACAGAAGAGCAGCTTAAACAGGCGATCTGCAAAAAGTGTCGCTGCAAACCGGATCAGTTGAAATATTTTAAGATTCTGAAGCGTTCTGTGGATGCCCGGAAAAAACCGGAACTTTTCTTTCAATATACCGTTCTGGCAGAATTTCTGGATGAAAAATTCATACTATCGCATTCTGATCCGAAAGATATCCTGAAAGCAGAACCGGAATCCTATGTTTTTAAAATAGCGGGAAATATTTCCATGAAGCCTGCCGACAGGCCTGTTATCATTGGTGCCGGACCGGCAGGACTTTTCTGTGCTTATGAACTGGCCCAAAATGGTTATAAGCCTCTCATTCTGGAGCGTGGTGCAGATGTCGATCAGAGGACTAAAATAGTAGAAGAGTTTTGGAGCGGAAAACCACTGAATCCAGTAACCAATGTCCAGTTTGGAGAAGGCGGTGCCGGAACTTTTTCTGATGGAAAGCTGAATACTCTGGTCAAAGATCCCAACGGACGAAACAGGCATGTGCTGGAAACTTTTGTCAAATTTGGCGGTCCGGAAGAAATCCTGTATGATCAGAAACCTCATCTTGGCACTGATATCTTAAAAGATATTGTCAAAAAAATGCGTCTGGCTATACAGGAAGCCGGCGGAGAGTTCCGTTTTCAGACACAGGTTACCGATTTTCTGATCCAAAATGATCAGCTATATGGTCTTATTTTGAATCAGGAAGAAGAGCTTCCCTGCAGTATTGCTGCTTTGGCGATCGGTCACAGTGCAAGAGATACCTATCAAAAGCTGGAAGAGCGGCTTATCCGGATGGAAGCAAAGGCATTTGCTGTAGGCTACCGTGTGATTCATCCTCAGGAATTTATTAACCAGTCTCAATATGGTCACACTGATGTTCCTCAGCTGGGCGCCGCCCCCTATAAATTAACAGCAACGTCCGAAAATGGCAGGGGAGTATATTCCTTTTGCATGTGCCCTGGCGGTTATGTAGTCAATGCCTCCTCTGCACCGGGAGAAACAGCTGTTAATGGGATGAGCTACAGCGGGCGAAACGGCAGTTGTGCAAACAGCGCCATTGTGGTTGCCGTATCGCCTTCTGATTATCCGGGCGAAGGACCTCTTTCCGGCATACAGTTTCAAAAGGAGCTGGAAAAGAAGGCTTATCTGGCAGGAAATGGTTCTGTTCCGGTAGAAAAGTACGGATTATTCAGGAAAGAACTTGAAAAACGTGGTATGATACAGGAGAGTGTCAGAAAGCGTTATGATGTGATTGCGCCATTTCAGCCGGATATTCGTGGGGGATATCAGGAGTCAGATCTGACAGAGATCCTTCCGCCCGTTCTGCTTCGTTCTTTTTCAGAAGGAATGGAACGGTTTGACCGTATGATTCAGGGCTTTGCCTCTGAGGAAACCTGGCTATGCGGCGTGGAGAGCAGAACATCTTCTCCGGTTCGTATTGTGAGAGATGAATCGATGCAGGCTTCTGTAAAAGGACTGTATCCTTGCGGGGAAGGTGCCGGATATGCAGGAGGCATCACTTCTGCTGCCATGGATGGTATCAAAATTGCTGAAATGATTGCTTCAAAATTCAGACCATAAATTTTATGATATAAGGAGTTTTTATGGAAAAAAACAGGGATTTTCTGAAAGATAAAAAAAGAATTGTCATTAAAGTTGGATCTTCTTCCCTGCAGCATCAGGAAACCGGAGATCTTGATTATACCAAACTGGATGTTCTCGTTCGTGAAATATGTAATCTCAGAAATATGGGCAAAGATGTCGTCCTCGTTACCTCCGGTGCTATCGCTGTCGGAAAGAGAGCCGTTCATATTAAAGAAATTCCTGATGAGACAGAAGACCACGGTGTTGCTGTAAAACAAGCCTGTGCTGCAATCGGACAGGCTCGTCTGATGATGGTATATCAGAAAATTTTTGCGGAATACAATCATATAGCAGCCCAGATCCTTTTAACAAAAAATACGTTTATCAACAATCTGAACCGATATAATGCCCAGAATACTTTTCGTGAGCTTCTTCACATGGGCGTGATACCTATTGTAAATGAAAATGATACCGTTGCCACATATGAAATTAAAATTGGCGATAACGATACGCTTTCAGCCATTGTTGCTACCCTGGTTGATGCAGATCTTCTGATCCTTCTTTCAGATATTGAAGGGCTTTACACCGATGATCCAAGAAAAAATCCAAATGCAGAATTTATTGAAGAAGTAGATCATATTGATCCTGAAACCATGCAGATGGGAAAAGGATCCACCGGAAGCAGCAGTGGAACCGGCGGAATGAATACGAAACTTCTGGCTGCAAAAATTGCAACCAAATCAGGAATCGATATGCTGATTGCCAACAGTGAGGATATCAAGGTTATTCACAGACTTATCAGCGGTAACAATATTGGTACGCTTTTCCGTGCAGACAAGGATCCTGATTTTGATCTGCCTCTGTTTATTCAGAAAATTCACAAATAAAATGTGCTTATAAAATAATGACTTATATTTTAATCTGGGTTATCTGCAGATTTGATGTTAATAACAGGAGGAATCAATATGGATGATATGAACGCATGTATAAAGCGAATTAACGAACTCTACCATAAAGATAAAAAGTCAGGACTTACTCCCGCAGAAAAGGAAGAGCAGCAATTTCTGCGAAAAAGGTATGTAGAGAGTATTCGTAAAAATGTCAGAGGACAGCTGGATCAGATCAGTATTCAGAACGAGGATGGCAGTATTATCAATCTGGAGGAAAAGCATTCTTCAAAAGAAAAGCCGGATCAGAAAAATGACGATGACGAAAAAACAGAATGACTTGATCCATAACGAAAACCATGATAAAACCATAAAAAAGACCATTCATGAAAAAGCTATGTGCAAGCAGGAACTCCGCAGCCATTTTCTTCAGGTCAGAAAAAGCATTCCTGAAATGGAGCGTGCTATTCTGGATCAGATGATCTGCAGTCAGCTGCTTCAGCATCCTGCTATTCAGAAAGCAGACAGTCTCCTCATTTATATCAGCTATGCTTCCGAAACAGATACGAAAGCGCTGATCCGTGCCCTGCTGGCTGCTGGAAAAAGAGTCTATATTCCGAAGGTTCTGACCCGGGAAACAATGGGATTTTACCGGATAGATAATTTTGATCATCTGAAAAAAAGTACCATAGGTATTTTAGAGCCGGATGAAACCTGTTCAGAAGTTTTTCAGGTCAACATTTTTCAGATCAAAGCTTTTCCGGATCTTATTCTCCCTGTCATGATCCTGCCCGGACTTTCTTTTGATCTGACCGGATGCAGACTTGGCTATGGCGGCGGATATTATGACCGGTATCTGCATCATTGCAGACAGCTTCCCGGTATGGAAGCGCTTTCGATGCATCTGATTGGCATCTGTTATTCCTGCCAGCTTTCCGATCATCTTCCGGAAAGCGTTTTTGACTATCCGGTAGATGAAATCTGTACAGAAAAAGGGATATTACAAATTTTGGAACACAATGAATCAAAAAAGGAGAACGAACATGGAACTTCTTGAAATATGCCGTCATGCATCAGACGCAAAGTTACCGCTTCAAAGACTTTCACCACAGCAGAAAACAGAAATACTCAAAGACTGCGCCGCATCTCTTATGGATCATCAAAGCGAAATCCTTCAGGCAAATAATGCCGATCTGGAAAGAGGTAAAAAGAATGGTCTCTCTGAAGGACTTCTTGACAGGCTTTCCCTTACCGAAAAAAGAATTGCAGATATGTCAGAGGGGCTTCTCCAGGTTGCCGGTCTGAATGATCCTGTTGGTGAAATCGTAGAAACTTTTACCAGACCCAATGGTCTTCTGATCGAAAAATGCAGAGTTCCTATCGGTGTAATCGGAATCATATACGAAGCCAGACCAAATGTTACCGTTGATGCTTTTGCATTATGTTTTAAAAGCGGAAATGTCGTTATTTTAAAAGGCGGAAGTGACGCGATCTGTTCCAATCAGAAAATAGTTGAAATTCTGCAGCATATTTTAACAGAAAAAAAGCTGTCTTCCGATTTTCTGCAGCTCATTACCGATACAGACAGGGAAACCACACAGGCTTTCATGAAAATGAACCAGTACGTTGACCTGCTGATACCAAGAGGCGGCGCGGGACTGATCAGGTCAGTCGTAGAGAACAGTACCATTCCGGTTATCGAAACCGGAACCGGTAACTGTCATGTCTATATTGACGATTCCGCAGATATTGAAAAGGCAATCCCGATTATCATCAATGCAAAAACCCAGCGTATCAGTGTTTGCAACGCATGTGAATCACTTGTCATTCATAAAGATATCAGAGAACGTATCCTTCCGGCACTTGCGAAGGCGTTGCGGGAAAATCATGTGGAGATGCGCGGTGATGAAAAAGTCAGAGAACTCATTCCGGACTCTCTGGCTGCAACAGAAGACGACTACGGAAAAGAATATCTGGATTATATCATTTCCATGAAGACAGTTGATTCTCTTGACGAAGCCATTGCTCATATTAACAAATACAATACAGGACATTCCGATGCCATCATCACAGAAAATGAGGAACATGCAGAACAATTTCTCAAAGAAGTGGATTCCGCCTGTGTTTATGTTAATGCTTCTACCAGATTTACAGATGGTTTTGAATTTGGTTTTGGCGCCGAAATTGGAATCAGTACACAGAAAATGCATGCAAGAGGTCCGATGGGACTGAAAGAGCTGACTTCCTATAAGTATCTGATCCATGGGAAAGGTCAGATCCGTGAATAAACCCGAACAGATTTATTTTCCGGATCATACGGAAAATGATACAATCCGCTTTCAGCACATCACAGATTTGATATTTAATACTGAAAAAATACGGCATGGTATTGGAACGCTGAGTGAAAAAACCATTCATGAAGTCATAAAGAGCTTTTATTGCGAAGATCCGCAGTTTCAGGAAGTACGAACAGGCACGTTTATTGCGGATATCTCTTCCGGGTCTCTGATTGTAGAGATTCAGAACGGTAATTTTAATAAACTTCGTGATAAGCTGAATGAGTTTCTGGTTCAAAATGATGTGATCGTAGTATATCCCATCCCTGTTGAGAAAAAAGTATACTGGTTAAATCAGGAAACCTGTGAAATAACAGGCGGGCGCAGATCGCCCCACAGGGGAAACCGTTATGAAGCTTTTCTGCAGTTTTACCGGATTCGTTCTGTTTTAAATCATAAGCACCTTCATTTTCATATTTTTCTGATGGATATGGAGGAATATCGTCTTCTGAATGGATGGAGCCATGATAAAAAGCGTGGTTCTTCCAGGTATGACAGGCTGCCTGGTCAGCTGCGTGAAATCATGGAGCTGAACTGTCCTGATGATTATATGCAGTTCTTTCCGCCTGATCTGCCAGAACTTTTTACTTCAAAGGATCTTTCAAAAAAAGCCGGTATCCCTGTCAGACTTGCACAGTACTGTCTTTTGATCTGCAGAGATCTGGGAATCATCGAACTAAGTGGAAAGCAGGGGCGAAGTCTGCAATACCGCCTGGCTCATCACACTCATCCGTGAATACGAAAGGATTTGAGATTTGGGAACAATGGAATTAGATAACATTTTAGAAGGCATCGACCTGAATAATACGCCGCCTGTCGAAGAACCGCTTCGTCAGTATTATTTTTTGAAAAAGATTAAGAATATCATCAGACAGAAGGAAGAGGAAAAGGGCAGATCCCTTACCATGAAGGTCGTTACATTCGGCTGTCAGATGAACGCAAGAGATTCAGAAAAACTGACCGGTATCCTTTTATCTGCCGGATTTCTGGAGGCAGATACTGAAGAGGCTGATTTTGTCATTTATAACACCTGTACTGTCCGGGATCATGCCAACCAGCATGTTTATGGAAGACTTGGAATCCTGAACGGACTGAAAAAGAAAAATCCGGATATGATCATCGCTCTGTGCGGATGTATGATGCAGGAGCAGAGTGCAATTGATAAAATCAGGAAAAGCTACCGTTTTGTCGATCTGATTTTCGGTACCCATAATATCTATAAACTTGCCGAACTGCTTGCAGGTGTCTATGAAGGGCACGGAATGCTGATCGATATCTGGAAAGACACAGAAGCCATCGTGGAGGATTTACCGTCTTTCCGCAAATATCCGTTTAAATCAGGCATTAATATAATGTATGGCTGCAACAATTTCTGCAGTTACTGCATCGTTCCTTATGTAAGAGGACGGGAGCGTTCAAGAGAACCGGAAGATATTCTGCATGAAATAGAGCGAGATGCCTCTGAGGGTGTGAAAGAAGTCATGCTTCTGGGACAGAATGTCAATTCTTACGGAAAAACGCTTCAGCAGCAAATCAGTTTTTCCGAGTTGCTTCAGCGTGTAGAACAGATCAATGGAATTGAACGGATCCGGTTTATGACCTCTCATCCGAAAGACCTTTCAGATGAACTGATCCGTGTCATGAGTAAATCTGATAAAATATGCAGGCATCTTCATCTGCCACTCCAGTCAGGCTCCACCAAAATTCTGGAACAGATGAACAGAAAATATTCTAAAGAAAGCTATCTGGCTCTTGCTGAAAAAATCAGAGCCGAAATACCGGATATTGCAATTTCTACAGATATTATCGTTGGTTTCCCCGGTGAAACCCCGGAAGATATCGATGAAACGATAGACGTAGTACAAAAGGTTAAGTTTGAGAATGCCTTTACTTTTTTATATTCCAAACGAACTGGTACTCCTGCTGCCGCAATGCTTAATCAGGTTCCTGAACATGAACGAAAAGAGAATTTTGAGAGACTTCTTGGCGCCGTTCCGTCTTCTGCAGGGTCAGGTGCTCCCTGCTCTTGTCGAAGAAGAAAATGAGCAAACGAAAGGTTATCTCACTGGACGTCTGTCTAACAACACTCTTGTGCATTTTCCGGGTGATTCTTCATTGATTGGAAAGATTGTGCCAATATCACTTGACCGTTATGAAGGATTTTATTTTATTGGTACAGTAAGTAAAAATTAGTCAGATAAGCAAAATTTCATTTCAGACAATATTTAGACAAATCAAAGAACAGGAAGTTTTATCTATGAATCAAAAAAAGCAGCAGACCGATCTGGATGACATAATTGCAGAAGTAACTCCCATGATGCAGCATTACCTGAAAACAAAAGCAGAGTACCCTGACTGTATTTTATTTTACAGACTTGGCGACTTTTATGAAATGTTTTTTGAGGACGCACAGACAGTTTCCAAAGAACTGGAACTGACTCTGACCGGAAAAAGCTGCGGCATGGAAGAGAAAGCCCCCATGTGCGGGATTCCCTATCATGCTGTGGATATCTATCTTGGCAGACTGGTAGACAAAGGGTATAAGGTTGCCCTCTGTGATCAGGTCGAGGATCCGCGTTTTGCAACCGGAATCGTAAAACGGGAAGTTACACGGATTGTGACACCCGGTACCAATATGAATATGCAGTCTCTGGAAGATGCCAGAAACAATTATCTGCTCTGCATTGCCTATTTCCCGGATTGTATCGGTCTGTCTGTTGCAGATATTTCTACAGGGGATTACTATCTGACAGAACTGGACAACAACCAGAAACTCATGGACGAGATTACAAAATACAATCCCTCTGAGATTGTCTGTAATGATGCCTTCCTTTTATCAGGAATCAATATGGAAGATCTGCGTGACAGACTTCATATTGCTGTGAATTTGCTGGATGCCCATTATTTTGATGAAGACTCTGCTAAAAAAATTCTGATGAAACATTTCCATGTTGCTGCTCTGACCGGTCTGGGTATAGAAGATTTTCCGATTGGAATGATAGCCGCCGGATCACTCCTGAAATATCTGTATGATACGCAGAAATCCGATCTGGTCAATATTACACATCTCTACCCCTATCTGACCAGTAAATATATGCTTCTGGACAGTTCAACCCGCAGGAATCTGGAACTTATTGAAACGCTCCGTGAAAAACAGAAAAAAGGATCTCTGCTCTGGGTTCTTGACAAAACCAAAACTGCTATGGGAGCCAGAACCCTGCGAAGCTATATCGAACAGCCTTTCATTGAAAAACAGCCCATTGAAGACAGGCTGGATGCAGTGGAAGAGCTTTGCGGTGACAGTATCAGCCGTGATGAACTCCGGGAATATCTGAACCCGGTTTATGACCTTGAGAGACTGCTTGGAAAAGTCAGCTACAAGTCTGCAAATCCGAAGGATTTGCTTGCTCTGCGAAATTCTTTTACCATGATGAAACCAATCAGAACAGTTCTGGAGACATTTCACTGTACTCTTTTAAAAGAAATTTATACCGACATTGATCCACTGGAGGATCTCTTTCATCTGATAGACAGTTCCATATCAGAAGAAGCTCCTATGACAATCCGGGAAGGCGGTATTATCCGGGATGGCTTTGACGAAACGATCGATTCCCTGCGTCATGCTAAAACAGATGGTAAAAACTGGCTTGCCAGTCTGGAAGAAGAAGATCGTGAACGAACAGGAATTAGAAATCTGAAGATAAAGTATAACAAAGTATTCGGGTACTATTTTGAAGTCACCAACTCCTATAAGAACCTTGTTCCGGATGACTATGTCAGAAAACAGACCCTGACCGGTGCAGAGCGTTATATGACCCCGAAACTAAAAGAGCTGGAAGATACGATCCTGAACGCGGAAGATAAGCTTTCCGTTCTGGAATATGATACCTTCTGCAAAGTCAGGGATACCATTGCCGCTGAAATAGAGCGGATTCAGCGTACTGCAAAAGCCATCGCCAGACTGGATGTGTTTACCTCTCTTTCTCTTGTTGCTGAAAGAAATCATTACGTCAGACCTGTTTTAAATGAAAAAGGCATCATTCACATTCATGACGGACGCCACCCTGTAGTAGAGCAGATGACAGAGCATGAAATGTTCATTGCCAATGACACCTTTCTGGATAATAACAATCATCTGATCAATGTGATCACCGGTCCGAATATGGCCGGAAAATCTACCTACATGAGACAGTCCGCCCTGATCGTCCTGATGGCACAGATCGGATCTTTCGTACCTGCCGGATCTGCGGAGATTGGTCTTGTTGACAGGATATTCACCAGAGTCGGTGCTTCAGATGATCTGGCAAGCGGACAAAGCACCTTTATGGTGGAAATGAATGAAGTTGCTAACATTCTGAGAAATGCCACCTCACAAAGTCTCCTGATTCTCGATGAAATTGGACGTGGAACCTCAACCTTTGATGGTCTTTCCATCGCCTGGGCTGTCATCGAACATATCAGTAATAAAAAGCTTCTGGGTGCCAAAACTCTGTTTGCAACACATTATCATGAGCTGACAGAACTGGAAGGCAAAATTGGAAATGTACATAATTACTGCATCGCTGTCAAGGAAAAAGGAGATGACATTGTTTTTCTCCGAAAGATCATACGCGGAGGTGCTGATAAAAGCTATGGTATCCAGGTGGCAAAGCTCGCCGGTGTGCCGGATATGGTCATTGACCGTGCCCGTGAGATCGTCGATCAGTTAAGTGATAATGATATCACGGAAAAGATCCAGAACATCTCTGTCAATGTGAAATCAGAAGTGAAAAAAGCGACAAAATTCGACGAAGTGGATTTGCAGCAGATGTCGTTTTTTGATACCGTTTCTGACAAGGATATCATTCAGGAACTTCAGGATGTCGATATCAGCTGTATGACACCTCTGGATGCACTGAATACCCTGTATCGGCTGCAGAATAAATTAAAGAACCGCTGGAAATCATAAAAACAGCACAGAGAGGAGTATCAGGTTATGGCATTTATCAATATTCTGGATCACAGCACAATAGATCAGATTGCGGCAGGAGAAGTGGTGGAACGACCTTCGAGTATCGTGAAGGAGCTTGTTGAAAATGCCATGGATGCCGAAGCTTCTGCTGTCACCGTGGAAATCCGTGATGGCGGGATCTCATTGATCCGCGTTACGGACAATGGCTCCGGAATTGAAAAGACAGAAATACGGAAAGCCTTTCTTCGGCACGCGACATCAAAAATTTCAACTGCTGATGATCTGTCACATTTAAAAAGTCTGGGTTTTCGAGGCGAAGCACTGAGCAGTATTGCAGCTGTTTCCCAGATTGAACTGATCACCAAAACCAGAGCCGATCTGACCGGCATCAGGCTCTCTATGGAGGGATCTGATGAAACTTCCTGCGAAGAGATCGGTGCTCCTGACGGGACAACAGTGATGGTCCGTAATGTTTTCTTTAATGTGCCTGCACGTAAAAAATTTCTGAAACAAGCCTCGACTGAAGGCGGATATATTGCTGATTTGATGGAACATCTTGCCATGTCTCACCCTTCAATATCATTCAAATTTGTACAGAATGGCCAGACACGTTTTGCCACTTCCGGGAACGGAAATCTGAAAGAAGTCATTTACCGGATATATGGCAGGGATACCGCTGAT
>Ga0302210_10001048_pt1 | contig 11982 bp, 12 predicted proteins | sample II_Fen_E3_2_FD_198793 | JGI IMG/M metagenome (GOLD analysis project Ga0302210, IMG submission 198793) | Peat permafrost microbial communities from Stordalen Mire near Abisko, Sweden - II_Fen_E3_2 | ecosystem: Environmental > Terrestrial > Soil > Wetlands > Permafrost | place: Sweden: Abisko... | reverse complement strand
TACAATAAGTCCTTCCACTCTTTATTTTTACTAAGTTATGTCGATTCACGCGCATTCCCTTTTTATGCAAATGATTCTGGCTTTACTAAATATTTGCTGCCATAGTTCTCAGATTATTGGACATCAAAGTAATTTCCTCAATATTTGAGGTAATTTCCTCTGTTGCCGCAGCCTGTTCCTGACTTGCATCCAGTGACTTCATGCTGCTCTGGCTTGTTATCTCTACTTTTGACTTGATCTGCTCTGTCAGGCTGTTAATTTTGGGTACTGTGCTTTTTGATTCTGCTGACAGTTTTCGAATTTCATCTGCCACAACGCCAAATCCTCTTCCGGCTTCCCCCGAACGGGCAGCTTCGATGGCGGCATTGAGGCCCAGAAGCTTTGTCTCTTCTGCAATGTCTTTGATAAACGTGGATATCTCATTGATTTCATCAGAAATCGCAACAATCCCTTTAATATCATTATTCAGTTTTTCTTCATTGGTGTTGATTTCAGTGGCCGATGCTGCCAGTTCCTGTATTGCAGACGAAATATTAGACAGTCCAGCTTCCATATCTGCTGACATTTCCTTTAATTTCGCTGCGTTTTGCTTTGGCTGCACGATGCCGAGCGCCGCAACCAGCTCATCCTTTTTTTCCACATCATATAAAGGCACGCATGTAATAGAAACCGGAACGCCATAGGCGCTCTCATCCTTTTCTATTGTCATCGCTTTCTTTGACTGCAGCACCTTATATGCGAGTTCTCCCTCCTGCAGTTCATACCCTGCCTGCACATTAGGAATATCAAACTTTGCCGAGGGCTGTCTGTGAATAATTTTAGTCATATCTGTCATATACATAAAACAGCCTTCTGCAAACATCTCTGTCAGAATTGGTGCGAATGCTTCAAAGGAAGCCGCTACCGGATGCAGAATCGGAACTGCTACAGAAAGTGCACCATATGCTTCTCCTTCCGATGTTACAATAGGCATCGACATGATATGCAAACGGATCCCGTATACTGACCGTGGTACAAACTGTTCCATTTGCTTTTTCTCTTTGTAAACAAGGACTGCTGTCGACTGATCTCCGAGTTTCATACCTTCCTTGAAGATATCCATTGAAAAACCGGCTGATTTCATTGTCCATTCAACTGTATCCTGCTTTGAAATGCCGAAGACAATCCCTCCGTTTAAATTGTTTGCAAGAACACTTAGTAGTACCTTAATACTTTCCATTGCTTCAGTTGTTATCATTTACTGTATCCTCTTCTGTTGTAAAATGCATGACATCTTTTTCCAGATCTTCTGTTCTGATCAGATAAATATAACGATTTTCAAATTCTCCAATTCCCTGAATTGTCGATATTCCGATTTTGGTAAACAGATCATTCACAGGCTGTATCTTTTCTGCTTCTATTTCAATGATATCTGTTACATCATCTACCAGAATAGCCATCATTTCGTTCTTGATTTTGATAATCAGAATTTTTTTCTCTGATGCACTGCTCTTATCTGTCAGATGATAACGGTTCTTCAGGTTGAGAATCGGAATGATTCTGCCGCGAATCAAGATAGCTCCAGGCATATATGCGGGCATATCCGGAAATTCCATAACTTTATCCGGCTTTCTCAGCACCTCCTGTACATATTTCGCGGCAATGCCATACTCCTCTTCATTTAAAAAAAAAGTGACAAATTGCTGTTTATCCATATGCCGATTCCTTTCATGAAACTCTCCTGCGCAAAAGAATTTGTTTTATTATATCTTGATCATCCCATCTTGTTTTATTGATTTTTAAGATCTTTTATGCGTTTTTAATATAAATAACTAATAAATTATGTATTATGCTAGACACAGGTCTCACCAGAACATACTATTTCTTTATAATCGATCTAATTTTACAGGCAGGGGTGAATGACCTATTTGCGGAAGAGTAAACCATGATGATCCTTGACAGAAAAAAAATCAGTGAAGTTTTAGCAGCATACAGTGATCTGACCAAAATTTCCACCATGTATTTTGAAGATATTTCACACAAAAAGCCGGTTATTAATTCCGGACTGGATCCGCTTAGTCTGATGGACTGTTTTGAAGCATCTGAAGTTCTGAAGAAAATCCGGAAAATACGTGATAAGCATCAAAGCAGTAAACGGCGCTTTATGACATATATCACAGAGAACAGAGTCGTTTACAATATTCATTTTATCAAAGAAGCTCCTTCGTTCATTCTGGCTGGTCCACTTGTCAAAACGGCACTGGATCCTATGATCATGAGTTCTCTGTTAAAAACAAATATCCACTCCATTTACCAGAAGCAGTCGCTTCTTCAATATATCCGTGACCTGCCTCCGGTTGATGAAAATTATATTATCATAAGTGGAAATATGATGGAAATACTGCTCGCCAATGACAGCATTCCCATTCAGTTCCAGGAACATGCCGGAGCTGATGACCTGTTTTTTTCAGTTTCTTCCCTGCCGGCTGCTTCCACACTTTTAGATGATGGGGCTTCTCCTTCCCGGATTATGGCGATTCATCTTTATGCGAACCTCCTTCATATTTTAAAAAATAATGAGGCATCCCGCATTTATGAAATTTCCGAAAAATATACTCCTTTATTTATGGAAATTGACGGTCATTCATCCAACCACAGGATGCTGAAAGATTTCTTCCTTGTCATGATTGCTCTGGTTGGCTGGAACCTTCTGGACCGGGGTGCAAATCAAATCAGGATTTTTAATTTTTTTCATCAGAGCATTCTGTCTCTTGAAAAAGAACTGCTCTTTTCAGAAATTATACGATGCTTCTGTGATACCTTTATTACTTTAGAAAAAATGAAGCCTGAATACCATCATCTTTCCATGTCTGTTTCCATTTATACGAAACAGGTGCTTAATTTTCTGGAACTTCATTATAATGAAAAAATCACTTTGAAGCAGCTTGCTGATAAAATGAAGATCAGTCCTGAATATCTTTCTTCCCTGCTGAAAAAAGATACCGGAATGGGGATCGCCAAAAATATCAACAGGATACGTATCGAAAAAAGCAAAGATATGCTGCGCAATACCAATAAATCCATATTGGAAATTGCAAATGATCTGGGCTATAAATATCAAAGCCATTTTACCTATGTTTTTAAGAAGCAGGAAGCTATCACTCCCATGGAATTTAAAAACAGATACCGTAATCAGACTTCCTGATTTTCACCCAACCGGCTAAAACCAGCACATTAAAAAACCAGCATCCGTAACTCCGGATGCTGGTCTGATTTATATAATGGTATCACCTGCACAAGGCTGGTGTTATCCTTCGATTGAAATGTGTTTCTTTTCCTCTACCTCAGGCTGCTCCTGATTTTTAGGTATCTCCATGGTCAGAATGCCTTCTTTGAATCTTGCTTTAATGTCTTCCTCCTTTACGGCATCCCCTACATAAAAACGTCTCTCGTAGTGGCCACTGTAACGCTCTCTCCGAATATACTTTTTGTCATCATCACAATCTTCCTTTTCTTCAGAGTGAGCCGCACGGATCGTCAGATATCCTTCCTTCAGGTCTGCGCTGATATCTTCTTTTGTAAAACCAGGGAGTTCCATTTCAATCTCATAAGACTGATTAGATTCCGTGATATCAGTATTCATTGCACTGACTGCTCTCATTCCTGTTGTTCCCCAGAACTGATTTCCAAAGAAATCGTCAAACATTGTGTCAATATAGTTCTTTTTTAAAATACTTGGTCTTAACATGATAAACACCCCTTTCCCTATGGTTCCTCTTCCGTCAGGTCTTGTTCTGCCTGTATTCGAAAGAGCTTTATTTGTTTTTGTAATTACAAAATAGCACTTGTTGTTAGCACTGTCAAGCGTCGAGTGCTAATTTTATAAATTATTTACTATTTTTATAATTGCATCACAATTAAAGGTATATTTTTCCATATTGTCAGTTATCTATCATTTATTTCCATTCTTTATTTCAATTTCCAGTTCACTTCTTGTTTCATTTTTTAATGGATCTTTTCACTCATGAAGCATTTCCAGTGTTCTTTTCACCTGTTCCACATTCATCTGACCAGGCGCCGATGCTTGTCCTGCACAGGCAAAGGTAACCGCTGATCCAAATGTGCCGCCGGCGATACGGCTGATAGCACCAAGTCCGCCCATAGACATGGTGATGACAGGGCAGTCAAGCTTTTCTGCAATCTCCATGGTAGCTGCCAGTAAAGTCAGCACATCTTTCCTGTTTTGAGGCATAACAGCCATTTTAGGAATATCTGCTCCCAGTTTTCTCATTTCCTCCATCTTTTTTACTATTTCATCAAAATCCGGTGTCTTCTCAAAATCGTGGCTGGACAGTACGGATCTGACGCCCTTCCCACGTGCGTCCCGAATCAGATCTGTACAAATCCATTTACCCATAATGTACTCAATATCTATCAGATCTGCCTTCCCTGACTGAATCACTGCCTGATTGAGCTTCTGATATTTTTCTTTTATCAGCTGCCCGTTTCCCCCTTCTGCCACCGTACGATAGGTAAAAAGAAGCGGAATACCACCCAGGATTTCACGGAGCCTGTTTAAAACTAACAGAATCTGCTCTTCTCTTTCTATATTCATATATTCTATATTTATATGGTTTTCAAAAAAATCAGCCCGCCATTCCGCCATATCTGCACCATTGACAGCGAATGCTTCCGCCTGTCTGAATATTTCATCCTGTGTTTTTCCTGTAATTGGCACACAGATTTTCGGCATACCTTCCCCGATTATCAAATTTCTGACCTGAACTATTTTTTTTATCTGCATTCCTGCAATCCTTTCTTTTACGGGTTTTTAACCTTCCCGTATCACCTGGTTGCGGCCACGTTTTTTAGCCTGATAAAGGGCATAGTCCACCTTTAATACTGCTTTATGAAAATTTCCTTTGTATTCGGCTATGCCCGCAGAGATTTGAAATGGCACCGGTGAATTCGTGTCTTTCTCAATCTCTCCGCGGAAACTATCAATTCTCTGAAACGCCTCTTCCGGCGTGCAGTGGTTCATCAGAACGATAAATTCTTCTCCTCCAAACCGGATGACCATATCATGTTCGCCCGCTTTCTCCTTTAATTTGCGTCCAAGATATATCAGCGTCTCATCTCCGACATAATGCCCATAAGTATCATTAACCACTTTGAAAAAATCAATATCTATCATGGCAAGGGAAAGCGGTTCATCTGCATGGATGATTTTATTGTCCTGAATCATTTCTTCAAGCTTATGCCTGTTAAAAACCTGTGTCAGCGGATCCAGATTCAGAGACTTCTGCAGCTGACACTCCATTTTATAATGGTCCAGATAGACCATATTTAAACTAACCTGTCCCAGAACGACAGCAATTGCGCAGGGAATCTGAAGCGACATGATTACATCCAGATTGGAATAATGATTGAACTGATTTGAAATCAGTATTTCCAGAAAGAAAATGATATAGGATAAGATGCAGTCTCCCGGTGAGGAACAATACCCAATTGTCAGAAAAATCAGATTCATCATCGTAAATCCTTCACTTGCATGTACTCTGTCCTGCAAATGAAAAATAGCCCAGATCGTTGCAATCACGATCAGATGTGCCAGAAGATAGTCCATGAATACCTTCAACCGGCTTGATCTGTCTTTCCGGAGTATCAGCAGATAAACTGCCAATGCGGGCAGGATGGAAAGCCGCGGTATCAGCGTCGGCCAGATATCAGATTGGTTCAGTTTGTAATCGGAAACCAGAAATGTAAGCGATACTATACAGGTCAGCACAAGCGCCATCTGTACAAAATACTGATAATAATCACACTTCGTCTGATAATAAGTCTGTTTCTCCCGTCCTGACATTCCCCTGTAGTCACGGATCAGGTTAAAAATCTTCATCATATTCCAGGTGTTTTCTGACATTATATTCCCCAATAATATAGTACCGGCTGCCGGCATTCAATAGTTCCTATATCCCCTAAAAATAAGCAATCATTTAAATTATACCAAATTTTCCATCAAAACAATAGATTTCTTTAAATAATTATTTTCCCTGTATACTGGTATGGTTATTTATCCAAAATGTGGATATTTATGTCATACCAAATAAGGGTATACTTTCAGACTATAGAACCAATCCATTATGGAGGGAAATAGAATGCATGAAAAACAAAAACTGCAGCTGATCACAGCCACTGCTCTGCTTGCTGCCATGATTACCATTATGACTGCTTATATCTGTCACATTCCTGTCGGGATCAATGGCGGGTATATTCATTTCGGTGATGCTCTGATCTATATTGGCGCAGCCTTGCTGCCTCAGCCTTATGCACTGATTGCTGCTGCAATCGGAGGCGGAATGGCAGATCTTCTGACTGCCCCTATGTGGGTTCCGGCCACCCTGATCATTAAAATAATGATCACGCTGCCTTTCTCTTCCAAAGACAGCCGGATCATTACCTGTCGCAATATCATTGCAAGTGCAGCTGCTTTTTTGATCACTGGGTTTGGATATTATATCGCCGCAATTTTGTTATTTGGCAAAGGAAGTGCGCTTCTTGTATCTCTTTCCCAGAGTGCCATTCAGTCTTTGGGAAGTATGGTGCTGTTTCTCGTACTTGGCACTATGCTTGACCGAATTCATTTTAAGAACAGAATGTTCCCTCTCTCGATTAAGGATAAAAACAACACAGTAAAAAAGCAGTAGTACAAAAATGACGCAATGGATAAAGATATGCGAATAAAAATGAGAATAAAAAAATGAATAGAAATGTAAATAGAAATGTAAATAGAAATGAGGATAAAAATGTCTGATATTATTTATACTTATGGAAATGAAGTTTATGCTAATTTAACCAATCACTGCGACTGCAACTGCACCTTCTGCATCCGTTCCAACGGCGATGGTCTCGGCAGCTCTGATATGCTCTGGTTTCAAGGTGATCCCGATCTGACACAGATTAAATCTGCTGTCGATGCTTTTTTGTTTCAGGGCTACTCTGAGCTTGTATTCTGCGGATATGGAGAGCCCACCTGTGCACTGGATAATCTGATTGCCACAGCGGCTTATGTAAAAGAGAAATATCACCTGCGCACAAGGCTAAATACAAACGGACTCGGAAATCTGTATCATGGGCGTAATATTGTTCCGGATCTTCTGCCTGTCATGGATACGATCTCAATCTCCCTGAATGCTCCGACAGAAGAAAAATACCAGCAGATCTGCCGACCCGCTTTTCCCGATGCCCTTTCTGCCGTGATCACCTTTGCTTCTCTCTGCAGAGATGCCGGAATTGACACAAAACTGACTTTGGTCAATGTGATCTCACCTGAAGAAATAGAGGCATGCCAGAAAATTGCAGAGGATCTGCAGATTCCGCTCCGTGTCAGAGAATTCACCTGAAAAAGCATGCCACCCGGTTTCTGAAACAGATTACCGGGCGGCATACTTTTATCACTTTATCAAAATATCATGTTCTATCTTCAACTCTATCATAAAATCTGTATTATAACTGCTCTTTCACAGCCTCTTCAATAATAGCTGCTGCCTTGTCACAGTCTTCTTTTGTAATGATCAGCGGAGGTATCATACGGATGATGTGTGCTCCAATTGCCGTGATAAGGAGTCTTCTGTGCAGGCAGCCATGTTTCACTTCCAGACCGGAAATCGTGTCATCAAATTCTACACCGATCAGCAGTCCCTGGCCTCTGACGTCTTTTACATGAGGAAGTGCTCTGAGCAGATCTGAAAAATAAGCACCCATTTCTTTTGCATTTCCAGCTAAATTCCTGTCCAGCAGCTCGTTTACTTCAGCAAGCGCCGCCGCGCAGCTTACAGGATGTCCGCCAAATGTTGTTCCGTGGGATCCCGGTGTAAAAGCACGGGCTACTTCAGCTGAAGCGCAGATTGCACCGATTGGCATACCACCGCCGAGGGCCTTGGCCATAGACACGATATCCGGCTGTATCTGATAATTCATGTAGGACATCACTTCACCTGTTCTGCACCATCCTGTCTGAACCTCATCGAGGAGCAGCAGCATCTTTTTTTCATCACAGAAGCTGCGAAGGCCTTTCATGAATTCCATTGTAGCAGGATGAACTCCGCCTTCTCCCTGTACCGGCTCAATCATAATGGCGATTGTGTCTTCCGTGCAGGCATCCTTGAAAGCCTGAAGATCATTATACGGCACATAGGTAAAACCGTCTGCCATAGGTCCAAAACCTGCCTGACAGGCATTATCCGGCTGTCCTGTTGCTGACATGGCGCCAAACGTTCTTCCATGAAATCCCATGGAAGCTGTCACAATATGATATTTTTTCGGACCGTACTTTTCAACTCCATATTTTCTTGCCATTTTAATCATGGCCTCATTGGCTTCCGTACCCGAATTCTGGAAAAATATTTTTTCCATTTTCAGTGTGGTACAGATTTTTTCAGCCAGAAGAGCCTGCGGTATGGTATAAGGATAATTGAAAGTATGCATGATATCCCCAACCTGATCTCTGACAGCTTCCACAACTTTTTCATTGCAGTTTCCGGCAGAATTCACTGCAATCCCGGCATAGAAGTCCAGATATGGAGTTCCGTTCTCATCATAGATGTACTGATCTTTGGCTGTCTCTGCCAGAAAATCGAAGCGCTCATACGTTTCGATCATATATTTGTCTACCTTATCTTTGATATCCTGAAATGTTAATCCTGTATCTTTTAATCTCATTCTTTTAATGATCCTCCACTTTTGTTTTGCTGTGATGCTCTCGCTTTTAAGCCGGTTCGTTCTGGCTCCATCCCTGCTCCTGACTGGAATAATCCGGCAATTTTCCAAGTAAAAAGCCATCCTCCAGCGGGTCTTCCTCGTCCAAAATCCAGGTATTCATACCTGTAATATAAGCACTTCCTGTAATTTCCGGAATAATTGCTTTTCGGGAACCCATAACTACCTCATTGACAATTCTTCCTGTGAACAGAGAACCTGTAATGCTTTCATATACAAAAGATTCGTCTAATTTTAATTCTCCCTTGGCATATAAAGCTGCCAGTTTGGCACTGGTTCCTGTTCCGCACGGTGATCTGTCGGCCTGTGCCCCGCCAAAAATGACGCAGTTGCGCAGATCCGCTTTGGGATTATCCGTATGTCCGTAAAATTCCACCAGATCCACTGTCGTAATGTCCAGATAGGGATGTCTGATCGGGATTGTTTCATTGATTTTACTGCGAAGCTTCATTCCAAGTTCTGTAATCTCTTCAATGCATTCCGGAACCAGTTTCAATCCCAGTCTGTCTGCATCCACCAGTGCAAAAAAAGACCCGCCAAAAGAGATATCAAATGTAATATTACCAAATCCTTCTACTTCAAGCTGCTCATGCGCCATATATAAAAAAGACGGCACATTCAGAATACTGACTTTTTCTGCTTTTCCTTCCCTGACTGTTACCTTCGTATGGATTACACCGGAAGGTGTATCCAACACTACTTCCGTAAAAGGTTCCTTTACTTTCACCAGACCTGTTTCCACTGCCATAGATGCTGTCCCGATACTGCCATGTCCGCACATATTCAGGTATCCGCCGCTGTCCATGAAAATAACACCCAGGTCCGCTTCTTCATGCACCGGAGCTGTAATCAGTGCCCCGAACATATCTTTATGCCCGCGCGGCTCCAGCATCAATGCCGTTCTGTAAGCATCATAATGCTGCTCCAGAAACTGCTTTTTCTTCATCATAGTCTCACCTTGCAGTTCCGGAAATCCGTCATAGATGATCCGGGTCGCTTCCCCCATCGTGTGGGAATCGATTGTTTTAAACTGATGAGCATATTTTCCGGCCTGCGGATGAAACTCCACCATTTTGTTCTCCATTCCTGCCTATTTTCTCTTTTCCCTAGTTATTTTCAAGTTTATATCCCGGTGCCAAATCTTTCCCGTATGACATCTGCCAGAATTTTTGCTGTTCCCGTCACACCCAGAAGATCACTGTTGATCAGCAGATCCTTATGCTCCGGATCATCCGGTGTGAAATTTGCATATTGCTTGTGATAAAATTTTCTTGCCTTATCTACTGCTGTGATCATTTTTTTCGCTTCATCCGGCTGCATGCCGAGTGTATCCACACAGTTCCTAAATCTTGCGCCGTAGGGGGCGTAAATATAAATATGCATGGCATTGGCATCCGGTCCGAGTATATAATCCGAACATCTGCCCACGATAATGCAGGATTCCCGTTCTGCCAGTTCCCGTATTATCTTTTCCTGTGCCTTGAAGATGCGCTGCTGCTGTGTAACAGATTCCATTCCCAGCGGAAATACCATTTTAAAAAATCCGGAACTGCTCTCTTCCGCTTCACTGATCACAGAAACCGGCAGATCCAGTTTTCTGGATGCAGCTTCTACAATATCCCGGTCATAATATTCTATTCCAAGCAGCTGTGAAAGTTTATGTGCAATCGGTCTGCCCAGACTTCCAAACTGTCTGGTAATCGTAATCACATATTTTTCTTTTTTTTCTGTCATATCTTCTGTTTCAATCTTTTTTTCTGTTTCCTGTCCGGTTTCTTTTATAAAATGACTGATTTCCTGTCTCTGTCCGCTATTCATATCGCATCCGCCTTTTTTATACTAAACACGCACTTTCCTTTTTCAGATCAGCTTGCACTTTTTTCTATGCTCTCCGGGGTCAGGAACCTTGCCAGAAAAGACTTGGTTCTCTCTTCCTGCGGGTGTTCCAGGATCTGCTGCGGCGTGCCTTCTTCTACAATATATCCGTCTGCCATAAAAATGACCCGGTCGGCAACCTCATGAGCAAACCCCATTTCATGGGTCACCACCACCATGGTCATTCCCTCTTTTGCAAGATTCTTCATAACCGCAAGGACATCACCCACCAGTTCCGGGTCAAGTGCCGATGTCGGTTCATCAAACAAAAGTGCCTGCGGCTCCATCGCCAGTGCTCTGGCAATGGCTACCCTCTGCTGCTGTCCGCCTGAAAGTGTTGCAGGATATACGTCTGCTTTCTCTTCCAGTCCAACTTTTTTCAGCAGCTCCATGCCAAGTGCTCTGGCTTCTGATTTGCTTTTATGTTTGGTCAGAATTGGAGCCATACAGACATTTTCCAGTACAGTTTTCAAGGGAAACAGGTTAAAGCGCTGGAATACCATCCCAACTTCCTCCCGGAATTTGCGGATGTCATAAGATTTTTCAAGAATATTCTCCCCATTGTAGAGAACTTCTCCGCTTGTCGGTTTTTCCAACTGATTGATGCAGCGAAGCAGTGTACTTTTTCCAGATCCCGAAGGTCCGATGATGCAGACCACCTCACCCGGATCGATCTGCACATTCACGTCCCGCAGGACCTCCAGATCCCCGAAATTTTTCTTCATATGACATACATGAATCATGGCTTTAACCTCCTTCAGACACCAAATTTTTTTCCGATCCATTTCTGAACAATAATCAGGACGGAAATGATTACCAGGTAGAATAATGCAAGCACAGTATAAGTCGGTATGGTCTGAAAGCTGAGTGCCGCGTAATTCTGCGCCTGATGAGTCACTTCATTGACAGTAATAATGGACAGCAGCGCCGTATCTTTCACAGAGATGATAAACTGATTGAACAGTCCAGGCATGGCGATCTTAAATGCCGGCGGAATGATCACATGCGTGAGAGTCTGAAAATCAGTCAGTCCCAGGGAACATGCCGCCTCCTTCTGTCCCGGATCGACACTGCCAAGTGCTCCTTTTACGATTTCTGACATAAAAGCACCTGAATTCAACGCAATCACAATGATGCCGACGGTATTGGCAGGAAGATTCAATCCTATCAGTTTCGGTATAACAAAATAAACATACAGTGCCTGTACCATAAGCGGAGTTGCACGTATCACCCAGATATATGCTTCTGCAAACACTTTCAATATTTTGTGATCTGACTGCAGGACAAAACCGCAGATGCTTCCAATCACAAGTCCAAGCAGAATGCCTGTCACTGCAATGAAAAATGTGA
>Ga0302210_10001045_pt1 | contig 12005 bp, 6 predicted proteins | sample II_Fen_E3_2_FD_198793 | JGI IMG/M metagenome (GOLD analysis project Ga0302210, IMG submission 198793) | Peat permafrost microbial communities from Stordalen Mire near Abisko, Sweden - II_Fen_E3_2 | ecosystem: Environmental > Terrestrial > Soil > Wetlands > Permafrost | place: Sweden: Abisko... | reverse complement strand
TGATGGATTTAAAACTACAGACCCGAACAATGTGTATTTGATTCGTGATGTGGCATCAGTAACAAATGTTTTTTTGATTGGTGGTGGACGTGCAGATTTATACAAAGTAAACAATGTAGCTCACGGAACTGTTGCCCGTCGTTGGTATACCAGTCCTACGTTGAATATGACACGCCGGTTAACCGTTTATACACCTGCTGGATATGAAGCTGGCAAGAATAACTATCCAGTTCTTTATTTACTTCATGGAATGGGGGGAGATGAAGAAGCATGGATTGCTTTAGGTCGTACAGCTCAGATTATGGATAATTTAATTGCTCAAGGCAAAGCAAAACCGATGATTATTGTAATGACGAATGGAAATGCTTCACAGGAAGCTGCTCCCGGTGAATCAACGTTGGGTTTTTATAAACCAAATATGCAACTTCAGAAAACAATGGAAGGATCAATGGAAAGCAGTTTCCCCGATGTTGTCAAATTTATCGAAAGTAATTATCGCACTATAGCAAATAAATCAGGCAGGGCCATTGCTGGTCTATCCATGGGAGGTTTTCATTCACTGCACATATCTAAGGAATATCCTGATATGTTTGATTATGTTGGTTTGTTCTCGGCGGCTATTATTCCTAACAAAGATTCAAAATCACCAATTTATGACAACCTTGACTCTAAGTTAAAAATACAGTTCAGTAAGAAACCAAAACTTTACTGGATTGGTATTGGCAAGAGCGACTTCTTATATAAGGCCAACGAAGAATACCGAAGCTTACTCGATAAAAGTGGATACAAATATACCTATTACGAATCTGAAGAAGGACATATTTGGAAAAACTGGCGTATCTACCTGACAGAACTTGTTCCTTTACTTTTCAAATAAAAGCCAATCAATTTTCAATAATATAATATTCATAAACAAAAAAAAATATTATGATTAAAAAATTTATATTAATATCGCTTTGTACTAGCCTGACAATGTGTATGTATGCACAACAAGTACCACAGTTTGGGAAAGCATCCATTGATGAAGTCATAAAAGCTATGACGCTGGAAGAAAAAGTTTCTTTGCTGATAGGTTCAGGCATGGCTGGCATGAATGGAGGTAATGCTGCAGTCGGTGAGACTCAAAATATCGTACCTGGTGCTGCCGGCACTACCAATCCTATTCGTCGTCTTGGCATTCCGGCTATTGTTTTAGCTGACGGACCTGCTGGATTACGTATTCAACCCAAACGTAAGGGGGATACCAATACCTATTACTGTACGGCTTTCCCTGTAGCTACACTTCTGGCTTCAACATGGAATACCGATTTAGTGGAACGGGTAGGAAACGCTATGGGGAACGAGGTACTAGAATATGGTGCTGACGTACTACTTGCTCCGGCATTAAACATTCATCGCAATCCGTTGTGTGGACGAAATTTTGAATATTATTCTGAAGACCCAATTATTGCAGGTAAAATTGCAGCTGCATATGTCAGAGGAATCCAATCTAATGGCGTAGGGACTTCCATCAAGCACTTTGCGGGTAATAATCAGGAAACGAACCGTACTGGAATTGATGCACGCATAACACAACGAGCTCTCCGGGAAATTTACCTGAAAGGATTTGAGATTGCTGTAAAAGAATCAAATCCATGGACTGTGATGACATCTTACAATAAAATTAATGGAACTTACACATCCGAAAGTCATGGTTTGATAGCCGATATTCTCCGCAACGAATGGGAATTCAAAGGAACAGTAATGACTGATTGGTTTGGAGGTAAAAATACTACTGCTCAGGTACATGCTGGAAATGACTTGTTGATGCCTGGAACTGCACTTCAAAGTAGTTCAATTATCGAAGCAGTAAAGAATGGGGCCCTTAGTGAAGCCGACATTGATGTAAATGTGAAACGCATCCTAACTCTCATCGAAAAATCGCCTAAATTCAAAAACTACAAATACTCCAATAAGCCGGACTTACAGGCTCATGCCAAAGTAACACGCGAATCGGCTACTGAAGGAATGATTCTATTAAAGAACAATGCAAACACATTGCCCATAAGAAGTGATGTGAAAAAAGTGGCAGCTTATGGAATTACATCATATGATTTTATTGCAGGTGGTACAGGAAGTGGCGATGTGAATAGAGCTTACACTGTTTCTTTAATACAAGGACTCTCCAATGCTGGTTATACGCTGGATGAAAGCATTAAACTATCCAACGAGAAATATATCGCCGGAGAGAATGGGAAAATCAAACCAGACGTGACTAACCCATTTGCCAACTTTTTGCCTAAGAAACGAATTGCTGAGATGATCCCGGACAATGCGACTTTGGCATCCCAGGTAGAAGCAAACGATATCGCAATCATCACATTGGGACGTACTTCCGGCGAATTTTTCGATCGTAAGCTGGATGGAGATTTCCAGCTTTCAAATACGGAACATAAATTAATAGAAGATGTATGTGCTACCTATCACAAAGCTGGCAAAAAAGTAGTTGTCATACTCAACATTGGTGGAGTTATCGAAACAGCCTCATGGAAAGAATTGCCGGATGCAATTTTGTTGGCATGGCAAGCTGGCCAGGAAGGTGGTAATTCTGTAGCCGATATTTTGAATGGCAAAGTAGCTCCTTCAGGTAAATTAACAATGACATTTCCCGTAAATTACACTGATGTAGCCTCTTCAGCTAATTTCCCATCGAATTATAATCCCGACCTGAAAACCATTATGGAAAGTATGATGGGTAATACTCCGAAACACGATATAGTTAAGAATGTAGATTACACGAACTACGAAGAAGATATTTACGTGGGTTACCGCTATTTTGATACTTTCGGTAAACCGGTTTCTTATCCTTTTGGTTATGGTTTGTCTTACACCAATTTTGCTTTCACGAATGCTTCTCTCAAAGAAGATAATGGAAAATATACTATATCTGTAAAGGTTAAAAATACCGGAAAAGTTGCCGGAAAAGAGGTAGCCGAGCTTTACATTTCAGCTCCAAAATCGAATGAGTTGGCGAAACCAAATAAAGAGTTGAAAGCATTTGCTAAAACAAAATTATTGCAACCTGGCGAAGAACAAGCTTTAATAATGACATTGTCATTGAAAGATTTAGCCTCGTTCAATGATAAAGGAAGTGAATGGGTTGTAGATGCCGGAGTTTATAATATTTTAATTGGCTCATCTTCTAACAATATGAAGCAACACCTCCAATTGAAAATAGCAAATAAAACCGTAACGGAAAAAGTACACGATGTAATGAAACCAATTGAAAATTTAAAAACATACGCATCATTCAAATAAGCTAATTATGAATAATATAAAAAGGTGTATTTGAACAAACGTTCTTCTGCAAATGTAATTTATGCAGTTAAATTAGATGATTATTTTATTTGAAGAAAGAGTGAAATGAGATGATTATAAAATAAAAAAATGGAGGTGTTCTAAAAACAAACATACGCAAAAACCCTCAATTTAAAATAGTTATTTTCATGAATTAAAGTTACAAAATTGAATATCAATCGGTTATATTATATGCGATTATAATCTATTTATTAGTTTTAAGGTCAGAAAGAATATCTGTTAATTTCAGATATTCTTTCTTTTTTCAATCCAGGCTACTTCGAAAAACTAAAAAATATTTGTCAAATAGAACATAAAAAATTTGCTCTGAGACTTAATAAAGAACTGAACACTCAATTGCAGTCATTTGACGTAGAAGAAACAAATCTTATCAATAGAGCATATGAATCGATTTTATGTGTAAAAAACACATTGAATGAACTCAAAACTGGGATATTGAATTTATCTGTTTACATCTCTGCCTCAATGAAAGAGAAAGAAATCCTCCTTCTTTTCTGCAAAACAGAAGAATCAGCCTAAATTTGCAAACCATTCAAAACAACTCGTCAATTATAGTGGCAATTGCATTACATATTATCAAAGAGTTGGCTTGTATTCCTTCCCCTGAAATCTCGACACTTTCAATATACCAGTCATAATCGTTGCATAAAACACAAGGGACTAAATCAGTTGATTTAGTCCCTTGTATCTGAAATTAGCTGTTAATTAGCTATTAGTGCGGAGAGGAAGGGATTCGAACCCCCGGTACCCTTTTGGAGTACATACGCTTTCCAAGCGTACCTCTTCAACCGCTCGAGCACCTCTCCGTATGCAGTGCAAAGTTAATCAAAATTTCTTAATATGATGCAATTTTATCCGGCAGAAAATGAATCGGTGCACAGATTTTATTTGTGGTTGATTTAGAATGCTTTCGGGAGCTTTTGAAACAACTCCAACGCATTTCGGGTGGTAATAACATCAACTTCCTTCGCGGACATCTTAAAAATGGAAGCTAATTTATCTAATACAAGACTCACATACGCACTTTCATTCCGCTTTCCACGATAAGGAACCGGGGTAAGATAGGGTGAATCCGTTTCAATCAGGATATGTTTTAAATCTACTTGTTCAACCACAGCTGCCAGCCCTGAGTTCTTAAAGGTTACAATGCCATTGATTCCAAGTTTAAACCCGCCGAATGCAATAATCTCCCGGGCTTCTTCCAAAGTACCGGTAAAGCTATGGAAAACACCTGTCAATCCGGTATTTTTGTACGGCATAAGGGCATCCATGCTTTCCCTGAACGAATCGCGGACATGTATAATGACAGGCAGCTGATATTCCAGTGCCCAGTCCAGCTGCTGTTTGAAAGCTCGGGTTTGTTCTGCAACAAATGTTTTGTCCCAGTACAGGTCAATGCCAATTTCACCAATTGCCAGATATTCGCGTCTCTCCAGTTCGGATTTTATAAGGGCAAGTTCTTCGTTGGAGTTTTCCTTTATGCTCGTTGGGTGCAATCCAATGGCAGCATGGCAGTAGCCCGGATAAGCTGCTTCCAGGGCTAACATTTGTGGTAATGTCGTGCTGTCACAGTTTGGAAGGATGATGTGCGTTACCCCCACGTCCTGTGCACGTCGGATCACTTCATGCCTGTCAGCGTCAAAGTCCTCTGAATATATGTGGGAATGGGTATCAATCATCGATTCACTTACTATTTATTCATTTACCATTTACTATTTAAAAACAGGGCTTAACGGCGTGTGGATAATCCAATAGATAAAAAACACTCAAAGGTACAGCGATGTACTATTTATTCATTTACTGAATACCATTTAAAACCAAAACTAATAGGCTTGTGGATCATCCAACAGATAAAAAAACGCTCAAAGGTACTTCGCACACTTTGAGGTTTTTTATTTCGTTCATTAAGAGGTTTTACTTCGTATACATTGAGATTTTGATAAGTTCACTTAGTCTATTCTCAACTAACACGAAACGCAGAACACGGAACACGGAACACGGAACTCTTCAAACTTTCAGACTCTTCAAACTAAAGAACGAAGAATCCTATTCCCATTCAATTGTTGCAGGTGGTTTTGAACTGATGTCGTATACCACGCGGTTTACCCCTTTTACTTTGTTGATGATTTCGTTAGACATCTTAGCCAGGAAATCATACGGCAATTGTGCCCAATCGGCTGTCATGGCATCGGTTGATGTAACGGCCCTCAATGCCACGGCATTCTCATAGGTACGTTCATCCCCCATTACCCCTACCGATTGTACCGGCAACAGGATAACACCTGCCTGCCATACCATATCGTAGAGATTCCATTCACGCAGACCTGTGATAAAGATATCATCTGCTTCCTGGAGGATACGTACTTTCTCCTCGGTGATGTCACCCAGGATACGTACTGCCAGTCCGGGACCGGGAAAAGGTTGGCGTTTAATCAGATGGTGCATCATGCCAAGCTGTGTACCTACCCGACGTACTTCATCCTTGAAAAGTAACCGTAACGGTTCACACAACTTAAGGTTCATCTTTTCAGGAAGTCCACCCACATTGTGGTGCGATTTGATAACCGTACCTGTTATAGAAAGTGATTCAATGATATCCGGGTAAATGGTGCCCTGAGCCAGCCATTTTACATTCTTTATTTTATGCGCTTCTTCATCGAATATATCGATAAAGCCGCTGCCTATGATTTTACGTTTTTCTTCTGGATCGGATACACCTTTCAGCGCTGCATAGAAACGTTCCTTTACCTGTACGCCAATCACGTTCAAGCCAAGGTGCTCGTAGTCCTTCATCACGTTCTCAAACTCGTTTTTACGGAGTAATCCGTGATCAACGAAGATACAGGTAAGGTTCTTGCCAATTGCCTTGTTGAGCAATACAGCCGCAACAGACGAATCGACGCCTCCTGAAAGACCCAATACCACTTTATCGTTACCCAGTTGTTTTTTTAGTTCTGCCACCGTAGATTCCACGAAGGAAGCCGGTGACCAGTTACGTGAACAACCGCATATATTCAGGAAATTCTCCAGGATCAAGGTTCCATCGAGTGTATGGAACACTTCAGGGTGAAACTGTACACCCCAGGTCTTTTCACCTTCTACCTTATAGGCTGCCAGCTCCACATCATCGGTACTTGCAATCTTATTGAAATTATCAGGTATTTTCGTTATGCTATCCCCATGTGACATCCAGATCTGTGAACCAGCCTGAACATCCTTCATCAGTTGATCCTCGCTATTAATAAACGAAAGATTGGCACGACCATATTCGCGTGAACCGGCTGATTCTACTGTGCCGTTTGAGGTATATGCCATAAGTTGCGCACCATAGCAGATACCCAAAACAGGGAATTTTCCCCGGATAGCACTCAGGTCTGTTTTAAAAGCTGTTGGATCATAAACCGAATAGGGACTACCCGAAAGGATTACTCCTTTAATATTGTCGGTTTGTTCTGGAAACTTGTTATAGGGAACGATTTCGCAGTACTCATTCAGTTCACGTACACGACGGCCAATCAGTTGGGTAGTCTGGGATCCGAAATCAAGGATAATTATTTTTTCGAGCATAACGTTAATTTACAATTTACAGATGTACAATCTTCTATTACCTTAAAAAGATGCGCAAAAGTACGAAAAATGTGATGGTTATACAAGTGCTGCCGATGGATTTTGTGTTAATCCATGTACCTTAATCCCTATTATTTATCAATATGATCGATATTATTGGCTTTTGTTTATGATATCGCAGGAATGTTTAGGTTCTATCAACGAACCAATAACAACGGAAAAAATTGATTCTTGATGCAAAAAAGGCAAGCGATTCAAACTGAAATATAGAACATCACGATATTAAAACACTAAAATAATATGACCTGAAATTTCTTTGAAGTAACAGATTGCCGGATTCAATAAACAAGAAAGAAAAATAGAGAGCATGACCCTTATTCATACTCTCAAGATTCCATGAAAGACACAAAGCAAGTGAAACAAAGGCAATGATGACATAAAATTTCTGATCAATCACAAATCAGTTCTTTTCCTTTCTTTATGATGACAATTAAAATATGATACTTTTACAATCAGGCGTAACCCCAATGCCGATATCTAGTTATAGAATTCAGTTTCGAGCATTTGCTTTTCGTAAATATCCAGTTTCCCTTTTGACCAGAATATAAAATCAAGCTTTTTAATCATCGATAGATTATTTCCTTTGAATTTTTCATCAAACAACCGAAATGTTACAGGTGCCATATTAGATTGAATTATTTCGTTGTAAGTTAATTGAAGTAATTTCAACTGATCCCGGAACACATTAATTATTGCGGCTATATCTTTATGGATAGGTTGGTTAAACGAAAAGACCTTGCAGATCTCCCTATCATAGATTGGATAATTATCATCGATGGTGCAGATTAATTTCGAGACAAATGAAAAAATAACAGCATCTTTCCCTTTGAAATTCTGGGTACGATGAAGATCAATAAACACATTCTCCACATCAATATTCTGCTGGGTCCTGTATTTTTCAATCAGTTTAAAATAATTCCGTTTAAACTCTTCGCTAAAACCAACATTATCCAATCCGTAAAAACTTCTGAAAACAGATTGAAATATATAATTCTCGGTAACATTTGATTTCCCGTATTCGCTCTTTAGAAAGTTATAAAATGAAATGCTTTTAAAATCAATATTATTTATGATCTGCAAAGCATTGCTTTCAATATTGGCTGCAATCTCTTTTGTTTTCATGCTCTGTGTGTTTTTAACTATAGATTATAACCATAACAAGTTTGTACGCATTATTGTTTATGTTGCTATTGAGACTTAAATTATACCCTATATAGTTCAAAGTATTCCATTACGATATGCCAAACAGAATGCTAACAGATTCTTTTTAAGATCATCATCAGCTTATTTTTGACATAATATAAATAAGATTCTGGTATTATTGCATTCACTTTTGTATATACTTTTACCTGCAAATGAACCAATATTGAATTTGAATTTTCACCACTATACGGAGTACTTCTGCCTTCATCATGCAAAACGAATGCATTCAAAATACATGCTTCTTCATTTTAAATGAAATAAAAAAAGTCTCAATCCTGTTGGATTGAGACTTTTTATCTGATTACTGTTAACCGAAATTTATTCAGTTACAGGTTTATCTTCACGAGGAGGACGTGGCATCAACGCTTTGCGTGATAATTTGAATTTTCCTGTTTTAGGATCAATATCCAACAGTTTCACATCAATCACATCACCTTCTTTGATACCTGCCTGATCCATGGTTTCTATACGTTTCCAATCGATCTCAGAAATGTGCAATAACCCTTCTTTACCCGGCATAAATTCAACAAATGCACCATAAGGCATTACTGATTTCACTTTCGAAGGATAGGTTTCGCCTACTTCAGGGATGGCTACAATGCCTTTAATTTTGGCAATAGCAGCATCGATAGCAGTTTTATTGTTAGCTGCAATTTCAACACGTCCCTGATCACCGATTTCTTCAATGGTAATGCTTGCACCTGTTTCAGCCTGCATGTTTTGAATGATTTTTCCCCCAGGTCCGATAATCGCGCCAATCATTTCTTTCGGAATGAACATAACGATAATACGAGGAGCATTCGGTTTCATATCTTCACGAGGAGCAGCCAATGTTTCCTGTATTTTACCCAGGATATGCATACGGCCTTCTTTTGCCTGGCTCAATGCTTTTTCAAGTATTTCGAACGAAAGTCCATCTACTTTAATATCCATTTGGGTGGCAGTGATACCATCTTTTGTTCCGGTTACTTTAAAGTCCATATCACCTAAGTGATCTTCATCACCTAAAATATCCGATAGAACAGCAAAGTTCTTACCTTTATTTTCAGAGATCAATCCCATGGCAATACCTGATACCGGTTTCTTAATTTCAACACCTGCATCCATCAACGCCAATGTTCCGGCACAAACAGTAGCCATAGAAGACGAACCGTTTGATTCAAGGATATCTGAAACCACACGGATCACATACGGATAGTTTTCAGGGATCATGTTCTTCAGGGCACGAAGCGCCAGATTACCATGACCTACTTCACGACGTCCAACACCACGTGATGCACGGGCTTCACCGGTAGAGAATGGTGGAAAGTTGTAATGTAACAAGAAACGTTCTTTTCCGCGAATCAATGCTTCATCAACCAGTTTTTCATCCATTTTGGTACCCAGGGTAACTGTTGTCAACGATTGGGTTTCTCCACGGGTAAATACAGCAGAACCATGTGCTCCGGGTAAATAATCCACTTCCGACCAAATGTGACGAATCTCTGTAGTCTTACGACCATCCAAACGCTTTCCTTCATCAAGGATAGAACGACGCATGGCTTCTTTTTCAACTTCATGGTAGTATTTACCAATCAATCCTTTTTTAGCAGCTGCTACTTCAGGATCCAATGAAGCAATATATTCGGCTTTTACAGCTTCGAAGTTTTCACTACGGGCATGTTTGTCTGTATTGCAGGCAGTAGCCAGTACATATGCTTTATCATATGTTTTAGCCCAAACATCTTTCTTCAGGTCTTCGTCTTTTTCTTCGTGGCAATAGGTACGTTTAACGGTTTTGCCTACAGCTTCCATTAATTCCAATTGCATCTGGCATTGAACTTTAATGGCTTCATGAGCAACTTTCATAGCGTTCAACAAATCATCTTCACTCACTTCTTTCATTTCGCCTTCTACCATCATGATGTTGTCCAATGTGGCAGCAACCATGATTTCCATATCAGCATCAACCAGTTGAACAAAAGTAGGATTTACCACAAATTCACCATTTACACGGGCAACACGTACTTCAGAGATAGGACCATTAAAAGGCACATCCGATACAGCCAAAGCAGCCGAAGCAGCTAAACCGGCTAAAGCATCAGGAATATCCACACCATCCGAAGAGAAAAGTGTTACAGTCACAAAAGTCTCAGCATGAAAATCATCCGGAAACAATGGGCGTAAAGCACGGTCTACAAGGCGTGATACTAAGATTTCATAATCCGAAGCACGACCTTCACGACGAAGGAAACCACCAGGAAAACGACCAAACGACGCAAACTTTTCTTTATAATCCACTGACAGCGGCATAAAGTCCGTTCCCGGAGCTGCATCTTTGGCCGAACAAACTGTGGCCAATAACATGGTGTTACCCATGCGAACCATTACAGAACCATCGGCCTGTTTGGCCAATTTACCTGTTTCAATTGAAATGGTACGTCCATCACCCAATGTGATAGTTTTTGTAACTACATTCATAAAATTACATTTTTCTTTTTTTAAACATCATATTTTCGCGCGCAAAGATACGGCATTTTTTACAAAAATGGTATAACCTTCGAGTAAAATAGTGATTTTTTGAGGTTTGATTACACAAAAAAGCCGGGATAGAAAACTATTCAGGTATTGTAATTAACAGGATAAAAATCGTTCTAATTTAAATGGCATCGACAAGGTGTACCAGACAGCTATATGTATTCCATTTTGTTTTACATGGATAAATAAAGATAATATAATGATAAGACGGTTGGTTTCTTTATACATGCCGGGTCAAGGCTTTGGAGGACTTAAACATAGGATAACGCTGTCATGTGCAAGCACGATGACAGGTTTGCGATGACATTGTAATCTAAGTTTTTCTTTTCATTACAGACCTGACATCGTCGAAGACATGTCAGCGTCAACAAGTAGAAGGTTAACGCTGTCATGTGCAGGCACGATGACAGGTTTGTGATGACATTGCAGTCTAAGTTTTTCTTTCATAGCAGACCTGACATCGTCGAAGACATGTCAGCGTCAACAAGTAGAAAGTTAACGCTGTCATGTGCAAGCACGATGACAGGTTTGTGATGACATTGCAGTCTAAGTTTTTCTTTCATAACAGACCTGACATCGACAAAGACATGTCAGCTTCTATTAATCATTCGTTATAGTTCCAACCAATGTTCAATTTCTTCAACCTCTATTTTCCCTTCATGCATATGAATAAAATTAGCATGATCATCAAACCAACCCATTACAGTTTCACGATTAAGTTTTGTGGGGTTTGTTGAAAGACAGGTTAAATAGGATGACCATGGATATTCCATTGGATGCTTACAGAAACTATGATGTACCGGATTATGATGTACATAAATCAATAGTCTTTTAAGATAATTAAAATTATCAATATGTTTCCTTTTATAGCGACGCTCGAATAGACTTCCATGTCGCTGTAAACTCAAATTGAGATATTTGGTATACGCGTTGAATAGATGTGCAAAATGCCTATAAGGAACAGGTATTTTATTTTTCGATATTCCATTATCTGCTAAAGACATAGTTTCCCATTTCAACAACTCGAATTCTTCATTTTCTTTTGTATTTCCATTATTTGGTTTTTGATATTTATAACATACATTTTCCTTTATTCTGACCAACAAATGAAAATGATTGGGCATCAACACCCAGGCAAATGTTTCTGCAACAGGGTTAATATAAATAGCATATAATCTTAGAAAATTCAGATAGTCTGATTCCAATTGAAATAAATTCTCCCCATTGATACCTCTATTGTAAATATGATAAAAATTACCAGGTAATAACAATTCGATATTTTCCATGATTTAAAGTTTTAT
>Ga0302210_10001042_pt1 | contig 12018 bp, 8 predicted proteins | sample II_Fen_E3_2_FD_198793 | JGI IMG/M metagenome (GOLD analysis project Ga0302210, IMG submission 198793) | Peat permafrost microbial communities from Stordalen Mire near Abisko, Sweden - II_Fen_E3_2 | ecosystem: Environmental > Terrestrial > Soil > Wetlands > Permafrost | place: Sweden: Abisko... | reverse complement strand
ACCGAATTCAGTGACGAACCGATATTCCCGAGTAATGCAGCCAGCAGTACAACGATGATCAGGCCTTTCATTCCCACAGGGAACAGGTTGGTCACCATGGTCAGATACGCTTCACTCGAATCATGCAGGTGTGGGTATAAAACAAAACAGATAACTCCCGGCAATATAAACAATGGCACATCAAGTATTTTCAGCCAGCCGATAAAACTGGCACCCAGCTGTCCCTGTTTTAGGCTTTTTGCACCCAGTACTGATTGTACCATCGATTGTTCGGTACACCAGAACCACACTCCCATGATCGGGTAGCCAAGAACAATGGGTAACCAGGGGAAATCCTTATCAGTCATAGGCTGGAACAATTTCCAGTAATGTTCGGGAGTAGCATGATAAAGGCCCGTCAAACCACCTACTTTCGATAGTCCTATAAGAGTCAGGGTTAAAGAAACACCTATCAGCAACAACATTTGAAAAACACTGGTATAGGCAATGGCTTTCAATCCTCCCGCAGCGGTCAGGATGGAAGCAAGTACCACCATTATCAGTACGGATTCCCACATGGGGATACCCAGAATCTGTTTTACCAGGATTCCTCCTGCAAACAATCCCAGCGAAAGCCACGAGATAAGTATGGTGATAAGAGTATACCATGCCAACAGATACCGGGTGGATTGTCCAAACCGTTTCCCCATATACTCGGGAAGGGTTGATGTTTTGGCACCCAAATACCTTGGAGCAAAAACAAATACCAGCATCATAATAAACAGGAAGGCATACCAGGCAAAGTTCCCTGATACAATCCCAGAGCTATATCCTGCACTTGCTGAAGCCAGCAACATGGAAGGGCCAACATTTGTCCCCCACATGGTAAGACCTATTGCAAACCAACCCAGGCTCTTATTCGCCAGAAACAGGTTGTCATCTTTGTTTTTCTTTGCAATACTTGCCCAAAAGGCTATTCCGAATAGAATCAGAATATACCCGACTATTACGGCAATGTCAATAAAATTCAGTGCGATCTTCATGTATGATTTTTAAGGTGTATGTATTATCTGTAACGTTCGACGATTCGAAGTGCCTTCTCTATGTCTTTTTCCGATTTAAAATCAACATTGATATGCAATCCCTGATTTCCGACATTGTCTAGCAACGGCTCCAGTTCGTCAATGGTAACCCAGTTTGCCATTACCGATTTCCCGGATGAAAGGATCTTTTTATACAGTTCGTACCATTGCTTGTCACCACCCTGTGGTTGTCCGTAACCGGGAGTCCATTGAATGGCATTCAGGTTCTCAATTTCCAAAACAGTATCCAAATGGCGGATTGCGTCCACCCCATCCAAATGGTAAAGCGTATAATCTATTCGTTTACATTGTTCCTGTAAAAACGGTTTACAAAATGTCCTGTAATCATCTTCCGAAATCATGATGGAGATATCCACCTGCAATTTCGACACTTTACCGGGTGCCCATAACGAGAAATAACAAAAAGTCATTTCACCGTTTACATTAATAATATCGTAAATCCTGTCGAAAACTTTGAAATAGACATCGTTTATTTCCTGCAACTGCTGTAGCGTTCTTTCAGGTTCCATGATCAGGTCCATCAAGGCATTGTCAGAGCCTTTCAGGCTTGCCAGTACGTCTAGTCCTTCTACCAGGTCTGGGCAGCCTACCATATAATAGTCTTGCGATTTTGCCATACAGGCAGTCAGCAAATCCTTATGTAAATTCCACCATTTATTATTTTCATCGAAATGGATCTTCCCATCAAAATCAGCGTTCTCCCGAATCCAGATCGTATCTTCCCTTCCTTCGAGATCAGCACCAAGCATGGCAGCCAGAGAACCCGGCCCTAACTGAGTATTGGCTACAGGAAGGATATCGGCCATATACGAATTCCGTGACATGCAGTAATGCAGGTATTCAGCTCGCCACCGTGGATCAAACCAAAACTGGTTGATATCTTTCTGTTCTGCAGGAGGTGTTATTTGGGCGTAAGGCGCACCCTCTTTTTCCAAATGTTCCCACATAGTGAGTACTATACCCTTTTGATTCCACCAATCGGTATAATGCTTTTTTGATTCATCAAAATTAGATTTCCAGGTCATATATTTAATTTATTTTTTACACGCCAAATGGGGCTTTTACATCTCATCCATAAAAAAGAACTAGTTATTGTTATCGCAATACCAAAGTCCCCTTTAGGGGATTTAGGGGTCGTATTATTACTATTTAAAAATTACTTCAACCACTTTGTCCATATCCATTTCGTCCGTACAATTAACTTCCTCCGGATACATAGGTATTACTGCCCCGTATTTTACAAAAACAGGCATTTCCTCCAACGGCACTACCACATTTTTGAGCCATTGGTTTCCATCGTATACCTTATGTGTAAAGAAATGAACCCATTTGCCTTCGGGGAGGTAGATGTCCCGTATATTTTCGGAGTTCATGACAGGGGCTACCAGGATATTATCTCCAAAATAATATTGATCATCAATCTGGCGGCAGGTCCTGTCATCGGGGTGATGTAAAATCAGTGCCCGCAATATCGGGAATCCTGTTCTGGTGGTTTTTTCACTTTGTTGCAGGATATAAGGAATCAGTTTATACCGTAGTTTCCACCAGTTTTGAATGATATGTGCCACATTCGGATAATGCCATGGCTCCCGCTTGTGCGAACCATGATACCTTATGTGGGAAGAAAATACCCCGAATTGCGTCCAGCGGACATAAATATCATCCGGCAATACCGAATTCATGAAGTCAGGAACTCCATGGAATCCGGGCACATCGTGGCTCCAGAACCCAAAACCTGAAAGTCCAAGTTGCAGCCCTCCTTTCAGTGATCCGGCCATTCCATCCCACGAACAGGCTGAATCTCCTCCCCAATGCAGCGGATATCGCTGGCAACCGGCCCAACCGGCCCGTGCCCAGATAATACCATCACCGGTTACTTCTTTGGTCACTTCGTAAGCAGCTTTTTGATAAAGCAAGGGATAAAGGTTATGCAATTTATCGGGTGACATGGAATGGTATTCAGCATCGAGGTGAATGTCCTCGCCAAAATCGGTCTTGATACAAGCGACACCCATTTCAAGCAGTTTCCTCAACAGATCTTTATACCATTCGGTGGCCTTATCGTACGTAAAATCAATGGTACCTGCAAAATCCTGCACACTGAAATTGGATGAACCCGAAAGGTTTCGTTCGCTTTTGCTGATATAGTCGTTTTTATCAGCTTCTTCGTATTGAAGGGCTTTATACGATATATAGGGCAATTGCCACAAGCTGACACGATATCCTTTTTTCTTTAAATCCTGTATGAATCTGGCAGGATCAGGAAAGCGCTCATCATTGAATTTCCATTCGCACAACCAGTCAGTTTCAAACCATCCGGTGTCTATGTGTATTACGTCGCACGGATAATCTTCCTTACGCATTCGATCACAGATACCAGTCACTTCTTCTGCAGAGAAATAGGTCATTCTGCTCATCCATATTCCGAAACTCCATATCGGGGGCATGGATGGAAAACCAGTCAACTGACGGTATCCGAATAATATTTCTTCGGGTGATTTCCCTCCGATTAGAAAGAAATCAACCACCGGTTCTTCTACCATTACCTGTGCCGAACGTGTTGAGTGATCGGCCAGTGAGAATTTGGCAAACGAATTGGTGTGTACAAACAGGCCATAGTTTTCAGAAGAAAGGTAAAAAGGGACACTTTTATAGGTGCGTCGGTTGTTTACTCCCTGTCCATCCTGATTGCGCATTTGAAGTGTTTTACCCGACAAATCCATTTTGGTAAAACGCTCGCCGGTACCATAAAAACATTCATCCCCTTTTGCTGCCAGTGAGAAAGTGGTCCGGTGAGGAACATCGTTCCGTTCCACAAAGGCCAGTGAAAAAGCATCATGCCGTGCAGGTGAAAACATATCGGTTGTAGATAGTTTGACTTCTTTCGTGCCATCCGGAAAAAAGCTAAGCTGTATTGTTTCGGCAGGTGCAGGAACCAAATCGCTCCACCACTCAATTTCAGGCTGAAGCAAACTGATGACCGCTTTTTTATGCCCCAGGTTATCCGTAATGATCCATCCTGTATCGTTCTTTTCAAATGACAAGGAAGCACTTTTTAATTCCGGTGACAATTCCAGCATTTCTGAGTTCTCCATAACCTCCCCGCCAATAGCCATTGAAACCCGCACGGTCTTATCCCCGTAAGCCTTGAGGCGCAATGTATATTCCTTTCGATCAGCCGTAAGATCAGGGGTTATTTCGTTGGAATTATGTTGTTTCTGAAATGGAATTGTGATAAAGATATCCCCGTTCTTTGCTTCAACAGAAGTTGGGGCACACGCCCGCCAGAGCCTGTCACCCTCATTCAGTTCCGTACTGAAATCCAAAAAATCGAAAAGTTGGTAATTGGTTTGTTGCATGTATTCGTTTCTATTAAAAAAAATCTTTTCTCTTCCTTTTTGACGATTTCGTCGGGACAATAAAAAGCTATATTTTAGTTTTACAATCTATTGATCAGTTGTTTTTCACTACGATACTTATCATCTTTTCACTGATTTAAAAAGCACCCAGGTTGTTCCTTTCGGAGCATCTTCTATTCCTTCCTGATAGTGGCTCATAATGGAGTTCCAGTCATTTACCCTTGGATTATTTTCCACAGTTTTCGGATTTAACTTATCCAGGCTTTCTCCTTTCGGAATGCTGATAATAAGCATTAACTGCTTTCCGTTGCGGAAAACCAATACCTGCTGGAAATTTGCATTACAAAATCCGGTGGATATCTCTGGCCATTTTTCAAACTGGGTAAGGTGATATTCCAGGTATTCCCGTTGTCTGGTAGTGTCTTCCACCAGGTTTGCAGTCATAATGATATTATCCCATTCTTCGGCCGGCTTTTTATTTGAATATTTCTGACGGTTAAAATTATAGAACGGCTTATCGTAGAGTTTAGTGATCAGCCTTGGGAACAGCATTTCCAGTTTTGTCTTTATTTTCCTTATAGTATTTAAATCGCCATAGATCAGCCAGTGGTTTTGCCATTCGTAGATTGATGATGGTTCAATATTATTTTCGTTGGAAAAACTCAACAGGCTTTTAGTCGAAAAGCGATAATCGACATCAATTATTTCGAGGATGGAAGGTGACTGTACCTGCTTAGGCGAACAGCCCGATAAAACAAGGACAAAAACGAAACAGGAGAACAGGATATATGGTTGTTTCATAAAAATGTTGTAAGGTTAAATGAAATTTCCCGGAAATAAAGAAATTCCGCCAGGAGAATATTCTCTTCAAAAATAATCCTGTTGTTTTATTGACGTAAGGAATCGGATTTTGTACTGTCCATTTGCGATCTGACAGTCCGGGAAAGGGAGGATTAAAATGATTAAAAAAGTAAGATTATGATAATTCTTAATTCTTAATACTTAATTTATTACTTTCATTTTCGTTATCCATTTTTTTTTCCGAAATTTGCAGACTTAAAAATACGAAACATTAGGTAGTAATTTTAAGTAAAAACATGAACGTGAAAGAAACAAAGTATATTTTCGTAACCGGAGGAGTTACTTCCTCATTGGGCAAAGGTATTATAGCTGCATCCCTGGGTAAATTACTACAAGCAAGAGGCTTTAAAGTAACCAATCAAAAGTTGGATCCGTATATTAATATCGATCCGGGGACATTGAATCCATATGAACATGGCGAATGCTATGTAACGGTGGATGGACATGAGGCCGACTTAGACCTTGGACATTACGAACGTTTTCTGAACGTTGAGACACATCGTGCCAATAATATCACCACCGGACGAATTTATCAGAATGTGATAAACAAAGAACGCCGTGGCGATTATTTAGGGAAGACTGTACAAATCATTCCTCATATCACGGACGAAATAAAACGCAATATAAAGCTTTTAGGAGCTAAAGGCGAATTTGACTTTGTGATTACTGAAATTGGCGGAACGGTTGGTGACATAGAATCATTGCCTTACATCGAAAGTGTACGCCAGTTGAAATGGGAAATGGGCAAAAATTGTCTGATTGTCCATCTGACTTACGTACCATATCTGGCAGCAGCCAAAGAATTAAAAACAAAACCGACACAACATTCAGTAAAAGCTTTACAGGAACAAGGTGTTCAGGCTGATATTTTAGTATTGCGTACCGAACACAATATCTCGATGGATATCCGGAAAAAGGTGGCATTGTTTTGTAATGTGGATACAAGTGCCGTTATGCAATCCATCGATGTACCTACCATATATCGTGTTCCAATGAACATGCAGGAAGAAAAGCTTGATGAAGTGGTGTTGACTAAAATGGGCTTTGACCTGGAAAAGACACCGGCAGCCGACATGACCAAATGGATAGCATTTGTAGAGAAGCTGGAAAATGCCACTGAAGAAGTGCGTATCGGGATCGTGGGTAAATATGTTCAATTGCCGGATGCTTACAAGTCCATTATTGAATCATTATTACATGCCAGTGCATACAACAATAAGAAACTAAAACTGGAGCTGATACTTTCCGATAAACTGGATGAAGAAAATGTTGATAAGAAATTAGGGAATCTGGATGGAATTATAGTTGCACCAGGTTTTGGACAACGTGGTATGGAAGGTAAGTTTGTGGCCTTGAAATATAGCCGCGAACACAACATACCAACCTTGGGGATTTGTATGGGTATGCAAACCATGTCGGTTGAATTTGCCAGAAATGTATTGGGTTATGCCGATGCCAACAGTACTGAAATAGATCCAAACACAACACACAACGTGGTTGATATCATGGATGAGCAAAAAAACATACTGAACCTTGGTGGCAGCATGCGCTTAGGAGCTTTCAAATGTAAGTTAAAGAAAGGAACGAAAGCTTACGAAATATATGGCAAAGAAAATATCAGCGAACGCCATCGTCATCGCTTTGAATTTAACAATGCCTATAAAGCGGAATTTGAAAAAGCAGGTATGATTTGCAGCGGAATGAATGTTGAATCGGACCTGGTAGAGATTATCGAGTTACGTTCACACAAATGGTATGTCGGTGTACAATTCCATCCTGAATACAGCAGTACGGTGGTTAATCCTCACCCTCTGTTTATCAACTTCATACAAGCAGCAATAAAGAAATAAGAGATACGCTTACCTGAGACGATACATTCCGGCATTAGCAACCTAAAGAGGAACCGGAAAGATCTTCCGATTTCAGTTGACTACGTCAAGAACAAAGATATTATTTAACAATATAAAAGAAGCCTGATTTCCTGTTACGGGTTAAGGGCAAATTAATGAAATATGGATAAAAATACGATTCTGGGATTTGTACTGATAGCACTCATTGTTCTCGGATTTTCACAATTAAATAAAAAGTCGGACAAGGAAATAGCCGCCGAAAAACGATACAATGATTCCATAGCATTTGTGGAACAAAATAAAGTTGCACCGGCCGGTATAGCTTCGAAAACAGCTGTTTTAAAAGACTCATTGGCTGTCAACGACACGACTTCAAAAGCAACGAATGCTGATGCCTTTGGTGATTTCAGCATTGCTGCACAAGGAGTAGAGAAATTCTACACCATTGAAAATGATCTGGTAAAAGTCACCCTGAGCAATAAAGGAGGTAGGATTTATTCGGTTCAATTAAAAAAATATTCAAAACGTGATTCCCTGAATAAAGCCTTGCCATTAATTTTATTTAATGACACTGAAAGCAGCATGGGCTTTACACTGGTTACCAAAAACAACCGGGTGATTAATAGTTCCACGTTGTATTTTGAACCGGTAACGGCAATCACAAAAGATGCAAGTGGAAATCAGACACTGATATTACGGTTGAAAACGACCGGGAATGCCTATCTTGATTTTGCCTATACATTGCCTGCCAACGACTATCTGCTTAGCTTCGGTTTAAAAGCCAACAGCATGAATACCGTTATGCCTGCCGGCATAAATTCACTGGACATGCAGTGGTATTCAAAAATACGCCAACAGGAAAAAGGCCGTAAATTTGAAGACCGGTATTCTTCCATTGAATACAAGTATGTTGCCGATGATATCGAAAAACTCAGCGAAAGCAAAAATGACGACAAAAAGCTTACCAATAAAGTAAAATGGATTGCATTTAAAGACCAGTTTTTCAGCAGTATAATTATTGCAGACGACGCGTTAAGCTCAACAACCTTGAAAAGCACACTGGAAGCTGAAAATTCAGGATATTTGAAAGCGTATACCGCCGAAATGTCTGTTCCTTTTGATCCCACAGGAAAAACACCTACTACCTTCCGTTTCTTTTTCGGTCCAAACCAGTATAAGATTCTTTCGGCTATTAAGAGTAACAACAAAGATGATTCGGGTCTGCAACTCAATAAATTAATTCCACTTGGATGGGGTATATTCGGCTGGGTAAACAAGTTTGCGATTATTCCAATGTTCAATTTTTTCAGCTTGTTTATGAGTAATTTCGGTCTGATCATTTTACTGATGACCGTAGTTATAAAACTTGTTCTATTCCCGTTAACCTATAAATCGTATATTTCGAGTGCCAAAATGCGGGTACTCAAACCTGAGATTGATGAAATAAATGCAAAGATACCTGCAGACAAAGCAGCCGAACGTCAGAAAGCAACCATGGAATTGTATGGTAAAGTTGGTGTAAGCCCTATGAGTGGCTGCCTGCCGACCTTATTACAAATGCCTATTTTGTTTGCCATGTTCAGCTTCTTCCCGGCAGCCATTGAGTTACGCCAACAAAGCTTTTTATGGGCAACCGATTTATCGGCATATGATTCGATTATGCAATTACCCTTTACCGTTCCGTTTGGATTTGGCAATCATATCAGTTTGTTCTGTTTGTTAATGACAGCAACAAATATTGTTTTCACAAAACTGAATATGGCGAATACACCAACAAATGACCAAATGGGTGGTGCCATGATGAAATGGATGATGTACCTGATGCCATTAATGTTCTTGTTTATGTTCAACAATTACGCTTCCGGATTGAGCTACTACTATTTTATTTCAACCCTTATCTCAATTGGTCAGACATACGTAATACGTGCCACAGTAGACGAAAAGAAAATGCTGGACGAACTACATGCCAAACGTAAAAGCAACCTGAACAAACCGGTAAAGAAATCAGGTTTTATGAGCCGGTTGGAGAAAATGCAACAGGATCAACAAAAAGCGATTAAAAACCGCAAATAATAGCCATAAAAAAATAAGCGCAAATACAATTTAACGGTTGTATTTGCGCTTTTTCGATACATAACAAAAGGATACGTATAAAATGAAAAAGAAAAACTTACTTATTATTTCTATTTGCAGTATTCTTTTATTGCTTGGCTCATGTAGTAAAAGCAACCGGTTTGAAATAGATACTGCAAAAAACAGGGTAGAAGTAAAGATTCACCGGTTTGACAAAGATTTGTTGTCAATCGACACGACGAAGATGAAAACAGGAGTTGATCGGCTTTATGCACAATATCCCGATTTCCTGCCCGTATTCACAGCAACCATACTGGATACTTCAGCTACCGATACACAGGCTGTACGTAATTTGTTTCATCAATTCCTGGTTGACACCGCTTTTAAAGCAGTCAATAAAAAGTCACTCCGAACGTTCACAAATGTTACCGACATTGAGAAGCAGGTCTCAGATGCATACACCTATATTCATTACTATTTTCCTGAAGTAAAGCTTCCTGAAATATACTTCTTCGTTTCGGGCTTTAACAGGGCTGTCATGATAAACAATAAATTCATCGGAGTGGGTACAGATTTCTATTTAGGAAGTAATTATCCGGGCTATAAGAATTTCACGTATCAGTATATGCTCTACAATATGCGCCGGGAATGTGTTGCAACCGACCTGGTTTCAACCACCCTGTTCAGGATGTTTGTCATGAATAGTTCGGAATACAGGCTGCTGGACAATATGCTTTTCCGTGGAAAAATAATGTATCTGCTTTCAGTATTCATGCCGAATGAAAAACCAGAGGATATTATGGGGTATACTCCTGAACAATGGAAATGGAGCAAGACAAATGAAAAACAGATATGGGGATATATGATCGATCAAAAACATTTATTTTCGACCGATGTACAGCTTATTCGTAAATATATGAATGATGCCCCTTTTACGGCTCCTGTATCACAGGACTCCCCCGGAAGACTGGGAACATGGTTGGGCTGGCAAATTGTGGAAAGTTATATGAATAAAAACCCGAAAGCCACCCTTACTGATTTGATGAAGATAAATAACTATCAGAAAATGCTGGAAGCTTCAGGTTACAGGCCTTAAGGGAGGGTTTGAAGGTTTTGAAAAGTTTGAAGGGTTTGAAGGGTTTGAAAAGTTTGAGAATTTGAAAGATTTGAGGGTTGATTGGTTTAGGACTCTACTGGAAGGAATAAAAACCGGGTTATATGCGGGTTAAGTATAAAAAAAAGACCTATTCGAATAAACGAATAGGTCTTACTGATTTGTTAAGATATTCAATTTGCAGGACTGATTGCTTCTGAAGGACAAACATCAGCGCAAGTACCACAATCGGTGCAAACGTCAGCATCAATAACATAAATATCACCTTCTGAAATTGCTTCAACAGGGCATTCGCTGATACATGAACCGCAAGCAATACAATCTTCTGAAATAACGTAAGCCATTTTTCTTAATATTATTTGTTAGTACTAATTAGTTCTGCAAAAATAGGACTTTTTCCAGACCTAAAAAAACTTTTGAACTATTATTTTTGAGCTTTAACGGTTAATACCGTGACTTGTTGATATTTTTAGCTTATTTTTGAGGATTCTAACATAGTTCATCCCTTCATTAAAAAGTTCATTCCCTTCATCAATGTTTCAAATTTAATTTCCGTAAACATACTTTAATTACAAAATTCGGAAAATGATTTTCACGTCAAGACTTAATGTGCAAATGAACAAGCTCTTAATCTCATGTTACATTTCTATTAAATTTTCATGAAAATACGATTATTTAAATCTGTTTTAGTAATTTTGCATTACAAATCAGATCGGGTAAATATTATCAAAACAAACATATTAAATTACTGCAATCAGCTAAAAAGCAAATAATTATAACACAAATAACACAAAAACAATTTTGTTATGAACAATTCCTTTCTCAACAATTTCATTCCGAAAGAACCCAAATTTTTCCCTATATTGAAAGAAATGGCGGATGTATTATTAGTAGCTTCCGATTTAATTATAGAGTGCGTACAACACAACGATCATGAATCTGCCATTGAGTATTACAGAAGAATCAAAGAACAGGAAAAGAAAGGGGATGTTTTAAACAACCGCGTTTTTGATGAACTGAACACAACTTTTATCACCCCTTTTGACCGTGAAGACATTCACCATTTAGCCAACCGACTGGATGATGTTACCGATTACATTAACAGTTGCGCAAAACGAATTGTGCTCTACAATCCGAAACAATTGCCCAAAGAAGCTATCGATCTGGCTCTTTTGATCAGGGAAGGTGCTGTTTGCATTGGTAAAGCAGTTGATGAACTGGATGTATTGAAAAAGAATTCTAAAAAAATCAAAGAATTTTGTTCAGAGCTTCATGAAATTGAAAACAGAGCCGATGATGTATACGAAAACTTTATTATCGAATTGTTTGAGAAAGAGAAAGATGGTATTGAACTCATCAAATTAAAAGAGATTATGTATGAGTTGGAAAAAGCGACTGATGCTGCTGAATACGTAGGTAAAATTATCAAAACGATCATAGTTAAGTACGCATAATAACTCCAATTCAACTAGATGACACTTTTAATAACCATTATCGTACTGGCACTGCTGTTCGATTTTATAAACGGTTTCCACGATGCTGCCAACTCAATAGCAACCATTGTATCAACCAAGGTACTTTCACCTTTTCAAGCCGTAATATGGGCTGCTTTCTTCAACTTTGCCGCTTTCTTTATTGCGAAATATATCATCGGTGAATTTGGGATTGCCAATACAGTT
>Ga0302210_10001040_pt1 | contig 12030 bp, 7 predicted proteins | sample II_Fen_E3_2_FD_198793 | JGI IMG/M metagenome (GOLD analysis project Ga0302210, IMG submission 198793) | Peat permafrost microbial communities from Stordalen Mire near Abisko, Sweden - II_Fen_E3_2 | ecosystem: Environmental > Terrestrial > Soil > Wetlands > Permafrost | place: Sweden: Abisko... | reverse complement strand
TTCTGCCTTCCAGATATTCCAGTTCCACATAGGGCTTTAGATTCGTTACCGGTGTGCTTCCGTTCAGGATGTTTTCTTCTGTCATATTATCATGCAGCTGATCTCCCACATCCACAAGCCTGCATCTGTTAATTCTAATCTCTCCGCCCTGGAAACGTTCCCTGAGCTGCTGATATGCTGTTCCTATTGCTCTGATATGAGCACTTGCATCAATGGTCAGCGGTGACTTTCTTACTACATAATGGCACATGGAAGGATCCGTCTGATATTCCTGTTCCTGATAGCCCAGATAGTTTTCAGAACAGATTTCTGTTCTGATCTGATATTCCTGTTGTCTGTCATTAGAATATTTTACATATTTAACAGAAAGCTCACTGCCGATTACAACCAGAAATGAGTTTGAGAAATCAGGAAACGATCCTTCTTTGATAATGCTGTCATAAACTTTTTTTTCATCAAAAAGCATCAGCCGATCACGATCAAAATTGCGCAGATTATTCGCAAGTTCTCCTGTTTTTGGGAGATAAGCATCCGAATAAAGTGTTGTCATGAACTTGTAATCCGGATATGGATAATAAAAAGAAAAATTTTCCAATCCATTCTTTTTCAAAATATTTTCCATTGCTTTTCTTGTAAAAGTTCTGACGGCTCCGCCATTAGGATAATTTTCTATTCCGCTGAAATAGTCTCCCAGATGATCTTCCCTGCATCCGGCCCAGTATTTCAGACCAAATCTGTTTTCTATGGCAATGACAATATGTCCTTCTTTTTTCAGATGCTTTTTCATGATATCCAGAAGACTCTGGAATGGATCAGGTGCATTGATATAAGCCTGTCCGTATTCAAATACTCCGATCAGGCAGATATAATCATAATCCGATGAAATTTCCGGTTCAATGTCCTGAAAATTTCCGACCTGAATACTGATATTATCCAAATTCATATGCCGGTATGCATTGATCATACTTCTCTTTTTGGACAGATCGATACAGGTCACACTACCTGCTTTTTCGGCAAGTGCTCCGGTGATGGCACCGCATCCGGCTCCTACTTCCAACACTTTCATACATTTATTCAGAGGAAGCCATTCCACAATATTCTCACGCATAGGTGAAAGGTGATACAGGATTTCCCAGCTTTTCTGCTCCTCAATAATTCTGGGATACTCTGCTTCCGCATTATTCTTTGCATATTCCAGAAGTCTGTCCTCAGTATCACCGTCACAATACAGGTCTTCTCCCGGATAATGTGTTAAATCCAGATTTACTTTTCCAATCCGAATAATATTTTCTTCACTCATCAGATTCCCCTGTTCTCAAGCATCTGCACGGTATTGTACGATTTTATCAGCACTTTTTTCATGTTTAACAGTTTCTACTTTGATTTTTGATTCTGAATCATAATATCCTACTGTATCCTTATCGGAAATAACTGTCAGATTAATTGCGTCATACAGCCTGTGATATACTGTGAAATTTTCTGCTTCATATCCTGTCACTCCAAACGAAATCAGATATTCTCCACCCTGTATCATCATTCTCTGCCGAAATGTAATCTCTTTTACTGTTCCTGCCTCAACAGGCTCCAGAAAAGCTCTTTCTATCATCGTATTCGTGCCGGTAATTTCTGTTCCCCTGATATTTTTAATGGTATAAGCAAATATCGGTGCCGGACAGTTCATCTGAAATCTGACCAGCATATGGATGGTATATTCCTGCCCTTTTACTACTGCAGTTGTTCTCATACCATGGTGATCTGTCATAAAGCATTCCGTTATTACCGCATTTTTCGTGCCATATTCCAGCGTATCCGGGTTCAGTGTTGCTGACTTGTCGGTTCCTGTGGTACCTGCCACGTTTCCTGCTGCCTTATCACGAATTTCTTCATCATCCAGAAGGCTTTTTTCCTGACTGTTTTCAGGCAGCATATATTGTCCGACCAGAACTCTTTTATAGATATCGATCATCTCCTTGGATGTGCCTTCTCCAAGTTTTGTTCCCTTATTTAAAAGCACAACCCTGTCACAGTATTTACTGATACTGCTCAGGTCATGTGATACAAACAGTATCGTTTTGCCAAGTTTTTTAAATTCTTCAAACTTGTGATAGCATTTTGCCTGAAAAAACACATCTCCGACAGACAGTGCCTCATCCACGATCAGAATTTCCGGATCTATATTAATTGACAGCGCAAAAGCAAGACGCACAAACATACCGCTGGAATAAGTTTTGACAGGCTGATATATATATTCTCCAATATCAGCAAAATCCAGAATATCCTGCAGTTTTTCATTGATTTCCGTTTCAGAAAATCCAATCATGGTTCCATTAAGATAGATATTTTCAATTCCATTATACTCCGGATTAAACCCTGCACCCAGTTCCAGAAGTGCTGATATCCTTCCATTTACAGCCACAGAACCGGCACTTGGAGTCAGAACACCTGTTATTATTTTGAGAAAGGTTGATTTTCCTGAACCGTTAGTTCCTATGATTCCGACACATTCTCCCTGATAAACAGTCATGTCAATTCCTTTGAGCGCATAGTGATCATGATGCCTGTTTTTATGAGAAAATCCAAACACTTCTCTTAAACGATCCGACTGCTTATCATATAATTTATAAAGTTTTTCAACATTTTTAGCCTGAAGCGCAATTTTTCTGTTATCTTTTTCTTCCATATACCATATAGCCTTTCCGGCATTTTCATTTTCACAATATAATATGCCACATGTGTTGTCAATTTTACATGACATCCGCGAAATGTGTTTTCAGTCTCTTAAATACCAATGCGCCAATACCAAAAATCACCACTGTGAAAATCCAGAAATACATTGTTGAATAAAAATCCGCAAAAAACCATTGATGCTCACAAAGAGATGATCGATATCCATTTACAATATAAACCAGTGGATTCAATTTAATAATAGCCAGTAAAACCGGTTTTTTTGAAATCATTGTAATATTCCACAAAATCGGTGTCGCCCACATTCCCACCTGAAGCAAAATGGCAATAATCTGTGAGAGATCTCTGAAAAAGACTACAACAGCACAGGTCGTATAAGAAAGACCCAGCACAAAAACGAAAAGACAGAAACTATAATATAAAATCTGAATAGCGTATATTGTCGGATAGCAGCCATACAAAATTGCAACCACCAGCATGACAAGTACAAAGAATAAATGGACAAATGTCGCAGCAATAATTTTAATAATTGGAAGTATACTGATCTTAAATACTACCTGCTTTACCAGATAACTATATTCCAGAAGTGCTGTTGTCCCATTTTGCCAGGCTTCTGTGAAATAGAACCAGGGAACAAGTCCTGCTGTCAGATAAAGCACATATGGAATAGAGATGCCAGCAGAGACAAGCTGTCCTTTCTGCCCGAAAAAGTTATCAAAAACAAACCAGTACATAGCCACTGTGACCACTGGCTGTACGAGTGCCCAGACTATTCCAAGGTAAGAACCTGCATATCTTTTTTTGAAGTCATTTTTTGCAAGTCTCCAGATCAGTTTTCTGTTCTCATACAATTCAACCGGAAGTATTGTCAGACGATCATAAAACTTGGTAAAAATGATACAGGCAAATATAATCAAAATACAGGCAATGAATTTCTTCGTTAACTCACCTTGTGGATCAGCCCACGGATTGTTGTGAAAAACGATCAAAAGTGCAATCACGGCCGCACATATACAAAACAGTAGAATACCAGACTTTTTAGATATTTTTCGTCCCTTCAGCATTGAGGTTTTTCCTTTACTTTCTATTTTTACTGTATTCGCCAATGGTTCCCCATTTCGTATCCTTTTCAGACAGGATCAGTTCCATTTCTTCCGGTATCGGCCATTCTATACCAATTTCCGTATCGGCATAGAACAGTCCTCCCTCATCATTCGGATGATAAAAATCAGTACATTTATAGCAAAATTCTGCTTCTTCAGAGAGCACTAAAAATCCATGTGCAAAATTTTTCGGAATAAAAAATTGTTTCTTATTTTCCTCTGTAAGCAGCTCCCCATGCCATTTTCCAAATGTGGCAGAGCCTTCACGCAGATCCACTGCAACATCAAATACCTTACCCTTAATAACACGAACAAGTTTGTCCTGTGGAAAGCTGATCTGAAAATGAAGCCCACGCAGTACTCCTTTTTTTGAAGATGACTGGTTATCCTGAACAAAGATCTGGTCAAGTCCGGCCGCTCTGTAATCCTCATAATTATATGTTTCCATAAAATATCCACGAGAATCCCCATAGACTGAAGGTGTAATCATTCTCAGTCCCTCTATCTCACACGTTTCCACATTGATCTTACCCATTGATTTTCTCCTGTGTTTTGTTAAATAATCATTTCTTATTACTTTTTTCTTCCAAATAGCTGATATCAAGATCTACATTTCCCTGAATACCATTCACACTGCCCTTAGAGGTATATTGCCACATCTGATAATATCCCTGATATTGCGGCGCACTTCTGTACTCTGCAAGCCACAGCGAATGGCTCTGAAGTAAATCCATATTCAGCTGACTGCCACACCAGTTTCTGCTTGCATAGATCCCCGCAGTTATTCCTGCACTTTCCACTGTTTTGCAGAAGGCATCACATACCTTTGTTCTTGTATCCGCACTCAGACTGTCAGCGCGTCCACCGCCACCGGCTCCCTCTGTATCCAGATAAACCGGCATGGACAAATGATAGCTTTTGCAAAGTTCCAGTACTGCACTGGCTTCTTCCACTGCTTCACTTTCATTTACCGCCTGCGTGAAAAAGTATACACCAACCTTCAGCCCTGCATCCAGTGCACCCTGCATATTTTTCTGAAAATTGGGATCTACCACGATAGCACCAGTCTGTGATCCTCGGTATCCGGCTCTGACTATTACATAAGAAATGCCGGCATCTCTTACCTTGTTCCAGTCTATCTCGCCATTATATTTTGAAACATCAATTCCGGTTTCCTTGCCGCTTCCTGCTTTCTGAATACCAGTGATTTCCGTTTTATCTGCATCTTCACGTGCATTCTGTATTTCAGTATCTTCCTGCGCTGCAACAATTTGTGCTTCGGTTTTGATTAAAAGCGAAATATCCGGAATCTCTGTATATTCCACAGCATCTTTTACTGTTACTGCTGTTGCTTCCGGAATTGTATATCCTGTTGTTTTTTCAAGTGAAACAGCATATTTACCCGCCTGAAGATTTCCGATGTAAATGATGCCATCCTTATCATCGTCCCGATAAGCGCCGCTGTCCTTTACATCTACAACAAACGGAACACCTGTGACTACATGATTATCACTGTCTACTACAATAATCCGCATATCATGGTCAACTGATGTGATAATAAAGGATAACTGGTTCTTTTTTTCTGCTTCCATCTTTTTCTGCAAATCAGACTTTTTCTGGTCAAAAAAAGCTGAGTCTGATAAAAATGCACGTAAAGAACTGCCAAGCTTTTTGGCCGGATCCGAAACCGCAAATCCAGCCTGATAATCTTCCGGTGTTACTGTCTCTGATACCACCAAAGAATCCTGCATCGCCACAGTCTCTGTGAAACTTTCTGAAGCAGCTGCTTCCTCCTCTGATACAGTTTCAGAATCTGTCTGATTATTCTTTGCCGTGCCAGTTTTGTTTTGGCTGACTGTTCCGATCAGATTTTTATTCGAAAAAAACACAACCGCTCCAACCATAAGGACCATAAGAATTGACATAAAGAATGCCATTCTCCGCCATTTAGAGTCCATTTGCAACCTCTAACAGATATTTCCCATATTCCGTTTTCATCAACGGCTTGGCAAGCTTTGATAACTGTTCCCTGTCAATAAAACCTCTTTTATATGCAATTTCTTCAATACAGGATATATATAACCCCTGCCTTTTCTGAAAAGTCGCCACAAAATTGGATGCATCCAGAAGAGAATCCTGATTTCCGGTATCCAGCCATGCAAATCCACGTCCCATCGTTTCAACATGAAGCATGCCGCGTCTGAGATATTCGTTATTGATGCTGGTGATTTCGATCTCTCCTCTTTCCGAAGGTTTTACATTTCTGGCAATTTCAATGACATTATGATCATAAAAATAGAGTCCCGGCACTGCATAATTACTCTTTGGTTTTTCGGGTTTTTCCTCAATGGAAAGTGCTTTCCCATTCTCGTCGAACTCAACAACACCGTACTCCCTCGGATCTCTTACATAATATCCAAAAATAGTCGCTCCGTCTTTTCTTGCCGCAACGTCCCGAAGCAACTTGGAAAAGCTCTGACCATAGAATATATTATCTCCAAGCACCAGTGCTGCACTGTCATCACCTATGAAATCAGCTCCAATGATAAACGCTTCTGCCAGACCGCGAGGCTGTTCCTGTACTGCATATGAAAAATTCAGTCCAAGCTGCTCGCCTGTCCCGAAAAGTTCCTCGAACACAGGAAGGTCTCTCGGTGTTGAGATAATCAGGATATCACGGATCCCTGCCAGCATCAGTGTAGAAAGTGGGTAATAAATCATTGGTTTATCATAAACCGGCATAATCTGTTTTGAAATAGCCTTTGTTAATGGGTACAATCTGGTTCCTGATCCGCCTGCCAGAATAATTCCTTTCATTTCTGTTCCTCCGTTGTCTTGTCATTTAACGCACCAAATGGGAACGGTGATGCCGTTCCCATTCTGACTATTTATTTATTCTTGTACATAGCTTCATAATACTTCTGGTAACCACCGCTGGTCACATTGTTCATCCAGTCTTCGTGTTCAAAATACCACTTTATGGTCTTTTTGATTCCCTCACGAAACATTGTCTCCGGTTCCCAGCCAATTTCTGCTTTGATTTTATCCGGTGCTATGGCATATCTTCTGTCATGTCCCTTACGGTCCGTTACATAAGTAACAAGATCCATACTTATCAGTTTTTTGCGGGGATCTTCATCCGGCAGCATTTCCAGCAGAGTTTCGATAATAATCTGAATAATTTCTATATTCTGCTTTTCATTATGTCCGCCGACATTATAGGTTTCGAAAAGTCTTCCTTTTTCCTGAACCATATCAATAGCTTTTGCATGGTCTTCCACGTAAAGCCAGTCCCTGACATTTTTGCCGTCTCCATAAACAGGAAGTTTTTTTCCATGAAGGGCATTGTTGATGATCAGTGGAATTAATTTCTCCGGGAACTGGAATGGTCCATAATTATTGGAACAGTTTGTGATGTTTGCCGGAAAATGATAGGTATCCATATATGCTTTTACCAGCATATCCGAACTTGCCTTACTTGCTGAATAAGGGCTGTGCGGATCATATGGTGTTGTTTCATAAAAGAAATCTTCCGGTTTAGAAAGCGAACCATATACTTCATCTGTCGAAACATGAAGGAACTTTTTGTTTTCCTTAAAGCTTCCGTCCGGCTTTTCCCATGCTTTCTTGGCACAATTAAGCATCACTGCTGTTCCGAGGACATTGGTGCGAACAAAGATTTCAGGATCACTGATGCTTCGATCGACATGGCTTTCCGCTGCGAAATGAACCACTCTGTCAATTTCGTTTTCCTCAAATACTTTTGCAACAGCTTCTTTATCACAGATATCCGCTCTGATAAAAGTATAATTTTCTCTGTTTTCAAGATCGTTCAGATTTTCCAGATTTCCTGCGTAAGTCAGTGCATCCAGATTGATGATACGGATTTCCTGATTATATTTGTGAAACATGTAGTGAATATAATTGGAACCGATAAAACCGGCGCCTCCAGTAACCAGATACGTTCTCATTTTTCTCTCCTTTAATATCCCAGATAACTTAAATTCAAATCCACATTTCCGGAAACACCTGCTACCGTTCCCTTCGATGTATATTGCCATAGATTGTAGCGTCCGCCATAAGTCGGAGCGGAAGCATACTGTGCCAGCCATATTTTATAACTGCCAAGAGATCCTGCATCCATTTTACCTGTCAGCCAGGTATTATTGGAATAAACACCGGCAGTGTAGCCCGAATTCTGAATTGTTGCACAAAATGCTTTGCAGACTGCGGTTCTTGTTCCTGAATCAATTGCATCACCGCGTCCATGACTGGTCTCCACATCCAGAAATACCGGATAGGAAATTTTATATTTGCTGATCTGTGAAACAACCATGGATGCTTCTTCAATCGCTTCGGCCTCATTAATTGCCTGTGTAAAGAAGTAAACTCCGACTTTCAGACCAGATGATGTTGCATTTGCAATATTGGCTGCGAAATTTGGATCGGTGATCAGTGCTCCTGTGGAAGATCCTCGGTAACCGCATCGGATAATCGCATAAGCTGCACCGGATTTCTTCACATCACCCCAGCTGATACTTCCATTCCATTTAGAAACATCAATTCCCATAGTTCCGGAACCGGTCTGCAGTATTCCATCCCCGCTAAATGTATATTTTGCTCCCTGAATAACCTGTGCGCCGGTCACACAGGTATGATCGGACAGGTAATAATATGTTTTTCCACTCAGATTCTGCCAGCCTGTGTAAAGAGTCTGTGTCGTCTGTGTATAAAATGTATCATAATTATAATAGTCTGCATATACGGCTTCTCTATAATTTCCATTATCAAGCACGTAGACCTGATTACCGTTTTTATCCTTCAGTTTGGTCGATGTGTCCGATGCTGCGCTGCTCTTGACCGTAACAGTACATGCTGCTGTCAGGGAATTACTGCCTGCAACTGTAATTGTCGCTGTTCCTGCTTTGACGCCAGTCACTGTCACTGTTGTTCCACTGTATGTTACCGCTGCAATGGAAGTATCCCCGCTGCTTACTGCACTGATTGTCGCTCCTGATGGCGCAAGTGTCGCTGTTATTGCCCCTGTTTTCCCTTTTATAACTGTAAGGGCTGTGGAACTCAGCGTGAGAGATGCCTTATCCGTTACTGTGACTGTACATGCTGCAGAAGCTCCGCTGACAGAAGCAGTAATCACTGCCGTTCCGGCTTTGACTCCTGTGATGGTTCCTCCACTGACTGTTGCAACAGAAGTATCTGAGCTGCTCCATGTCACGCCTGAGCTGAGATCCGTTGTCTTGGTTGTTGTCTGATTATTGTCGGAAACAGCCTGACTGGAAGAAGCTTTTGCTGTTAATACAGCTGTATTTCCAACCGCCACCGAAGCAGTACTGCTGCTTAGTGAAATCGTTGCTGTACCATTTGTTCCCGTCAAGGCACTCATAAATCTAAATCCGGTCAGATTCAGTCTCGCACTTGCTCCCGGATCCGTTATCGTGCTTTTATCTATTTTATTGTAAGAACCGGTTCCATTCAAGGTTGCCGTTGCTTCAACGAAAGGAACCGTGTCTGTCAATTTGGACTGTATCGCTGCCTGTACAACCGCAGTATCTTCTTTCGCAACATTGACCTGCGCCTCTGTTTTGACCTCCTCAACCACGTCTACTTTCTGATATGCGATTTTATCTTTGACCTGAACTGTTGAAACACTGCTGTCAATCACATAAGTACTGTACTGGCTTCCCAGTTCCACCATCTGTACTTTATAGTTGCCTCCGGTCAGACCTGTTTTATAAATAATTCCGTCTCCGTCGTCGTCTTTCCATGTTGATGTTTTATTATCCGGTCCGGTCACTTTTGCTTCAAAAGGTACGCTTGCAATGAGCTTACCCGTAGCAGAATTAACAAACTTTAGTTTCAAATCTTTTAAAATAGAAGTTGTTTTTAGTTTTACTGTTATATTTTTGGGTGCCTCTGAAGAACTCTCTGCTGCAGCGGAAGATGCACTTTCTGTCGATGATGCGCTTATAACTGCCGCAGCCTTGGCATTATTCATCGCCACAAGACCGTTTTCGCCTATCACATTTACGCTTTCCAGCTCAGTGCCGACATCTGCAAAAGAAGCCACCTGTTTCTTGGAAGTATTTGTTGCTGCAAGCACTGTTCCGGTCAGAACAGCACAGAATAGAACAGCCACCCCTGTAATTGCAAGGATTTTATCCGTAGCCGGCAGAGAATGGAATTTATGAAGTGTCATGTAAAAGACGTTATTCTGCCCGCCTTTTTTCTTTTTGCGTTTTCTTCTGCCGGAAGGACTTTTCTGAACAGTGCGTGAACTGCGGGATACCTTTTTCGGATGCCGGTCCTGCTCATATCCAGAATTATAATATATGTCATCCTCATTTTCGTTTTCTTCACTGTCAAGATCGTCTTCATATTCCGGATCGTCTTCGCATTCCGGATCGTCTTCATATTCTGTATCGTCTTCATATTCCGGGTTATCTTCATTCAGGTCATCTTCTTCATATGAGGCATCTTCCTCATAACTGTCATCTTCCCCATATTCGGTTTCCTCATCATATTCAGATTCTTCCCACTCCGGATCATCTTCACTGTCATCTGCTTTCTCCGGATATTCCTCATCTAATTCATCCCACTCAGTTTCTGAATAGTTATCTGTTTCATCTTCCAATATGTTACGGGCATCCTGATCTGCCTGTCTCTTCCTGGAATTATTTGTTCTTCCAGCACTGCCAGCTTTACTTCTTTTTCGTTTTATAAAATTCATAACTGTTTTTCTAACCCTTTCATACAACATAATCTGATTATCTGATCTGCCCCGAAAATCAGTCCTTATGTTTCCCTTGAAAATAATTTCTGTAACATTGTAGCATTTTTACAGGTAACCTTCAAGCACTCAGGGCAGATAACGCGATAAAGCAGTCTGATCCCTGTTTGTACCATTCTCATGTAATTAAGATGTTTAACGGATCATAAAAGTTGCGCTGATGACAGTTTATTTTTTTTTCACATTATTGAACTTTCTTTTCATCCCGTCTCATAGTAGAATATCCATCAGAAGCAGTAAAAAATAATTTGTTATTTAAACAGTGAGGTAGTGAAAGTGAATGATCAAAAGAAAGATAGTTCATTAAAATATAATAATGAAAAAGATCCGCAGGATGTTTCCGCCCCATCCGATACATCGTCAGATGACGATTCCGGTCTGGAAGACATTTTTATCGACCCCTATGTTCCCGAGGAGAATGATAGCAAAAAGTCCGAGCCAAAATCTGAGCGTACTTCTTCTGTCAAAAAAACACCTGGCATTTCCGCAAAGCCAAATTCTGTTTCTCATAAAAAGAAACGCAGAAAGAAAAAGTTTGCTATGTCCAGATTAAATATCATTCTGCTTGGACTTATACTCCTCATCCTTGTGATTAGTGTTGTCAAGCTTTTGATCTGGAACGTAGGAAAAAAAGTGGACCCTCTGGATCCTTCTGCTGCATCTGCATTTAATACGGAATCTATGGATTCCATCGTTCCGTTGAACTCAACCGATCCGAACAGTAAAAGATCAAATAAGGATGACCAGTGTAATGTCCTTTTTCTTGGTAACAATCCGCTTTCAGACGGCAGGAATTCTTCCGATGGTCTCGTTTCTCTCATAAAGAGTAAAACAGGAGGAACCGTCTACAACTGCTCCATTTCTGAATCTTTTATGGCAAATAAAAACAAAACTTATTCTCACAGTTATCCGACAGACGCCTATAGTTTTTATGATATATGTACTTTCTTCACAGTTGGAAATACCGAGACCCTGAGCTGGGCTAAAGATGATCTGAAAACGCTTCCTTCTGATGTTCAGAATGCAATGACTACTTTGAAATCTATTGATTACAGCAAACTGGATGCCATCTGCATTTATTACGACGCAAGTGATTATCTGCAGCAGAGGGTTCCCTACAGTGACAAAGACACTTCCGATGTCACTACTTATGCTGGTGCCCTGGAATCTGGAGTTAAGCTGATCCAGAAAGCCTATCCGAACGTCCGGATCATTGTGATGTCTCCTACCTATGCTTATTATGTGGATAAAAACGGTAAATATATTTCCAGCTTCAATACCTCTGTAGCCAGCTATCCGCTCTATATTTACACAATCCATGAGCAGGATGCAAGTTATCGTAACAATGTTTCCTTTGTTGATAATTTTTATGGAACGATCTACGAAGAAGTTGCGAAAAAATATCTTTCGGACAGTCTTCATGTAAATGCAGACGGA
>Ga0302210_10001034_pt1 | contig 12061 bp, 8 predicted proteins | sample II_Fen_E3_2_FD_198793 | JGI IMG/M metagenome (GOLD analysis project Ga0302210, IMG submission 198793) | Peat permafrost microbial communities from Stordalen Mire near Abisko, Sweden - II_Fen_E3_2 | ecosystem: Environmental > Terrestrial > Soil > Wetlands > Permafrost | place: Sweden: Abisko... | reverse complement strand
AATAAGAAGAACGGTCGATTTATATATTTTTTTTAATTGTACAGTTCGGACTTACCATTAAGGACTTAACTACTAAGAGTTAAAGATAGATTCAAATAAGAAATAGAATTAACGTCGGAGGTGTAATTTTTGGCTAAAGTACCACAAAAACTTCAAATCATTCCACTAGGTGGACTTGGGGAAATCGGCAAGAATATGACAGTAGTTCGTGTAGATGATGAAATACTAGTTATTGATGCTGGCTTGATGTTCCCTGATGATGATATGTTGGGAATCGATTTAGTTATTCCTGATATATCTTATTTATTAGAAAATCGCGATATGATAAAAGCGATTGTTCTTACCCATGGTCATGAAGATCATATTGGTGCATTACCGTATGTCTTAAAACAACTAAATGTACCAGTATATGGAACGAAATTGACGTTGGGAATATTAGAAGGCAGACTAAAAGAAAAGAATGTCGATGCGAGTGGGTTGATTCCGGTTCAACCAGGTGACATTATTAATCTTGGCTGCTTTAGTGTCGGATTTATTCGTGTAAGTCACAGTATTCCTGATGCGGTTGGTTTGTCCATTAAAACACCAGTTGGAACGATTGTTCATACGGGCGATTTTAAACTGGATTATACACCAGTTGATGGAAAAATGACGGATTTTCGAAGATTTTCCGAATTAGGCAATCGTGGCGTATTGCTGTTAATGTCCGATAGTACGAATGCAGAAAGACCGGGGCATACTCCTAGTGAAAGAACGGTAGGTGTTGCGTTTGATAAAGTTTTTCATAATGCAAAAAATCGTATTATTATTGCCACTTTTTCTTCGAATGTGCATCGTATTCAGCAAGCAATTGATACGGCTTGTCAATACAAACGAAAAGTTGCTGTTTTAGGTCGCAGCATGATTAATGTTGTGAATATATCTTTAGAATTGGGGTATTTGACGATTCCTGAAGGTGTCTTAATTGATATTGATGAAATCAACAATTATCCAATGTCTCAAGTTGTTATTGTGACGACGGGTAGCCAAGGCGAACCGCTGTCAGCCTTGACTAGGATGTCGATGTCTGATCATCGCAAGGTTGGTATTGTTCCTGGGGATACAGTTATTATTTCGGCTACGCCGATTCCTGGTAATGAAAAACTTGTTTCACGTACGATTGATAATCTTTTGAAACAGGGTGCCGAAGTGATTTATGAGAAATCAAAAGGAATTCATGTATCGGGTCATGCCAGTCAAGAAGAATTAAAGTTGATGTATAATTTGATTCATCCAAAATTCTTTATGCCTGTACATGGTGAATATCGTCATTTGATTAAACATGCAAAACTGGTTCAAGATCTGGGCATGCCAAAACACAATATTTTCATTAGTGATAATGGACAAATTTTAGAATTCACTAGAGATAAAGGCACTGTAGCTGGCAAGGTTACCGCAGGTAACGTGCTTGTTGATGGATTGGGTGTTGGTGATGTTGGCAATATTGTATTGCGTGACCGCCGCCAGCTATCCCAAGATGGAATCTTGATTATTGTTGTTACCATGGATAAAGACCAAGGCTGTGTAGCTGCAGGTCCAGATATTGTTTCTCGAGGATTTGTGTATGTGCGTGAATCCGAAGCATTGATGGATGAAGCGAAGGAAAAAGTTAAAACAGCACTTGAAAAATGTGAAGAAAATAATATTACCGAGTGGGCGACTATTAAAGCTAATATTCGTGATGCTCTTGGTAGATATTTATATGAAAAAACTCGTAGAAGACCGATGATTTTACCAATTATTATGGAAATCTAAAGAAAAGCAGAAACTTCTTTTTGACAAGAAAGTTTCTGCTTTTTTTATTGTTTTAATATATATTTGTCGGTTGCATAATCAAGCATTTCCTGCCATGATTTAAATTTTGTCGATTGGATAACGTGTTTATCCATTTCATTTTCAGGAAGGGCTTCAAAGTCTTGCTGGCATTTAATTGTAAACTTTCCCCCATTTAAAAACTTTTCAAAGGATTTATAACGAGTGAATTTACGCATAAATGAAGTATGAAATACTTCATTAAAATCGACAAGCTGGGGTTCAAGCGAATTTGGTAGTTTATAATAGCCAGTTATTTTGATGGGCATGGTATCACCTCACTTATATAGATATCATAATACTGCACGCCTTAATTGAAAGTCAATGTCTGCTTACAAATTATTTTCTTTATATTGTAAAAATAAAGAAGGTTTTTAGGTGATAATCTAGAAGCTTTCTTAATTAACAAAGATAGGCTCTTGGCCTTTTATTATACTCCTAAAAGCTTCATCTTATATTGATCTTGTTGTAATTGTAACTGTAAGACTGTTGTTGAACAAAATCTGTTTCCGCAACTTTTGTTTTTATAGTATGAAAGTTTTTCATAAATTTTATACAAGGAGAGATGTAAAATGAATTGGTTTAGCAATTTGAAGGTTAGACAAAAATTATATTTTTTGATCGTAGTTTTTAGTATAGCAATCATTGGGATCGGGATTTTAGGTCATGTGAATTTGAAAAAAAGTAGTCAAAGTATGGAAACTTTGTATGGGGTTAATGTTAAAGCAATTGAATTGACCGATGATTGTCGGTTGGCGCAGCGAAGAATTCAGGCTGATTTATTTGCTTTAATGGTTACAACAGATAATGCTGAAAATAAAAGATTATCAGCTGATATTGTTCAGTCAAGGGAGCGCTTTGATAATAATATTGTGCAATATGGACAGCTTCCTCTTACGCAACAGCAGAAAGCCGAGTTGGAAACTGTAAAAACTATAGTGGCGCAGTATCGCGCAGCAAATGCAGATGTTGTTACTTTGGCTGTACAAAACAAAAACGAAGAGGCCTATAAATTATTTCAAGCAAAATCTGCACCCTTAGCAGATCAACTTTTCGATAAATTTAGGGCAATTTCGGAAGAAGCAAATAAAAGTTCAGAGCAGTTGAACCAAACAGCAAGGGAAGATGTTGCGATTTCGAGTATGACAGCAATTGCTATTACCGTGCTTGCCTTGTTTTTAGGGGTGATAGTTGGCATATTGATAATCAAACAAATTACGAAACGTTTGAGTGATTCCGTAAATTTCTTAGGTGATATTGCTTCTGGCGATTTTTCAAAAGACGTGACTGAACATAGTATGAAAGATCAAAGTGAATTTGGGGCGTTGTCACAGTCGGTGGACCGGATGAATCGAAATATTCGGGCCTTAATTAAGCAGCTTTTAAATACATCCGAACAGGTGGCGGCAGCATCGGAAGAATTAACCGCCAGTGCAGAACAATCGGCGCAGGCATCCAATCAAGTCGCTACATCAATTGGCGAAGTCGCTAAAGGTGCGGAAAAACAATTGGAAATGGCGATTGCAACAAATCATATTGTCGAAGAGATGGCAAAAGGGATTCACCAAGTTACGGAAAATACCAGTGAGGTCGCCAGGTCAACCGATAGGACATCAACGGCTGCTATCGAAGGTGGAAAAGCGATTGAAAAGACCGTTTTACAGATGGGAACCATTGAAAAAAGAACGGATGATACAGCGGATGTAATCGGTCAACTAGAGGATAAATCAAAACAAATTGATACCATTGTCGGTCTGATTTCAAATATTGCAGCACAAACGAATTTATTAGCATTAAATGCGGCGATCGAAGCAGCTAGAGCCGGAGATGCGGGCAGAGGTTTTTCAGTCGTTGCGGAAGAAGTCAGAAAACTGGCTGAACAATCAGCCAATGCGACAAAAGACATAACAGAACTCATTGTTGACGTGCAAGCCAAAACTAAAACAGCGGTTGATTTTATGAATGAAAGTAAACGTGAAGTCAAAATGGGATCGGAACTTGTTGATTTAGCTGGTAAGAATTTCAATGAAATATTGACAATGATTCAGGTCGTGGCGGATGAAATTAATGAAATATCAGCAGCGACTGAAGAGTTGACGAGTGGAACCGAAGATGTTGTTACTGCCACGGGGAATATCAGCAGCGAAACAAAAAAAGCCGCCGAAGCAACGGAAACGATTTCAGCGGCAACGGAGCAACAATCAGCCTCCATGGAAGAAATTGCTTCCGCCAGTACCCATTTAGCAAAACTTGCCGTGGATTTGCAAAATGAAATACAAAAGTTCAAGATCTAGACGGTAATTTTTCATAAGCAGGTGTAAGAGGCTCTCCAAAGGTGAGGGTAACCTCAATCCTGTTTGTAATTTTTATTGTAACTTACTATATTACAATATATTAAAAAATATATATGGGGGGATCCTTATGTTTTTTACGAAAAATAAAACAAATATTTCATCAGGAAGTTATACAGTAAATGATCAAGTCGCTAGAGAGCTGCTGCATATAGATAATGAATCTTTAGGTTATTTAGGAGAACTAAAAACTATAATTGATCAAAATTTGGATTCGATTACCGACAATTTTTATGCAAAATTGTTGAAAGTAGGCGAAATTGAGAAATTTATCAATAAATATTCATCGATTGATAAATTAAAAATGACATTTCGTAATTTTTTACCGTTGTTGTATGAGATACATATTACACCGGAACATATGGATAAAATTTATAAAATAGGACAAGTTCATAACAGAATACAGTTACCCGTTAGTTGGTTTCTACTCAGTGTTGGGGCTTTAAAACAAACGATTCTTCCCTATGTTTTTCAAGCTTATAAAAGTGATACAAATCATTTGTACAAAGTTATTATTGCCTTTAATCAAATTACTGACTATGTAGAAGCGGTCGTTATGGAGGAATTTGTGCAGCGGTATTCAAGCGCTTTGACTGAAAAAATTGCGGTCGAAGAAAAATTATTAGAACAGCAGAAAGCAATTTTAGTTAACATTGAAGATTCTTCGCACACATTGGCGGCAGCGGCAGAGGAAACCACAGCCTCTACAGAACAAATGGCAGAGTCGGTTGGAAAAATAAAACTGGCGGCTACGGAAGTTAAAAATGAATCCAATCAAACCCGTTTGACAGCGATCGATGGAGAAAAATCCATTCATCAAACGGTTGCTGAACTTGAACTACTCTCTTCAGCAACTACTGATGTCCAAAAGAAAATTGAAGTTTTAAATGTTACATCACAATCGGTATTTAATATTATTGAAACCATTACATCAATTGCCGCTCAAACTAATTTGTTAGCATTAAATGCTGCAATCGAAGCAGCACGTGCGGGTGATGTTGGTCGGGGGTTCGCTGTTGTCGCAGATGAAGTGCGGAAGTTAGCGGAACAAAGTGCCAATTCTGCTCATCAAATTGCTGATTTGATTGAAAAAAATAGTGCTTCGACAAGTGAGGTTGTTACAAGTATGACGGAACAAATTGTCATGATGGGGAAAGTTGGCGCCTCGGTAAAGATCAGCGCCGAGCAGATGATGGAAATTTCGACTTCGACGGATAAAAATTATCAACATATTGATCATATTGATCATTCATTAGAAAATTTATCGCAGACCGCGCAAGAAATTGAAAAAGCATCGGAAGAGGTTACAAAAGCAGCTACGGATTTGGCGGATATGTTTGCGCAGCATTCGTAATGATATTTTCACCGCCTTTTAGTAAGGCGGTTTTTTTCTTGCTGGACAGAGTGAATAATATCCTGTAAGATAACAATGTAGCTAGTAAGTGAACAATTGAAGGGAAGACTATTTATATGGATGGAACAATACGGAAACAGATAGCAATTGGTGCTAAGGTTCTTGTTGTACAAAAACAAGATCAGCGGTCAGGCAAATTAACAGAAGGTATTGTGCAGCGACTGCTTACAAATTCGCAAGTGCATCCGCGTGGCATTAAAGTAATGCTAGAGGGTGGCATCGTTGGTAGAGTCCAAAAAATACAATAACTAAAAATAAACATTCAATTTTGAATTGGATGTTTTTATTTTTACGGTAAAGATTTTATAAATAAGGGAGATTGGTATGCAGAAGAAATATCATATTTTATGTAGTTTTATTCTATGTATGATTTTAGTTATAGTTCCACTATATCCAGTTATGGCAGCACAAGACACTACGGCACAAGTAGCCGATCTTAAAGTTTTTGTTACAGGTCAGAGTCAATTAAAGCCTAATTTTTCGAGTAACCACCGACGTTACAGCCTATTGGTTCAAAGTGATGTTGCAACGGTTATGATTCAAGCCATAACCGCAGCACCAAATGATCATTTAGAGATAAACGATATGAAGGTAGCTTCAAGTGATTTGTATGCAGCAAAACTACATTCGGGTAAGAATAAATTCAAAATAACGGTTACCAATCCTACCGGTATAACAAAGAAATATTCATTGCATATTGTTCGAGAGAATATACAACCGGTTGTGGATAAATTTTTGAAATATACGTATACGGATATGCAAACGGGAACCACGATGGAGTATCGTTTGTTTAAACCAGATAATTATAGTATGTTGAAATCGTATCCGCTTGTTTTGTTTTTACATGGAAGTGGTGAATGCGGCACAGATAATGAAGCGCAATTGATCGCCAATCAAGGAGCCACGAGTTGGGCTAAACCAGAAGAACAAGCAAAAAATCCCTGCTTTGTTTTAGCTCCACAAGCTCGCTATACCTGGAATGATGATCCGTCAGCCGTACCGACTAACCGGGCAGCTGATCTTGATATGGCCGTTAAAGTTTTACAGCGGGTTGTTGACAGCTATCATATTGATAAGACCCGTTTATATGCAACGGGTGTATCAGATGGGGGCTCTGCGGTCTGGCGACTAAATGAAGCTTATCCAAACCTATTTGCGGCTATGGTTCCGGTCTGCGGTGAAGGTGATCCAGCACAGGCTGATAAATTAGTGGATAAACCGATTTGGGCTTTTCATGCTGAAGCAGATCCCGTTGTTTCGGTAGAAGGTTCTCGGACAATGATTCAGGCTGTAAAAGGTGCAGGGGGGTTACCTTTCTATACAGAATACCCGAAAAGTACCTATATATACCCAATGGCACATTATTCATGGATATTAGCCTATCAAGATCATGAAATGAGAAAATGGTTGTTTCAACAAATAAAAAAATAAAAAAAAGCTGTATCGTTAGGATACGGCTTTTTTTTTCATCTAACAGGAGTTTTTATATTAAAAGGGAATAAAGGATATTATATATAATATTGTTTTGTAATAAAAATTAGTAGGGAGGAACTCAAAATGATGCCATTTGATTTCACAGATTTTTATGGAGTCGTTATTGTGGTATTATTAGCAATTACCCTGCTTTTATTTTGGACTTGGTTGCTCAATAAAGCAGTACAGAGCCGCACTGCCGAGTTGGAAAAGCTGAAAAATATACAAAGTGAACGTGCCGAGAGGTTTCGTCTTTATGCTTGTCTTTTGGGTGAAATTATTCAACTTGAATCTAGAGATAATAGCAATACAATTATTTTAATTCAACAAATTACGCAATTGATCGGCGAAACTTTAGGGATTGAACGAGTTTCTGTCTGGCAGTACCAAGATAGTGGCAACCGTTTAGAATGTGTTGATTTTTTTGCAACAGAAGAGAAAAAACACGATCCGAGTGTAATCTTTTCGGAAGATTTTTTTGATGTCGTACGTGAATCGTTGCAAAATAATCGGTATATGGCGGTAGACGATGCATTGAATGATCCGCGTACGGAAAAATACAAAGAAAAGTATTTAATTTCCCACGGTATAACATCTATATTGATTTGTAATATTCTTTCTGGCGGACGCAAATTAGGTGTTATTTGCCTGGCTCGTCAGTATCAACCGTATATTTGGTCGGATGAAAAAATAAATTTTACGTTTCAGGTTGCGGATCACATTGGTTTGGCGATAGGCAATCAAGAACGACTTAACCTTTTACATGCTTTGAAAAAAAATGAAGCTATTTTATTGAGAGCACAATCCGTATCGAAAATGGGGCATTTATATCTCAATTTTGAAACAGAAAATATTATTGGATCGACAGAAGTTTACCGGATTTTTGGCATACCAGATTCAGTATTACTGACCCCGGAAATTTTATTAGAACAAATTCATCCAGCGGATCGGAGCCAGGTCGACCGAATTTGGCAACGGGCAAGAGAGGAAAGACAGGCTATTCACACCAATCGCTATCGACTTTTAATTCATAGTGAAACTAAGTGGGTTGAAGAACGTGCAGAAATTGAATATGATTTGACGGGGCAGGCGGTCGATGTTCTAATTATTATCCAAGATATTACCACAAAAATAAAAACGGCTCTGGAATTGGACCACCATCGGCAAAACCTTGAAAAAATGATTGAAATCCGAACTCAGGAATTGGAATCAGCAAAAACTGCTGCTGAAAAAGCCACTGCCATCAAGTCCATGTTTTTAGCAAATATGAGCCATGAAATTCGCACACCGATGAATGCTATTATTGGGTTGGCTTATTTGGCACTTAAGACGAATCTTACTGTGAAGCAGCGTGATTATCTTGATAAAATTCATCGTGCCGGGAATTCTCTATTGCAAATCATCAATGATATTCTGGACTTTTCCAAAATGGAAGCACAGAATTTACCACTGGAAAAAATTGATTTTTTCCTTGATGATGTAATACGCGGTGTTGTAGATGTTACAAGTGCAAAAGCTTATGATAAAGGGTTGGAATTTCTTTATTATATTCCGACAGATTTACCAGTTAGTTTAACAGGCGACCCTTTACGATTAGGACAGGTGATTACGAATCTGGTAAACAATGCTTTGAAATTTACGGCCAAAGGAGAAGTTGCAATCGGTGTAAAATCCCTCCAGGTAACAGATTCTAGGATTCAACTACAATTTACCGTGCGTGATACCGGGATTGGTTTATCATCGCAGGAAGTAGATAAGTTATTCCAGCCGTTTATTCAAGCGGATGGGTCTACGACTCGTAAATATGGTGGAACGGGTCTGGGACTTTCTATCGTAAAACAACTTGTAGAACGCATGGATGGTGACATAAGGGTTATGAGCGAACCTGGTCTTGGCAGCAATTTTATTTTTACAGCTTGGTTCGGTATTTCTAAGGTTACGCAAAAACAACAAAATCGTTTACCGAAAGAACTTAATCATTTACACATTTTAGTAGTCGATGATAATCCTAGCGCGCGCGATATTTTATTTGAATATTTGACGGCAATGGGATTTTGTGTAGATACGGCTGCTAGTGGTGAAAAAGCTATTCAGCTCGTTGGAAATCTAAAAAACCAACCGTATGGGGTTATTTTTATGGATTGGCAGATGCCTGGGCTTGATGGGCTTGAAACAGCACAGTGCATCAAGAAAAATGTCGATCAAGCGGTACTTTCACCGCCTATCGTAATGGTTACCGCGTATGATCGTGAGGAACTGCGTGAAAAAGCGGCGCAGGCAGGGCTGGCAGGGGTCTTGATTAAGCCAATTAGCCCTTCTATGCTGTTAGATACCTTAAGCCAATTGTTTTCAGTAAACCAAAGTAGAAGTGGTCGCTATAAACAGCAAGAACAATCTTATGGGTTAGACGGGATGAAAGTTCTCTTGGCCGAAGATAATGTGATCAATCAACAAATAGCTGTAGAATTAATGGAAAGTCAAGGCGTATTTGTCGATATAGCAAAAAATGGAAAAGAAGCCGTTGATAAGATTTTGTATGAAAATAAGTTATATGATGCCGTACTTCTAGATTTACAAATGCCCGTTATGGATGGTTTTGAAGCAGCTTTTGAAATTCGCAAAGTTGATCATGAACTACCGCTTTTAGCATTCACGGCCCATGCAATGACCGATGAGCGGGAACGCTGTTTGGCTACAGGAATGAATGGACATATTACGAAACCAATTGATCCGCATTCATTGTTTGCGACATTGAAAACATGGAAAAATCATCGTGTTAGTCCTCAGCTAACGACTGATTTCAGTTTACAACTAGCAGAAGGACACGCCCCTAGTTTGGCAGAGGGTATTCAAGAAATCGATATAGCGGATGGTTTAAGTCGTGTATCTTATAACAAGTCTTTGTATCAACGGATTCTTAGGAAATTTATGAATACCTATCGGACAGTTGATAAACAGCTTCTAGGTGCTTGGGAAAACGGCGAAACAGATCTGGTTAGCCGTCTAACCCATACCTTGAAAGGTGTTGCTGGTAATATAGGTGCTAGGGAACTACAAAATACAGCAAGTCTAATTGAAAAAGGTTTATTACACCCCGATGAATCAAGCGAAACCATACAGAATCTATTAGATCACTTTTCTAAAAACTTAGCTGAAGTCATACAGAGTATAGATACTTATTTGAAAAGTCAAACGATTGTTAAAGCAGTACCTTCGACACTTGTAATGTCAATTCAAGAATGCCAGGAAAAATTACGAGCTTTTTTACTAGATGCCGATAGTGAAGCACTTGATTTTTTTGCTTCTGTTAAAGAAATATTTTTAGAAAAGTACAATCGGGATTTAGTTAAATCACTTGATAAAGCAATTCATACATTTGATTTTGATGCGGCACTAAATTTGTTGAAAATTTTTGAGGCAAAAGGTGAAGAGGATGAAAAATGATGAAAAACCCGTTATTTTAGTTGTGGATGATACCCCGCTAAATTTAGCAATTGTTAGTGATTTACTCCGAAATACTTATAAAGTAAAAGTTGCAATTAATGGAGAAAGAGCACTGTCAATTGCGATGATTGATCCTCCTGATTTGATTTTATTAGATGTCATGATGCCAGTGCTGGATGGATACGAGACTTGCCGTCGCTTAAAAGAGGATGAAAATCTCAAGGATATACCAATTATTTTTTTGACGGCCAAAAATACAGTAAATGATGAAGAAAAAGGTTTTTTATTAGGAGCCGTAGATTACATTTTTAAGCCAATTAGTCCACCTATTTTGTTAGCGCGAATTAAAACACATTTAATGTTAAAACAAGCTAGAGATTTCCTTATTGATAAAAATATTTATCTGCAAGCTGAAATCGCTAGGCGAGTCAGCGAAATTAATATGATGCAGGAAGTCAGCATTGCCGCGATGGCTTCCTTGGCAGAAACTCGTGATAATGAAACCGGCGGACATATTAGGCGAACGCAATATTATATTAATGAGTTAGCTTTAGATATGCGTCAACACGAACTATTAAAAGATGTGTTTTCAACGGAAAATATCCAATTGCTCGTCAAATCTGCACCACTGCATGATATTGGAAAAATTGGCATACCGGATTATATATTACTTAAACCTGGTAAATTGACCGTTGAAGAATTTGAAATTATGAAAACGCATACGACGCTGGGACGAAATGCTATTATTCGTGCGGAAGAAATGCAAGAACAACCAGATACATTTTTACGCTTTGCGAAAGAAATTGCCTATTCACACCATGAAAAATGGAATGGCAGTGGTTATCCGCAAGGCCTGGTTGGTGATGCAATACCGATATCGGGTCGTCTGATGGCTGTGGCAGATGTATATGATGCTTTGATTAGTAAACGGGTCTATAAGGAGGCAATGCCTCATACTGCGGCAGTAGAACTCATTTGTAAAGATAGTGGGACACATTTTGATCCTGCCATCGTAGAATCTTTTTTGCGGATAGAAAAACGTTTTTTAGAAATCAGTGCACAATATTCCGATTAAGCTATACTAAATGAACGCATACTAAAAACAGCTTCTCATGATCTAGAAAACATGAGAAGCTGTTTTTATGAACTTAATATTCTTTGCGAAAACCGCGTACATCATTTATAAAACCAACACTTTTATAAAATTCATGGGCTGCCATCCGAAAGGCCGCCGATACCAAAATAGCAGAAGCCGCATGGTGCTCTTGGGCAAACTCATCTAATTTAAGAAATAAATTCGTACCAACGCCCATTCTTCGGGAATTCTTTTTTACCACCACGGAATCAATAAACAAAATGGGTTTTCCACCACTGGCAAGCGAATCCATAATAAATCCACAGACAGATCCAATTATTTCATTATTTTCTTTGGCGATTAGTAGTAAATAATTAGGATTTATATCCATTTTTGTATAAACTTCGTATGCTTTCTCAAGTGAAGTTTCTAAAGGTGTCAATTCTTTATATA
>Ga0302210_10001033_pt1 | contig 12073 bp, 7 predicted proteins | sample II_Fen_E3_2_FD_198793 | JGI IMG/M metagenome (GOLD analysis project Ga0302210, IMG submission 198793) | Peat permafrost microbial communities from Stordalen Mire near Abisko, Sweden - II_Fen_E3_2 | ecosystem: Environmental > Terrestrial > Soil > Wetlands > Permafrost | place: Sweden: Abisko... | reverse complement strand
AGGAAGTTCTATGGTAAACCTGACTTTTCCGTTGAATGAAATCGGGTAGTTGAAAGAAGATTCTTTCAGAAACTCCTCATTGCAAACCGGGAAAACGGCATCACAAACGGTATTGGTGTTGCCAAGTGCCTGATATAATTCTTCAGCAATATGGGGGGCAAAAGGAGTTAGTAATATCACCAGAGGTTCCAGTATAGACTTTTTGTAGCATTTCAGTGCGAATAATTCATTTACACAAATCATAAAGGCTGATACCGAAGTGTTGTAGGAGAAGTTCTCGATGTCATACGTAATTTTCTTGATCGTCTTATGCAATACTTTAAGTTCTTCGGGTGTAGGAACATCCTCTGTTACGATAAATGTATCCTCCTTGTAGAATAAGCTCCATAGGCGTTTTAAGAAGCGATGCACCCCATCGATACCATTGGTATCCCATGGTTTGGATTGCTCTAAAGGACCCAGGAACATTTCGTACAACCGCAATGTGTCAGCACCATATTTATCCACAATATCGTCAGGATTTACCACATTATACATTGATTTAGACATCTTCTCAACAGCCCACCCACAATAATACTTGCCATCTTCCAATATAAATTCGGCATTGTTGTATTCAGGATTCCAGTTTTTAAAACGTTCAGTATCCAGGATATCATTGGAAACAATATTTACATCCACATGTATAGGAGTAGTATCGTATTCATTTTTCAGATTCAATGAAACAAAAGTATTTGTGTTCTTAATGCGGTACACAAAATTACTCCGTCCCTGGATCATGCCCTGATTAATCAACTTTTTAAATGGTTCATCCTCACAAACCAGACCAAGATCAAATAAAAATTTATTCCAGAAACGGCTATATATTAAGTGCCCTGTTGCATGTTCAGTTCCTCCGATGTATAAATCCACATTTCTCCAATATTGATTTGCCTCGGGGCTTACCAATTCTTTATTATTTTGTGGATCCATATAGCGCAGGTAGTAAGCAGATGATCCTGCAAAACCGGGCATGGTGCATAATTCCAGCGGAAAGTTATCTTCGGTATGCCAGTTCTTTGCACGGCCCAATGGGGGTTCGCCTTTCTCTGTTGGCAGGAATTTATCGATCTCAGGTAATTCAAGCGGTAATTTGCTTTCGTCTAACATGTAAGGCATTTCATCTTTGTAATAGACGGGAAATGGTTCGCCCCAGTACCGTTGCCGGCTGAAAATAGCATCGCGCAACCGGAAGTTTACTTTTAAACGCCCTAAGTTCTTTTCTGAAATATATTCTTTTGCTTTTGCGATGGCTTGTTTTACAGTAAGTCCATTCAGGAATCCTGAATTCATCATGATGCCTTCTTTGGCATCAAGACTTTCCTCGCTTACATCACAGCCTTCGATTAAGGAAATAATGGGTAAATTGAAATGTTTTGCAAAAGCATAATCCCGGCTATCATGAGCCGGAACAGCCATAATGGCTCCTGTGCCATACCCTGCCAGTACATAATCACTGATCCAGATAGGAATTTCAGTGCCGCTTACAGGATTGATTGCATAGGATCCAGAGAAAACCCCTGTAACCCTTCGATCTGCCAGACGTTCACGTTCAGTACGCTTTTTTGTTGCATTCAGGTAATTTTCAACGTCCTCTTTTTGATCCGGAGTTGTCAGCCTTTTTACCAGTTCACTTTCGGGGGCAAGCACCATGAAGGTAACCCCATAAATAGTATCTGCCCTGGTGGTAAATACTTCGAAGTTATAATCCTGCCCTTTAATGTCAAACCGCAGTTCAGCCCCTTCACTTCGACCGATCCAGTTCTTTTGTGTTTCTGTCAATGAATCAGTCCAGTCAATGGTATTTAATCCATCCAGCAAGCGTTGGGCATAGGCTGACACCCGTAAACTCCATTGACGCATTACCCGTTGCTCCACCGGATACCCTCCACGTACCGAAAGTCCCTCACTTACTTCATCGTTTGCTAAAACAGTCCCCAGTGCTGGACACCAGTTTACTTTCAGGTCAGCTAAATAAGCTATACGGTAATTGAGTAATATCTCTTGTTGTTCTTTTTCAGGTTTAGAGTTCCATTGCGAGGCGGTAAAATCCAACTCTTCGGTACCGGCTGCCTGTATTCCTTGTGTACCGGAAGTCTCAAAAGCTTTAACCAACAATTCTATGGGCTGGGCTTTTTGCAAAGTAGTATTGAAATAATAGTTGAACATTTGGATAAATGCCCACTGGGTCCAGTGGTAATAATCCGGATCGCACGTCAGAATTTCACGATCCCAATCATAACAGAAGCCTATTTTGTCAAGTTGTTCCCTATAACGGGCTATGTTTTTCTTAGTAGTCACGGCAGGATGCTGACCCGTTTGAATGGCGTATTGTTCTGCCGGTAACCCAAAAGCATCATACCCCATTGGATGAAGCACGTTAAATCCCTGCAAGCGTTTGTAGCGGCTGAAGATATCAGAAGCAATATAACCTAATGGATGACCTACGTGTAAGCCGGCACCGGAAGGATAGGGAAACATATCCAAAACATAAAATTTAGGTTTGTTTTGATCAATCCCTGTTTTGTAAATGTGGTTGTTTTTCCAGTAAGCTTGCCATTTTTGTTCTATTTCTCTGAAATTATACTCCATAATATATTGAAAATAAGTAAATAACTTTATTTATAACGGATTTTTCACTAATTGAATTAAGAGTGCAAAGTTAAGCAATTTAGCGGAATAAAAAATTTGCATTCTATCTAAAAAAAACAATCTGTGTTTTTTAATGGCTGTTGTGTACGACAGTTTAAAATAAATGATTATTTTTGTGAGTTAAAAAATTAAATTGAGATTATAATGTCTACTACCCATGCATCTATCCACTTCAAAGTCCCTGAACCGACATTAAGACGTCTGCCGTGGTATCTGGCTTATGCTCAGTTGGTTTTAAAAGATGGCGAAATGTATTTATCCTCAACTCAAATAGCTAAAAATATTGCAGTTGATGCTTCCATGGTTGCCAAAGATTTATCCTATGTGAATATCTCCGGACGTACCCGTGTTGGCTATGATGTAAAAGAACTGGTAGGCATACTTGAATCTTTTTTAGGGTTTACAAATTCGCATAAGGCTTTTTTATTTGGGGTAGGCAGCCTGGGTGGAGCTTTAATGCATGACAATGGGTTGGAGCAGTTTGGACTGGAAATAGTTGCGGGTTTTGATGTCAAGTATGAATTGGCGGGCACGAGCATCAATCATATTCCCATTCATCATCTCGACAGGTTTGTGGAACTTCAGCAACTAACGGGAATAAACATTGGTGTATTAACAGTGCCGGTAGATAAGGCTCAAATGGTTTCTGAAATTATGATAGCCGGGGGCATTCAGGCAATCTGGAATTTCACTCCGTTCCGTATCAGGGTTCCTGAGAATGTGATCGTACAGAATACTTCCATTTATGCTCATTTAGCGGTTATGTTTAATCGGTTGAATGCCATTAAAGAAGAAGAGAAAATCAGAATACAAAAACAAACCAACAAAAAGTAAAATGAAGATATTCGCCATCGGACAAAATTATATAGCGCACAATAAAGAATTAAATAGTACAAACCCCACGGAACCGGTGGTTTTTATGAAGCCGGATACTGCATTACTCAAGAATAACAAGCCTTTTTATATTCCTGATTTCTCAAACGAATTGCATTATGAAACAGAACTGATAATTAAATTCAACCGCTTGGGAAAGAATATCGATACTGAATTCTCAAGTCGTTATTATGCTGAAATAGGGTTAGGAGTAGATTTTACAGCACGCGATTTGCAACGAAAACTAAAGGCAGAAGGGAAGCCCTGGGAACTATCCAAGGCCTTCGACAATTCGGCAGTGATTGGCGACTTTCTACCGGTAACTGAATTGGGGGATGTACAGAAAATTACTTTCCGATTAGATATTAACGGCAAAACTGTTCAAACGGGCCATTCTGCCGATATGATTTTTCCAATCAATGAACTTGTTTCCTATATTAGTCGTTTCTTTACTATAAAGATCGGTGATTTGCTTTTTACAGGTACTCCGGCAGGTGTTGGTAAAGTGGCAATTGGCGATAGGCTCGAAGGATATATCCTTGAAAAAAAGATGTTTGATTTTTATATTAAATAGTTGGAATTGTTTATTCTTATTCCATCATACTAAACGGTAATTTAAAACGTTATAACGTTGTTAGCTTCATAAAAAGACCATATTTTTACATGAAATATAGATTTTTTCTTTTACTCCTTGTCCTTTTCTGTATTCGGGTTGTGACTGCTCAGACACAACAGATTACTTCACATGAGTTACATTGGAACGGGGTTGAAAAATGGTCTGCGGGAACATCAACCATTCCTGTGATTTCTTTCGACAGTGCACAATATCCTACTGATAATCATATCCCATACTTTAATTACAGGGTCATTTGTGATGCCAATTTTTCGTACGATGTAAAGATTATCCATCCCATCTATATTCCTATAACCAGTGAAGAATCCCCTTTGTTGTCAGGCCTCAGCTATCCTCCCGGAAATCAGAAAGTCACTACAAAAGTATTGTCTCAAAAAGGTTCAAGCTTCCTGAATGTAAGTATATTGCCTTTTGTAGTTCAGGGCGGCAAGATACTGAAATTACAATCTTTTGATTTGCAAATATTAAAAACCACTCAGCCTCAAAAGGTCTCTTCCATGAATACCCGGACCTATACAACCTCTTCGGTATTGGCACAAGGTAAATTTGTAAAAATAAAGATTACCAATAACGGAGTTTACAAATTGACTTATGAAGATCTAAGTGCTATGGGTATCGATCCTGCCAATGTTCATATTTTCGGCTTTGGTGGTGGCGTACTCGAACAAAGTTTTTCGTTGGCAAAGGTTGATGATTTGCCCGAAGTACCTGTCTATATGTACAAAGGTGCTGATGGTGTGTTCAATTCCGGTGATTATGTTTTGTTTTATGCCCAGGGAGTCAATAAATGGTCCTATGATAAGACGAAAGCAATGTTTACTCACGTTATAAATTCGTATTCCAATTATGCCTATTACTTTGTTTCATCGGATGCCGGTGTCGGAAAAAGAATTGAAGACAAAGCAATTGTACTGCCAGCTTCCCCAACAATAAATGCTGTTGAGGAATTTCTAGATTATCAGGTATATGAGAGAGAACTTAGGAACCTTGCCAAATCGGGGAAGGAATTTTATGGTGAAACCTTTAGTGATATAACTACCTATAACTTGCCTTTCAGTTTTCCGAATCCGGTATTGACTAATTCTACCAGTGTGTGTCTTGATGTTGCTGCAACATCTTCGTCTAAATTTCCAAGATCGACCTTTTCACTAAATTTAAATGGTCAGCAAACCAAAACACTTTCTGTAAATCAAATTACTGATGAACAATATGAAATGAGTGTAGGTGCTTCATCACTATATACTTTTACACCACAAAACGATACATTTAATTTCAATATCACTTTCATGAAATCTACTGCTACTTCAGTAGGATATTTGAATTATCTTGAAGTAAATGCGCGCAGAAAGCTTACAATGAGCGGTTCAGCCATGCAATTCCAGAATGTTGATTATCTGGGGCAGTCTTCCTACAACCAATACCTGATCAGCAATGCGAACACCAATGTTCAGATCTGGGATATTACGGATCTTCAAAATATCAGCAAGATACCAACCACTATTGTGAATGGGAAAATTTCATTTACCGATACCGGCAATGATGTAAAAAAATACCTGGCAATTGATCCTACTGTGTCATCAGCTTATTCAAAACCAGATGTGATTGGTGTTGTTCCCAACCAAAACCTTCATGCTATCGCTCAGGCTGACATGGTTATTATCACCCATCCAAACTTCTTATCGCAAGCCCAGGCACTGGCTCAGGCCCATCGTGAAAAAGATAATCTGACAGTGTCGGTTGTTACTACCGATCAGGTTTATAATGAATTCTCGTCCGGTGCACCGGATGCTACATCCTATCGTTGGATGATGAAAATGTTATATGACAGGGCGCTGGCTACAAATATCAAAGCTGATCTACCAAAGTATTTATTGCTTTTTGGGAAAGGTTCCTATGATAACAGAAGTGTCCGTTCAGATTCAGGCGATAATTTAATTATGACCTATGAAGCGGATAATTCATTGTCGTTGACATCTTCGTTTGTTACAGATGATTATTTTGCATTGCTTGATGATAACGAAGGATCACAGGTCCCATCCGATTTAATGGACATTGGGGTTGGGCGTTTTACTGTAACCACTACCCAGCAGGCTACTGATGTTTTGAATAAGACTATTGGTTATATGGACAACAAGGTCAAAGGGTACTGGAAAAATCAACTTTGTTTTGTAGCTGATGATGGCGATGCCTCCTTGCATTCGAAACAAGCGGATAGTATTGCAGTATCTATTACAAAGAAATACCCGGCATTCCAGGTAAACAAAATTTATTTGGATGCTTTCGTCCAAGTGATAAATGCTAGTGGGCAGACTTATCCTTTAGCAAAAAGCCGTTTCCTGAATCTATTGCAATCGGGATTGTTTTTGCTTAATTACACTGGTCATGCAGCATCCTCCGGCTGGACCAATGAATCCATTCTGAACTTTGCGGATATCAAATCATTGTCCAATAAACATTTACCTCTTTTTGTGGCAGCAACATGCGACTTTGTACAATTTGACGACCAGATACTATCGGCAGGCGAAGAAGTGCTTTTTAATCCGATAGGAGGAGGAATTGGAATTATTGCTGCGGCACGCCCGGTATATGCCTCCCAGAATTTCACCCTGGATAAATTACTCTGTGAAACCTTATTCAAGAAACAAAATGGAGAACACCTCCGTGTTGGTGATGCACTTGCCTATACAAAAAATTATATCGGAACTGAAACTAATAAATTATCCTATGTCTATGTCGGCGATCCCGCTCTTAAATTAAATTATCCAACCAAATATCAGGTGTTGACCACTAAAATTAATGAAAGCACAACATTTGGAAATGACACATTATCCGCTTTGTCGGTTGCTACTATTCAGGGAATGATTGCTGATCAGAATGGCCAACAAGTTGCTGATTTTAATGGAACTGTCCATGCGATAGTCTACGATAAAGTTCAGCGGATTACCACCCTGAATAATGAAGGCGATGGATCAATGACCTATTCCGACCGGCCGAATACATTATTCTCCGGGGATGCCAAAGTCGTAAACGGAGAATATACTTTCTCATTCATGTTGCCTAAAGACATAAAATACAATTATGGCGGGGGACGTATAAATTATTATGCCAATGATGATACCAATAACTATGAAGCACAGGGTTATTTTGAGAATTTTGTTGTTGGTGGCACGAATAAGAATTCTATTGAAGACACAAATGGCCCAACGGCCCAACTTTTTTTAAATTCTCAGAATTTTGTATCGGGTGATAAAGTGAATGAAACTCCACTTTTTATTGCCAATGTTAACGACAGTAATGGAATTAATACCGTAGGTAGTGGAATTGGGCATGATGTCATGCTCACCATCGACCAGGATCCTTTACAATCCTACATCCTGAATGATTATTTTCAGGCCAACACAAATAGCTATTCGAGCGGGGTCGTCAAGTATAAACTGCCGGCTATGGAGAATGGAAAACATACTTTAACTTTCAGGGTCTGGGATTTGTTGAATAATTCAACCAGCAGTACCATTAATTTTGAAGTCGTAACAGGGTTAACCCCGGAGATATTCTCAGTCTATAATTATCCAAATCCCGTTAAGACAACAACAAATATAGTAATTCAGCATGACCGGCCGGAATCAGTATTAAACACTACTGTTGAGATATTTGATATCAGTGGACGTAAAATCTGGTCGTTCTCCCAGTCAGGCACTGATAATATAACCTGGAACTTAAAGGCGAATAACGGTCAGAAAGTGAGAACAGGCATTTACTTCTATCGGGTGAGTATCAAAACCACCAATAGTGACTTTTCATCTAAAACCAACAAAATGTTGGTAGTTGAACAATAAATTTAAAATTTACCGTTTAATAAATTAATTTCTTAATTGTTTTTACTAATATTGCAGTACTAAAAAAATTTTATTTCGAATGAAAAATAACTTTTTAGCCCTTTGTGTCCTTCTCTCCCTTTCGGTAGGCACTTTTGCTCAAGTGAATAATCCGATTGTAACAGCTGTCCCTTCTCTTTCTATTGCCCCTGATGCTCGTGCCGGTGGTATGGGTGATATTGGTGCTGCTACGACTCCAGATGTGAATTCCCAGTTTTGGAATCCTTCCAAATATGTTTTTATGGAAAGTGATGCCGGAATATCAATCTCATATACTCCATGGCTTCGTAAGCTGGTATCCGATATCGATTTAGCCTATCTGTCGGGCTATTGGAAATTTGACCAACGCCAGGCATTGAGTATGTCATTGCGTTACTTTTCATTAGGAGATATCAACTTAATGGATCAATTGGGTTATCCAATGGGATCAGCGCATCCTAACGAGGTAGCTGTCGATCTGGCTTATTCCAGGTTGTTGTCTGAAAAGCTGTCAGCTGCCATTACCATGCGTTTTATTTATTCTGACTTGAATAACGGTATCAACCTGTCAGGTGGATCCGAAATGTACCCGGGTGCTGCTGTATCAGCTGATATTTCGGCCTATTATAAAACCCCGATTACCCTGCAAAGTGTGGATGGAAAATTGGCTTTTGGTATTAATATCTCGAATATCGGTTCCAAAATATCATACGATCAAAACGAAACCAGCAACTTTATTCCTACTAATCTGCGTATCGGTAGTTCTTTTGACTATCCGATTGATAATTACAACCGCCTTTCGGTCAGTGTCGACCTGAATAAATTACTGGTGCCAACACCTAAAATAGGTACAACTACCGCTGAACAAACAGCTTATGATAATGAGTATAGTAATATGTCTCCTATTGCTGGTATATTTAAGTCGTTTTCGGATGCTCCGGGCGGATTTAAAGAAGAGCTGCAAGAAGTAATGTGGTCGTTGGGAGCAGAATATGCTTACAATAATCAATTCTTTGTTCGTGGTGGGTATTTTAATGAAAATCAATATAAAGGAAACCGTAAGTATTTTACAGCCGGTGCCGGTTTTAAGCTGAATGTTTTCCAATTGGATGCTGCCTATGTAATATCCACTTCCCAATCCAATCCGCTGGATCAGACCCTGCGTTTTTCATTGTCATTTGACTTGTTTGGGTTGAAAAATCTTGTGAAATAATTTGTAAATTCTGCTTTATAAATTTAAAATTTTAATTTATATTAAAACGGTTGTTCTCTGCCCTTAGGTTGGTTCAACCGTTTTTCTTTTTTAATCACTGAGTTATGAATATGAATATACGTGTTGGTTTTGGATATGACGTGCATGCTTTTGCCCCTGAACGTGAATTGTGGTTAGGTGGAATCCGTATCGAACATACTGTCGGATTGCTGGGACATTCGGATGCCGATGTATTGATTCATGCTTTGTGCGATGCATTGCTGGGTGCAGCCAATTTGCGTGATATCGGTTATCACTTCCCGGATAATTCGAATGACTATAAAAATATTGATAGTAAAATACTCTTGATGGACACCACCTTGATGATTCGCAACCACGGGTATGAATTCGGGAATGCCGATATTACGGTTTGTGCCGAAGAACCAAAACTAAATCCGTTTATCCCAACCATGCAAAGTTGCCTGGCGGAAGTGATGGGTGTAGAAGCAGACACTATCTCCATCAAGGCAACTACCTCCGAAAGGTTGGGTTTTGTAGGTCGTAAAGAAGGAATTGCGGCATACGCCACCGTGTTGATCTATAAAGCTTAATCTGACTTGTTTCTGATTCTCACTCCCTTTTCTATCTTTTCCTCCTTTTTGTCACCCTTCTATACTCGATTCAACCTTACCATGTACTCACCATCTATTCACTACGATGTCGCTGTTATTACAGTGATATAACAGTACTGATACAGTGATGTTACAGTGATATTACACCCTTACAAAAGGAGTGTAATATCACTGTAATATCTCTGTATTATTTCAGTAATTCCTGCGACATCATGGTGACATCTACGCAGCATTATGACTATTACCATAACCTGAAGTGTGTAAAGTGTAATATTATCCTTTTAATCAATCAAAGCGATTTTAAAATATACTTATTTTTGATTCTTTTTGAATTTTGAAACTTTGTTCCCTGATGTTTGATATGATTTGCAGGAGTTGATTCCCGTGGGCAGCTTGAATGTGATTCAACGGTGAAAAAGAATTCTGAATTCAGGTAAACAATATTTATTCCAGCGTGTTTTAAGTTGGAATACTCACCAAAGGATAACTTATCGTAAGATAAGATGCCACCTAAAATACACCTTATCATAAGTCAATGTTGTGTTAATAAGATTTACCTATCTGGTTATATAAAAACTCTATACGATTTTATGATGTATTCAATTTAGATATGATTATTTTTGCATTATAAAATATTAACCAATAAAAAAATAAAAGAATATGTCAGTATTAGTAGGAAAAAAAGCCCCCGTATTTAACAGCAAGGCTGTGGTAAACGGAAATGAAATTGTAGAAAACTTTTCATTGGAACAATTTGTAGGAGATAAATATGTCGTTTTCTTTTTCTATCCGGCAGATTTTACATTTGTATGTCCAACCGAGTTATTAGCATTTCAGGATAAGGCTTCGGAATTTGCAAGCCGAAACACTGTTTTGATTGGAGCATCCACCGATTCTGAATTTTCACATTGGAAATGGCTTCAGACCCCACAAAAAGAAGGTGGTATCCAGGGAGTCACTTATCCATTGGTAGTAGATCAGAATTTAACCATTTCAAAAAGTTATGATGTCTTAGTAGGTTCGGAAGAATACGATGAAGAAGGAAATGAGACTTTTGTGGGTGAACCAAAAGCTTACCGTGGCTTGTTCCTGATTGACAAACAAGGCATCGTGCGTCATCAACTGGTAAATGATTTACCACTTGGCCGTAACGTGGATGAAGTGTTGAGAATGATAGATGCCTTGCAATTTACCGAAGAATATGGTGAAGTTTGCCCGGCAAACTGGAAGAAAGGTGAAAAGGCATTGGTAGCCACCCAGGAAGGGATCGCTAGCTATTTATCGGAAAAAGCGTAATCACTATCTTTTTAATCGTGTAGCTGAACTAGCCGGAACAAATCATGTTCCGGCTAGTTCTTTTTTTACGCCAACCGAAAAGAAAAAAGAATGATAAGTTTTAGAATAAAAGGTGTAAACTGATTAAATCTTAATTATATTAACTATTTTTGCAAACGATAGGGTGTTTGTACGACTAATTGTATTATTGAACAGACCTCTACAAAAAAACAATTCAAAACTATCTAACTTGAGCTTTAAAATGAAATCCTTTTCTTTGAAAATAATCTTATCTGTTTTGGTTTTGCTGAATATATTCAATGCAGCGGCTCAGGATGAACGAGCGCAATTACCTTTAGCATTACGAAATGCCTATTTTGGTGTAAGTGTAGGCTCTATAAATTACGATTTTGGGGCAGGGTCTTTTTTGCCTCATGCCGGTTATGCGTTTAGTAATGTTGTTGTAAAGCACCCGGCTGTTCGGTTGGTGTTGTACGGGTATGAGTTTAATAAGTATTTATCCGCTCAGCTGACCTATATGCGTCCGGTTTATTGGGTATCCTATTACTATGATCATAATAATGGGGGTGACGTGAAGAGGGAAAGAAGCTCGGTATGGATGAATGTCGGAGGTTTGACGTTGAGACCACAGTTGCCTATTAGCAGCCGTATTTCCCTGAATGGTGAAGCCGGCCTGGGGATTGTAACACGGCATGGTTTTAATGCACAGGATGGTACGCCTATCATTTCAGGAGTCAGCTACCCAACTGTTTTGTTAGGGGCCGGAGTTAATTATCATATCCATGATAACTGGCGGTTGATGCTTAGTGCTACCTATTCACCTAAAAAAGAATCAATACATCAACCTGCAACCACATTCCTGTCGACAGGTTTTAATTATAAACTGACTCCTGTATCCACGCAA
>Ga0302210_10001031_pt1 | contig 12078 bp, 9 predicted proteins | sample II_Fen_E3_2_FD_198793 | JGI IMG/M metagenome (GOLD analysis project Ga0302210, IMG submission 198793) | Peat permafrost microbial communities from Stordalen Mire near Abisko, Sweden - II_Fen_E3_2 | ecosystem: Environmental > Terrestrial > Soil > Wetlands > Permafrost | place: Sweden: Abisko... | reverse complement strand
TTTATTAAACCTACACAATCTACGGTTCTTCTACCTACCCAATTGTTCTTTATAAAGTCAAAGTAGTTACCTACTCCTTGAGGGTACTGTCTAACCTTAGCTGCAAATTCATCAGGGGTTAGAACCTTTCCAAAAGTCCCCCATACATATCCCCATTTCTCAGCTAATGCACGTTTAGCAAAAACTACTAATCCTTCATTTGTATACATTAATAAACCCTCCTCTATTTTTTTAAACCTATTAATTGTGGTGCATATTTTGTAAATAGACCATAAATGGTATTAAATAATATTCCTGCTCCTATAAGCCATAAACCCCATATTTGCATTCTTTTCTCTTTAGCTAAATCTTTCTTATCTAGAGCAGCTTGTTTATCTGCTTCCTTTTTATCATCTTCTATTTGTTTCTTTTCAGCTTCTTTTTTATCTGCAATATCTTTAAATCCGCCAACTACCATATCTTTAATTTCTTTATTAGTTATAGCTAGGGCCACTTTACTTTCTTTATCAGCAATAGCCATTAAATTTTGAGTATCTTGAATACTCTTCATAGTGTATTTGGTTTCAGTATGTCCTTCTTTGATTTCTGAAACTATCTTAGTTATCTCTTTAGTATTTTTTTCTCCGGCATCAATATCTTTTTGCATTCTTAAAATTGTCTCAGACATTGGACATTTTCCATCCTCTAACATTCCACCATCCCCTATATGTCAAATTGATGCCTATAGGAATATGTTTCTGTCTATCCTATAAGCCTTATTATGTCATTTTAAGATTTTTAAAGATTAAAACCACCACCACCAACCCATAAAACGGGTCGCCTCCTTTGTTACCATCCCATCCCTTTTATTGGTATGCTACCATTTTGATTTACTCAGTCTTGTCTAAATTTATAGTATCTGCTACAGTTTCTACTGGTCTAGGTTCTATCAATAGCTTAAGGGCTATTGTAGTGTCGTACTGTTCCTGGTTTATTCTGCCTGCTGCAAATGCTGCGTCAATCTGCGGATAATTAAAGTCTTTTGCCGCTCTCTCTTTGATTGCTTGGTCATATAGTGGGCTTTCGGGCGCCACTATTTCAAAGGTCCTAGTCCCATCTAAATAGATCATTCTTGCATAGTTACCTACTCTAAAACTATAAAAAGCCATTTTATACCCCTCCTGTTACTTCTATTACATAATTTTGAAAGTCTACGGCGTCTGCTTCCATTTGTGTCATTCTGTCCGCCTGGTCACTTATAGTTGATGCCTGAGCTGTTACTGCCGCTTCTAACTGCTTGTTTTGGGTCTCCAGCTTTGCTATTTTTTCTTGGTCAGTTATCTGTGGCTCCGCTGGTACATTTGCTTGCTCTAATAATAAGTTTAGTATTTCACCCGCGCGCTGTTCTGTAGTTATAAAGCCACCGTTTATAAAGTCAATATTTTGATATATGCCAGGTGCTAATACTACAAAATTACCATCTTCTAATTGTTCAATTGTAAAATCTTCTTTTAACATTTTAATACCTCCTATTGATATAAGTAATAACTTTGAAAGTTTCCACTTGTGTCCGTCATTCTTCCCGTATCTTCGGATAAAGCTACTACAGTAGAAAAATTTGTAGGTGTTACTGAATATAGAGCCGTGGTGGATACATCCATTTGATACACATTATAAGTGTTGTTGGTAAGGGGTATTACTATATATTTTCCTGTTAGACTTCCAACAACAAATTCTGGACTTAGCGGTACTGTTAGTAGCACTGTTCTTGAGCCATCAGCATTTACTATAGCTAAAAAAGCTTGTGTGCTACCGTTACGTTCTGTTACACTGCCTCTAACACTAACAGTAGCATTCCTATTCATAGCGGCATGACTTAAGGAATAAGTTGCAGTAAACGTTTTTAATACTGTTGCATCGGATATTTTTATATTTCTTAAAGTCCCATTACCTGCGTTATAAGATACCCATAAACTATTATCATCACACCAATATAGCATATTGGAATTGACTGCATATGTCAGATTAGTACTAATAATTGTTACAACGTTGGTTGATACCACATATTTACATATATAACCTACATTATTGAAGTAATATATTTCAGTACCAGCACTGTTGCATACCATTGTTTTGTAGGCCCCCGAAGATTGCACATTAGCATTTGGTAACAGTACCCAAGAACTTCCACCCCATTTATATAGGGCACCAGTAATTTCAGCCATATACAAGTTACTACCATCATCACTCATACATATTGCAGCGGCTGAAGTGCTATACCAACCCATATCAGTTAGGGAACCAGTTAGGACATTATATTTCCATACATGCTTACCTGCTGCATAACATACAAAGTACATAGTATTACTATCAGCAGTCATGCAGGTCATAAAATCGTAAGTTGGATAGTAAGTACTCATGGCTCTAACAAGGGATATTCGCTTACCTACATACTCAGCGGGTAATGGCTGGTATACGCCTACCGCACCATCTATTGCCACACCTTTTTTTATATTAGCGGGTACTGCATAAATTGACTTTACAGCCAGGCCCGTAAGCGTCGCCATACTCATACTTACATTTGCTGTAATTCCTCGGCCTACTAATGCTGCTACAAGGTCTGCCTTTTGGTTTATGCCTTCCATTTCTTGCAGCGACGCTATTAACGCCGCTATTGGGTTGCTATTTATTAAATTCGCCATTGTTTCTCACCTCCTAATCTATTCAAACGCCCACCACTGTAAATTTAAGTTGGCTAGTGTTGCGTCGGTTAAAGTACAGCCGTCAGTTGTAAGCACTTTTGCGGTTTGATTTACTGTATGCAAGGCGCCGCCATTCTGTGATATTGTAACACCGTAGCTGGCTAACAGGTTATATACTAGGTCATTTATGCTGGATAGTGTTATAGACACTGTATAATTAGAATAGCCAGCAGTACCTAAACTAAAAAACATTTTGCTAGGCGTAAATGGAAGTCCTATCACTTGTATTAAGCCTGCTGCTGTTACTGCTAATACCCCAGCTTGGCTTCGTTTTCCTCCTGTACCTGTTACGCCGTCTATTACTATACCTGTCCTAATATTGGCCGCTACTAAGTTTGCGCTTTTACCCATTTTGCCTACCAACGTCGCCCAGGCTTCTGAAACTATAGCCGCTATGCCCCTGGTAGCTAGTGCGGTTACTACATTTTGCTTTATAGTGCTATTGTTTGCATCTGCCACATTATTAATAGCTATCAATGTTTCTTTTTGCGTCTGTAGAACAGTTACTTGAACTGCTACAGCATCAGTTCCAACAGTTGGCAAACCTATTACCGAAGCTAGTTCATTTCTTTGATTTATTCCTTCGCTAGCTTTTAAACTAGCTATGGCTGCTGGAGCTTTAGAATCTAATGGAATTTGACTCATTTTGAATTACCTCCTTTAACCATATATATTATATACAAATGGTAAATTAGCATAAGGTACTCCACTTGTGCCACATGTAAAACCATTTGCAGTGATGCTACTTGTATAACCATTAGTCGATTGTGAAGGAAAGGATAAAGCTGCATTATATTGAGCATCTATATACATGCACTGAGGCCAGTTATTTACAATTACCTGTACTAATTTAGGTTGAAATGGTAACCCAGTAACTATGGCTTTACCAGTAGCATCTGTGGTTCCTACTCCGCTAAACTTTTTTATAGTACCTGTAATACCATCTATAGTAACACCATTTGCTATATTTGCCGAGATCTTATTTGGATCACCTTTTATTTTACCACTAGATAGTGTTCCATCATAATAACCAGCTGGTATTGGTTGATCTACAGTACCACCAATCATAACTAGGGAACTTCCTACTTTATTAACTTGAGTTATAAATTTATCTACTAAAGCCTTTAAACTTTCTGTAGCCACTGAAGCTATACCTTTTAGAGTAAGATTAGCAGCTAAGTTTGCTTTTTGTGCATCTATATCAGTTCCTATTTTTATCCATGAATCACCAGCCACTGTAGGACTACCTAATTTTCCAGTTATATTAGTATTTACTACGCTGTTACTAAGATCTGCTTGATTAGCAATTGTAACTAGATCTAATAAATCAGAGGGTTTTAAACCACCTCCACCAACATTAACTCTTCCTACCGTCATTTAGACCACCTGCCTTATCAATTTCAAATCACATATAAAACTAGATGTCGGAATTGTATCTGCATATATTCTAACATATCCTGTAAAACTATTGTTGGCAGATTTAAGACTACTAGCTTTATCTAGATCAGCTACTCTTATATTAACATCTACAACAGTAGTATCTAAAATATCTGTATCTACTATATCATACTTATAAAATGAATTAACATCTAATGTCCAACCAGTTATTGGTATGGTTATGCCTGTTTTTATTTTAACTTCATTTCCTATAAGGTTAAGCAAATTGCCAGCAGCATTTTCATCTAAAATATCTTTTATTGTAACCAGCCAATCACTAAACTGAGCATTCCACTGTAAAAGTAGAGCATCAATATCTACAGTGTCAAGAATGCCGGTTACAAATGGACATTCAGAAGTACCTATTTTATTTGTAATATTGGCTTGAGTAATAGAAGTAACCCCTGCACCAACATAAATAAGACATAATGGATATTGATTAAGTTTTTCTGTTCTATTGAAAGTTGGGGCTAATGGATTACTTGATGGCGTACCTTTTATAATCTTAATGATATTTGCTCTACCTTCATCATTTGAATTAACTTCTAAAATTACAGCATCAATTCTATTAAGAACTATTTCAGATTGAGTAACAGTAAGCGCTAGTAGTGCATCATTGTTAGTCCATGTATGATTAAACCATGCTCGTCCTAAGCCAACATGCAAGCCCATACCAGTTGTTGCAGTACATATTAATGTGTCTGCTATAGACATGAAGACTCCATCATTAATTATGCCATCAAATAATGTTGACATCTGAACAGTATTATATTTTCTATCACCATTTAATGAGTTATAAAAACCATATGTTAAACTCATATTAAACCTCCTTTTTCTTTTGTCTTAGACTATTGTGAATGTTGGATAAGCAGTTATGCCATTAGCATTTTGAGATCTAATTAACTCCGTAACTCTAGATTTAGATGTAAGTCCATAATCACTAGCTATTTGTACTATATCTCCCATAAAGAAGTCTATTCCATACTTATACATGCCAAGAGTATCTGCCTCACCATCAAATGTTTTTGTAATGGAATTAACATTAAGATCGTCAATTCCTTTTTGGATTAACTGTGCAATATAATCAGCATCGGACAATGTTACATCATCAACAGTTTGGTTAATGCTACTTGCGTCCGTATACATCTCTCTCCTAGATAAATCAACACCACCACCAACAATAGTTGTCTTACGATTAATTCCTTCTCCTTCTCCATCAACAACAGTAAGTGTTTTCATGATTTTTTGAGACTCTTCATAATTACTGTTTGTTAGATTGTCAAATTTTGGTGAGAAGACCACATATGGATTTAGAAGTTGATCATAAGATCTATCTATTCCCGCATATAATTTAAATATAAATTGATTTGTCTCCGAAAGAGTTAACTTGAATCCAATATTATTTGCTGAACAGAGTTTTTGAATGGTATCATATAAATCTAAACCTTTAGTAAATTGTGCTTCTACGGTTAATGCTGTAATAATTGGATCTGTGGAAACTTCAAATATAAAATTAGAAATTGCTCTATCAGTTATAATAGGTGAAATAACATTCTCATCTAATAACTTTTTTATTCCATTTTGAAAGTTTCCCGTTAATACTGTCTGGGTCCAAATAATACGACGATTAATAATAGATTCAATAGATCTACCAGTTACCAATAAACAATTACCTTTTTCTATATCAGATTTGATAACCAAACTCTCAATAAGCATTAAATGATCTGAATCAGCACACCAAATATAGTAATCTTCTTTTAAATAGTCTAAAAATTCTATTGTTGCTTGAGTATAAATCTCAAAGTCTCCATATCCACAATATCTATCAGTCCAAATAAGAGACTCAAAAGTATCTAACATAGCAACAGATTTTAAATTAGTATCTAAAATTAATAACTCCATGCTATACTCCTTCGTAAACTATTTGATTTTCTATTCTAAATTGTAGATTAAGACTTCCAGTATCAGCAGTAAAGGCAAATAGATTATCACCTTTAGTTAACTGAAACCAGTCAGCATTTTTATCTAAACAATTAATTATGTTTGTGTATACACCATTTCTTAACAATTGAACTGTTTTTTTACCCTTTACTGTAGAAATGATAATATCATCTCCAGCAATAAGCCCCGATCCAGTTAATGCAAGTAATCTAGTAGTATCGAGTTTCATAACCTCACGAGTTGCGGAGTTATAAATTGTTAAGTTTGTTGCTGGTCCAAGAGCATGAATATAAATAACAATACCTATTTCAGAATCACCTTCATAGTATATTGTCTGTTCTTGATTTGTAACAATCCTACCCATCTCAAGCAAATTCACAGTAAGTGATTCATTCGAAAAGGGAAATTCAAACATTGGTTCTATCCCTGCAAATACTGTTACCGTACTTCCAATTGAATAAAAGTTTGGATCAGGACATATAATTGAAATCTGAGTTGTTTGACTAGCACTAAAAATTATTGGTTCATTACTCTCAACATAACCATAAGCCTTACAAGTACGAATGTCAGTTTCAATAACTAATTCTATTGGCTTAGAGAGTGGAAAATATTTATAAGTTTTTTGACGAATTAGTTCAACTGTAGGCATTGATAATAATTTCAATGTAAGTACAATATTCCGTTTTTCAATTCTTGCTGAGTTGAATAATGAACCATTAGAACTTGATAGGTCAGTTAGGTTTATGTTTGCTTTACTTGGTCCTAAACCAGTTACTTCAAGGACAGCGAACCCAGAGTTTTCTGGGTACACCAATTCCATTTTTATAGATTCGCCCAAGTAATTTATCGCAGTTATTGATTTTATCATATTGGCTTCACCAATCCTTTCATTGTTGAGATTTGATTCTTCGTCTGAATATAAATATCAATTCTCGATAAAGCTTTAGGCGAATAATTGTTTTGAACAAATGATATAGGAGTTCCTTGTTTATCAACATCCGTTTGTTGAGAACTAGTACTCTCTGACTCTGTTTTATTTTTCTGTATACTATTTGCCGTACCATTAGCTGACTTAAGGGACCCATTAACAGAATATTCGTCAAATTTATCCATCATACTGTATAATTGTTTACTCCCATTTTGAATGTTTGACAGATCAAATACTGGACGTATAACTGGTTCAGAGTCTATGTTATTAGAAACTATATCAGAAATGCCTGCAATTGCCTTAGAAACGGCAGTTATTGCACCAGTACCTAAATCTTTAGCTGAATTTGCAACTTGATCGGCATAACTAGCCAAACCATTGATAAGTCCTTGACCAGCAAATGCTCCAACCTTAGCAAATTCTGTAGAAGGGGAATGAATACCTAAAGCTGCTTTAGCTGCATTTAATGCTGCCAATGCAACTCGTGCTACTTCCTGAGCCAATGCAACTCCTTTACTAGTTACCCCTTGTTGTATACCTGCTACAATATTTGCACCAACTGACATCCAGTTAGGCGTAGACATTATAGTTTGAATATTAGTAGCTAGCTTTGTAAATTCTGATTCAGTATCAGTTCTTAAGTTAGTTACTGTTGTTGAAACCTTAGTCGAAAGATCTGAGAATTGACTTTGAGCAACTAGACTTAATACTCCTACTTTTGAAGCCCATTCAGAGTCTAATGCAGAAAGTTGACTAGCAGCCTCAGCATTTAGACCAGCCATTGAGTTTGACCATGTAATGTTATATGCATTCAAAGCAGTTGCTGCATCAGTGTTTAATTGAGATATCTGATTTACTGTTTGTAATCTTAGATCCTCAAGTTCGCTAATTGATTCAGTTTTTGCTTCGTCATGTTTTGTTTTCCACAATGCTACATAACTAGTTAGTTCTGAATCACTCATAGTATTTAAAGCAGCAATTTGAGTAGCTGATTTTGGCCCCATATCCTTAAGTTCTTTAAGTAAATCGTCTCCGATTCCTTTTTGAGATAATCCAGATAAGTCTTGTTTCCAAGTTTCAAATGCCGTAGTCTGATCTTGTAAATTCTTAATCAAAGTTGCACCTGTTATTGGTTTTTCTTTAGTAACAGCATCAAACAAACCATAAGCACTATACAATGAATCTGCTCTAGATTTAATAGCATCTTCATATGCTTTATTAGCACTTTCTATGTCCGTTGCTAACTTGTCATTAATTTCTTTTGTCTTTGCATAATAATCATCTTGTAATGCTTTTCTTTTTTCGTTCGTAGCTGTTTCAAGATCTAAAACACTCTGAGCATGACTTTTGTTAGCTGCATCTATTTCATTTTCAAGTCTGTAAACCTCTCTATCTGCCGCTTTACGTTCATCTGTTCCAGTTTTATACTGCTTCTGAATCTTTACCCAAGCATTAAGTTCTTGTGTTAGGTTCATTTGATTATAGTATTTTAGATCATCAATTGCTCCTGTTTCGTCTGAATATTGTTTCTTTAACATCTCATTCTTAACTCTATATACTTCCTTATCAGCATTTATACGCTCGTCAGTACCAGCTTTATACTGTTTCTGAATAGTTTGCCAAGCAGCAAGTTCCTGTTCTAAACTTAATGTATTATAATATTTTTTAGAGTCAATTAATTTAGTTTCATCATTGTATTGCTTTTGAGACATTTCATTTTTAACTCTATATACTTCTTTGGCAGCATTTAAAGATGCTTCAGTACCAGCTTTGTATCTTGCCTGAATTGTTTGCCAAGTATAGAGTTCTTCTTCCAAACTTATATCATTGTAGTATTTACGATCGTCTATCCAAGATTTTGCTTCTGCAAATACTCCTTCTGACATTTTCGTTGCAGCAGAAACTACATCCTTACTACTATCATGAATACCATTAGCCATTCCCCTACCAATCATAACTCCAACCTGATCTCTAAATAATCTAGAAGGCGAATGTATTCCTAAGAAATTAAGTGCCGCTTTGAATGCGCCAGTAGCAACATCCACAACTGCATTAGCACAATTGTTAGCCATGTTTCCAATTCCTTCAATCATACCTTTGATTATGTTTTGTCCAGCATCTACCATTTTGAATAATTGTTGCTTTATTCCTCCAACAATAGCATCTATAAGATTATCACAAGCAGCAATTATAGCCGCTGAATTGTTTCTGATAGCATCTGCTAATCCATTTATAAATGAAATTACTAACTTAAATGCAGCATCTATTATGCGAGGTAATCCATCAGAAATACCTTGAATAAATCCTACAACTATATCAACTCCAGCTTTTATAAATTTGCCTATGTTATCAATGACAACTTGTACTATGCTGAGCAATAAAGTAAGAACCTTTTGTAAAATTGTAGGAACCCACTTAATCAATGCAGTAAGTACTGATGATAATATCTCTAATACACCATTCACTATCAATGGAATACATTGAATAAGTGTTGGTATAACTGCTTTGATCATTGTAACTACTGTTTTACAAATAAGAGGAACTGACTCAATTAACACTGTACATAAGGCTACTATTCCCTCTCCAATTTTCTTAAGAATTGTAGGAATCAATGATGCAACACCTACTACTATAATGGTTAAAGCTGCAACTATAGCCGTAGCTCCAGCCGCCGTCATCGTGGCGAGTGCCGCAAAGCCAACTGCTAATGCTGATATGCCTAATCCAATTAATAATAGTCCAGCTCCAACAGCAGTTATACCAATACCAAATAAGACTAATGCTGCCGATAATCCAAGAATTGCTGGAATTAAAGGTGTTAGAACTAACCCTGCTACTCCAAGTATAACAAATATACCAGCTAAAGCAATAAGTCCTTTGATAAGACTCTCCCAAGACATTGCTCCTAGTACAGATAATACTGGGGTTAATACAGCTAATGCTGTTGCCGCTATCAATAATGCAGCTGAACCTGCAAGTGTACCGCTCATAGCATATAGAGCAATTGTTAATATAGTTAATGCTCCACCCATAGCTACTAAACTACGTCCTAAATCTTCCCAAGACATTGATGCCATTTTTATCATAACTCCTGCTAAAATATTTAGAGAAGCAGCTACAATTGCTAGACCAGTACCAGTAAATATTAGATTCTTAGGCATTAGATTCATTGCTAATGCTACTTCAGCTAAAGCAACTCCCATACCAGTAAGACCCTTACCTATTTCATCCCATGACATACTACCAAAGTCTTTTAATGCAGATGCTAATATTTTCATAGAAGCTGCAATAACAACTAAGGCCAATCCAGTAGATATAACATGTTTAGCATCACCTGTTAATTTGGTGAATACCATAATTTCTGCAAGTAATAGACCAACACTAGTTAATCCTTTACCTATTTCTTCCCAAGACATATCTCCGAAGTCTTTACATGCTGAAGCTAGAATCTTTATAGCTGCTGCTAGAATAACAATACCAGTTGCTGTTACTATAGATCTAACACTGAATTTAGCAGTATTTAAGAATAGAGATATTTCAGCCATTAGTACTCCAACACCAACTAAACCTTTAGCAAGTTGTTCCCAACTTAACTTAGATAGATCAGCACAAGCACCTGCTAAAATCTTAATAGCCACAGCAAAGGCAATCATACCTACAGAACCTTTAATCATTGTGCCGCTATTACTAGATAACAATTTTGCAGTTCCTACTAATATACCAGCTAATGCAGCAACACCTACTATACCTTTTGTTAAACTATTCCAATCAAGATCACCTAAGTTTTTCATAGCAACCGATAGTATAAGAATAGCAGTTGCCATTGCAATTAAGGTTGTACATGCAGCCATGGTTTTAATGCCAAAGCCACTAATCTTAGTAAATATAGACATTGACAATAATAGTTCTCCAAATAAAGTAGTAATTGCACCGAGAGAAACAACTAATTTAGCTGAATCGATTAATGAAATGGCTACTATTGAAGCTGCTAGAATTGCTATGGCTAAACTTATCTTTAACAATACATCAGCCTTAAGTTTTAATTGATAACTCTCAAAGCAACCTCTAACTCCATCAAGAATACCAGTAACACTTCCCAACATACCTTGTACACCTTGTAATGGAGAGGCTATGTTTTTTAAGAATTTATTAATGCCTAAAGCAAGTCCGCCTATAGATAAACCTGATATTAAATCAAGTATTCCATTAAAATTTGCACCAGCAAATGAACTAACAAATTTATCTGCTAATTTACCTAATAGATCTATAACTGCACCTACTATAACCTTAGTTGTTTTCCACAATATACCTAGAACCTGAACAAATTTACTATTAGCAAAGGCCAAGCCTATACCCATAAGAGCATTAGTTATTCCGTCCTTCATGCCAGTAGCAGAATCACTAACCTGTGACATACGTTTATTTAATAATTCAAGAAACGAATGAAAAGCTTTAAATATATCAAAGTTAAACTTTTTAGAAATTGCTTCTGCAAATTTTACAACCGTTTCCTTTATAGCATTGCCTAAATCTAAGAACCCAGTAACTACCATTTTGATTCCACTAACGAGTGGTTGTAGGACTTTATTGAATATATCTGATTTCTTAATAACTTTGTCTAGATTTACTAACCAGTCTCCAAACGAAGCCGTAACCCCAAGAACACCACTACTTAGACCACCCATAGAACCAAATAAACTTCCTACTGCATTAAATATTGCAGAGAATATTTGTTTACCTATATCTAGTACAGCAAATAAACCTTTAAATGTAGATTTAAGATCTGCTGATTGAGTTGTACTAAGTTTAAACATATCAATTAAACTCTTTAGACCTACTGTTAATGCTACAAGTTGTTTACCTGTAGTTGGAGGGAATATTTCTTTAAATGCACCTGAAACTATTTTTACAATATTGCTTACTTCTCCAAAAGCCTCACTAATAGCTTTTATTAATATAGTTCTACCGCCTAAGGCTTTCCAATCAGCTAGCATCTTATTACGAGCATCTGATGAAGCCTGAAGAGCACCA
>Ga0302210_10001030_pt1 | contig 12078 bp, 13 predicted proteins | sample II_Fen_E3_2_FD_198793 | JGI IMG/M metagenome (GOLD analysis project Ga0302210, IMG submission 198793) | Peat permafrost microbial communities from Stordalen Mire near Abisko, Sweden - II_Fen_E3_2 | ecosystem: Environmental > Terrestrial > Soil > Wetlands > Permafrost | place: Sweden: Abisko... | reverse complement strand
TATGTAAAGTAAGTTTCTTTACTTTCATGCCTATTCACCCTGTACTTTAACTACTTTCCAAGTTCCAACACCATTAATTTCTAAAATGTCGCCAGGAAACACTTTTTTTCGTTTTTCTGTCACAAGGACTTGATTTAATTTTATAACTTGATCTTCAATCATAAATTTCATTTGACCACCCGATTCGATAATTCCAGCCCATTTTAAAAGCTGATCCATTTGTATGACATCGGTTTTAATTTCGATAATTTCCATTATAAACGCTCCTTTATTATATGTCCCTAATACTCAAAATTATTGAATTACAGGGACAAAGGTATGTCCCCTTGTCCCTGTAATTCATGTAAAATCATATTTTTTATTTTAAGAGTTTGTGCGAACTGGTGTAACGATATAGTTATAGGTATCATCATCTGAAGGTTTAATATTAGCCGGTGTTAATGATTTATTTAGGGAAAAATAAAAAATTTCACTTTCAATATTTTTTAAGATATCCGTTACATATTTTGCATTAAAAGCGATATCTATTTCAGGACCTTCAATTGAGATAGGAACAGATTCTTCGGCTTTGCCGATATCAGGGTTATTTGAAGTAATTACGACTTTATTTTCGGTAAATATTAACTGGATAATATTGTAATCACCAGCACGAGAGATTAAAGAAACACGATCCACTGCCGATTGAAAAGCATGCGTATTTATTTTAATTTTTGTACTAAATTCTGGTGGAATAACACGTTGATAGTCAGGGAATTGTCCTTCAATCAATCTTGATGTTATGTAAACATTATCAAAAGCGAAACTGATTTGATTATAGGAACAATTAACTGTTACATTCGAAGGAATTTCTGAGACCATTATTTTGGTTAATTCATTCAATATTTTTGATGGAATAATAATTTTAATATTCCCTGTAAAATCATCTAAAATCTCACGTTTTATTGATAAACGATGTGTATTGGTTGCGACCATAACGACGTCTGAATTATTTACTTCAAGAAGACAACCTGTAAAAACAGGCCGTGCTTCATCCGTAGAACAAGCAAAAACTGTTTTTTTAATTAAATCACGAAAAATATTATCACGAATCTGAAACATAATATTTCCAGTTAGTTGTTGAACGGTTGGAAATTCATTTGCAGGTAAGCTTAATAAATTAAATTCTGCAGTATTTGATGAGATCTTAACGGTTTGATCCGTTCGGTTTGAAATAATTTCTACATTTTCGCCTGGAAGTCTTCTTGTAACTTCTTGAAAATAACGTCCTGATAATACAATGGCACCTGGTTCATCAATTTGTGCATCAATTTTACAGGTAATTCCTATTTCATAATCTGTAGCTTGTAATTCTAAAGTATGATCCGTAGCATTTAAATAGATTCCAGATAAAATAGGCATTTGCGGCTTACTAGAAACAGCTTTGGATACGATTTGAAGAGCTTGCACAAGATCTTCTTTGGGACAGTTAAATTTCATTTTTGTCCTCCTTCTTATATATTATTACGTATTATATTTATAATAAAAAAATAGTCGTCGTAGTCGTAGGGCCTGTGGAAATGTTAATAAGTACAAAATACAAGCGAGTTATTAACATTTAGACTGTTGGTAACTTGTTTATAAAGATACTATGACTTATCCACATATTCACAGGTAAATTATGGATAAGTACTTACAAACATTTCATCTACAGGAAAACGACAGACTTATACACAGACTTATACACTACATGCTTTCAATTCGTTGGATAAGCTCTTTGATAATATTATTGAGTTTTATATCTTCATTTCGTTCTCTACATATTTTATCGTGCGCATGAATTACAGTCGTATGATCGCGGCCACCGAACATTTCACCAATGCGAGGCAGTGAACTATCGGTGAGTTCTCTGCATAAATACATGGCGATTTGTCTTGGAAAAGCCAGATTTCTGGTTCTTTTTTTTACGAGTAGTTCATCGACTTTTATTTTAAAATAAGAGGCAACGATTTCTTGGATAAGTTCGAGTGTAATTTGCTTTGTTTTGTCGGTCGGATAGACATCTTTTAATGCTTCAGCAGCTAGTTCATTTGTTACAAGCTGGTTATTCAAAGAAGCATAAGCAACTACACGCGTTAAGGCACCTTCTAGTTCACGAATATTATTATCAATTCGGCTGGCAATATATACCATTACGTCATTTGGAACATTCAAATTTTCAATTAAAGCTTTTTTTCGTAAGATAGCGATCCGTGTTTCAAGGTCTGGTGCTTGAATATCGGTAATAAGGCCCCATTCAAATCTTGAACGCAAGCGGTCTTCCAGTGTTTGAATTTCACGAGGATGGCGGTCGCTCGATATAATAATTTGTTTATTTGCATCGTGTAAGGTGTTGAAGGTATGAAAAAATTCTTCCTGTGTATGTTCTTTTTTTGATAAGAATTGAATATCATCAACGAGCAATACATCAATATTTCTATATTTTTGGCGAAAAGCTTCTGGTTTCCCATCACGGATGGAGTTTATGAGTTCATTGGTGAATTTTTCGCTTGAAATGTATAAAACGCGCATTTCAGGATGACTTTGGATTATTTTGTGGCCAATGGCATGCATTAAATGGGTTTTTCCAAGACCAACACCACCGTACATAAAAAATGGATTATAAACTTTCGCTGGTGATTCGGCGACAGCCAGTGCAGCTGCATGGGCAAATCGATTTGAATTACCAGTTACAAATGTTTCGAAAACATATTTTGGATTGAGTGAAAATGAATCACCAGGAGCAATGGGCGATGGAATTTCTGGCTGAATTATTGGCTGATTTTGGTCATCAAGTATCGTAGTTTGAAAGGGAATTTGATACGATGTACTTGCTGCATCTTTTTGTTCTTGCAGGGAAGAAGTTGGTCTTGATAAAGTTTGGGGCAGGGGAATTTCTGACTGATTGTTGTTCAGTTCAGTATTTAGGCTGGTAATATCAATTGCCAGTCGTGCTTTTGTGACTTCATAACTTGCATCAATAATGAATGGAATATAATGTTTTTCAATCCATTCTTTTGAAAAACCGGTCGGTGTACCAAGTTCGAGAGTTGTTGTCGTCAAAGAAAGTGGAATAAGTGGTTTTAACCAAGTTTCACAAACGATTTGGGAAAGGGAATCTTCTAATTTTTTTAAAATTTGTTCCCAGTTGGCATTTAATTGAGTTTGATCCATAGAGAAAATCCTTTCTAAAACGAGATATAAACAATATTTATTAACATCTTAATAAGATATCCACAGTTTTATACACAGGTGTGGATATCTTATTAAATAAAAACGGAAAAAAGGCGAAAAAAAATACAAAATCGGAAAAAAATATTTTCACGAAGCTTTGTATTAACTGGGATCGGCAATGGTTTTTATAGTTGTGGATAAGACTGTGGATAAGTCTTAAAACTTGTTAATAAATCAAAGTTTTTCGGTATAAACTGGCAACAGTTGTATAAAATGTGGACAACTAGCTAAAGATATATTACCAAAATAGAGCGAAGTTATCAACAGGTATTTAAAGAAAATCAAGAAATAGGTGAAAAATATCCACAGTTTTATGTTTATATGCACCTTAATTTTCTTGACACTAGCGGCTATGTAGTCTATAATTTTTATAGTTAAAATTTGTGATAAATAGGCATAGTGATTTTAACTTTATTCGATTGTTTTTTGTATTGTGGCAAGGAGGTGCTTAAGATATGAAACGTACTTATCAACCAAATACGCTCTGGAGAAAAAGAACGCATGGTTTTCGTGAACGCATGAAGACCCAAGGTGGTCGTCTCGTTTTAAAAAGAAGACGTGTTAGAGGCAGAAAAAAATTATCTGCATAATATTAGGTCACTCCGGTGACCTATTTTTTCCATTTGGCGGAATGAGGATCCATTATGTATAAATTATCCAAGCAGAAAATTCTGCGGAAAAACAGAGAATTTCAAAGTGTCTATCGATATGGAAAATCATACGCAAACAGGTATATGGTTTTGTATATCTTATCTGTAAAAGAACCGCAGATCAAAGTTGGTTTTGCAGCCGGCAAGCGACTTGGCAATGCCGTTACACGAAACCGTTTAAAGCGTCTGCTTAGAGAAACGTACAGATTGAATCAAAATCAATTGAAAACGAAACATAATTTACTGTTAGTTGGCAGAAAGCCTGCTACGACTGTTAAATATGCAGTCGTTGAACGAGCTTTCAAAGATTTATGTAAAAAAGCTCGTATTTTGGAATAAGAGGCGGATTAAAATGAAACGGATACTTATTTTTTTTGTAACATTTTATCGGATTGGTATTTCTCCGCTAAAACCGCCGTCTTGTCGTTTTATCCCGACTTGTTCGGAGTATGCGTTAATTGCAATTGAAAAATACGGGGCACGTCGTGGTGGCTGGCTGGCAGTAAAACGAATTTTACGATGTCATCCTTTTCATGCAGGCGGTTATGACCCTGTGAAGTAATAGAGATAACAAGTTGAGGATGTGAGATTTTGTTTATATTCGATATGCTGATAGGTTTTCTGCAAAGCATTTTAGAATTTTTCTATCATATCAGTGGAACCATTGGTTTAGAAAATTATGGGTTGGCAATTATTTTAATGACTATTGTCATTAAGTTATTACTTTATCCGTTAACGGTAAAACAAGTAAAATCAATGAAGGCAATGCAGGATATGCAGCCGGAAATGAAAAAGCTACAAGAAAAGCATAAAAAAAATCCGGAAGTACTGCAAAAAGAAATGGCAAAATTATATAAAGAATCCGGTGTAAATCCATTGGCTGGCTGCTTGCCGCTTGTTGCTCAGATGCCGATTCTGATGGGAATGTTCTATGCGCTTCGGGACTTTAATTATGTCGGTGATCCGCAATTTTTGTGGATGTCTAGTTTATCGAATGCAGATCCATTTTACATCTTGCCAGTTTTGTCTGCCTTGACGACGTTTATTCAGCAAAAACAGACTTCGGCAGAAATGAATCAACAGACAAAAATGATGATGATATTTATGCCTTTATTTATTGGCTGGATTAGTTGTACCTTCCCTTCGGGACTCGTTATTTACTGGGTTGTTAGTAATCTCATGCAGATTTTACAGCAATGGTGGATGTACCGTGGTGAAAACACTATAAAAAGGGAGGCTGCTTAACAATGGCTGCTGTAGTTGAAAAAACCGGTAAGACTATTGAAGAAGCGCTGAATTCGGCACTTACGGAACTTAAATTAACGATAGACCGTGTTGATTATGAAGTTATGGTAGAACCTACCAAAGGTTTTTTTGGCCTCGGGGCTAAACTTGCAAAGGTAAAGGTAACTGTAAAAAAATTAACTCCGGTTGAGGTTGCACTTGAATTTTTGCATAAAATTTTTGCATCAATGAAACTTCCTGTTGAAATTCAACAAACAGAAAAAGAAGATCATTATATCTTTAATCTCAAGGGCAATGATTTGGGGATTTTAATAGGTAAACATGGTCAAACATTGGATGCATTACAGTATTTAACAAATTTAGCAGCAAATCGTGAACTAAGTGAAGAAAAAATTAGAATTATTATTGATGTTGAAGACTATCGCAAACGTCGTGAAGAGACTTTATGTCGTTTGGCGATGCGTCTGGCTGATAAGGTTAGGCGTTCTGGAGAAAAGATTGTTCTCGAACCGATGAATCGTCATGAACGTAAGATTATACATACGGCCTTGCAAGATAATCATCGGATTATGACCTATAGTGATGGCGAAGAGCCTTATCGAAAAGTTGTAATTGCTGTGAAAAATAATTGAAATAAAATATAGCTTATAGTGTGCTTTTTTTTATAGATTATAATATTTTAGCAGAGTGGTTGAATTTTTTTATGTATCCATACGGTAATATTGTGCTATATTGGATTACGAGAGAACTGTGAAAGGGCTGTCTCAAATTTTTATTTGGGATGGCTCTATTTTTTTTTGAATTTTATCTACAGGTTCATGACTTTATTTATTCAATCTGCTATTATATAAAATAATAGATTGAACGGATAAAAGGGATACGGTAGAGTTATTCTGAATGAAAATGAAAGGGTATTATAGGTGATAAAACAATGCAAATTGATACAATTAGTGCGATTGCGACTGCGGTGGGCGAAGGGGGTATTGGAATCATCCGTATAAGTGGTGATTGCGCTGTCGACATTGCTGATAAGATATTTCAAGCAAAAAATCACCGGACAATGAGAGATATTATTTCTCATCAAGCGACATATGGTTGTGTGATTGATCCGATGAACTCAACGATAGTGGATGAAGTTTTATGTATCCCTATGTATGCACCGCACTCTTATACGCGCGAAGATGTTGTAGAAATTCATTGTCATGGTGGTAGTCTGCCGCTGCGAAGAATATTAGAATTGACTTTTAAGGCAGGCGCGCGGTTAGCAGAACCAGGTGAATTTACAAAAAGGGCTTTTTTAAATGGACGACTCGATTTATCTCAAGCACAGGCCGTGATGGATATTATTCGTTCCAAAACAGATGCATCTTTGCGTATGGCTGTTGGTCAGTTGGAAGGGTGTTTTTCTGATAAAATTCGTGAATATCGGCATCAGATTTTGGAAATGATTGCTCATCTAGAAGCAGCTATTGATTTTCCCGAAGATGATATTGATGAAGTGGCAACAGATGAAGTAAGAGACAAAATCCTTATTTTGCGCGAAGAATTGTCTAAACTGTTAAGAACAGGAAAAACGGGACGTATTTTACGCGAAGGTTTGGAAACAGCAATTATCGGTAAACCAAATGTTGGCAAATCTAGCCTTTTAAATTCACTATTGAATGAAAATCGAGCGATTGTAACCGATATACCAGGTACAACTCGTGATATTATCGAGGAATATGCTAATATTGGTGGTGTTCCACTCAAAATTATCGATACGGCAGGAATTCGTGAAACAGAGGATCTTGTTGAACAACTTGGTGTGGAAAAAGCGCGTCGCTATATTGAACGGGCTGATCTTGTTTTAGCTTTATTTGATTTTTCTCGTGAAATATCAATTGAGGATAAACAAATCCTAGCACTACTTGCCAAAAAAGAAGCATTGATTCTTATTAATAAAAACGATTTAGCAGCAAAATTTGATATTTCATATATTAAATCTGTTTTACCGAATCATAAAATTATAGAAATTTCGACTATCTCGGAAGCTGGTTTGCCTGCACTTGAAGCAGCAATTGTGGATATGGTTTATAGCGGGCAGGTGCAAGCTGAAGAAGGTGCTTTTGTGAATAATGTTCGTCAAATCGAGGCTTTACGCCAAACAGATGAACATCTTGAGGAAGCGCTGCAGACTATTCATCGTGAAATGTCACCGGATTTTATTGTGATTGATCTGCGGTCTGCGTGGGAAAAACTGGGTGAAATTACTGGTGATACAGTCGGTGAAGATATCATTGATCAGATTTTCAGTCAGTTTTGTATTGGAAAATAGTTTAAGGAGATGTATTTTGTGTTTGTTGCAGGGAAATATGATGTCATTGTTATCGGCGCTGGTCATGCCGGCGTAGAAGCTGCCTTGGCATCAGCTCGGATCGGTTGTAAGACATTGCTTACAACATTAAATATGGATAATATCGCGATGATGCCATGTAATCCCTCGGTTGGTGGGCCAGCCAAGGGACACTTAGTGCGTGAACTCGATGCACTAGGCGGTGAGATGGGTGTTAATGCGGATAAAACATGTATTCAATATCGTATGCTCAATACAGGAAAAGGACCGGCTGTGCACGCACTCAGAGCGCAGGCTGATAAAAAGTTATATCAATTCGCGATGAAGGAAACGTGTGAAAATCAAGAAAATCTTGATGTGAAGCAGTTATTAGTGGAAAAATTGCTAGTCGAAAATGATACGATTTACGGTATTCAAATTGAAACTGGTGAAATCTATTATTGCCGTACCGCAATTTTGGCATCAGGGACATATTTACGAGGGAAAATAATCCTTGGTGAAAATAGTTATACTGGTGGTCCAAATGGGCAGCGCGCAGCTGAAAAATTATCTTCATCACTGCAAAATTTAGGTGTAGAGCTGATGCGTTTCAAGACGGGGACACCAGCACGTGTTGACCGACGAACATTGGATTTTTCCAAGATGCTTATTCAGCCAGGAGACGAGGTAGCACATAATTTTTCTTTTATGAGTGATGTTACTACGCGAGAACAAGTGCCCTGTTGGCTTACATATACAAATGAACAGACCCATCAGGTTATTCGAGATAATTTAGATCGTGCACCAATGGCCAATGGTATGATTGAAGGTATTGGCCCACGTTATTGTCCTTCGATTGAAACAAAAATTGTTCGTTTTCCCGATAAGGAAAAGCATCAGTTATTTCTTGAACCAGAAGGCTTAAATACAGAAGAAATGTATGTGCAAGGCATGTCAACGAGTTTACCGATTGATGTGCAAATGGAATTTTTGAAAACAATTCCGGGCCTAGAAAATGTTCAGATTATGAGACCGGGTTATGCAATTGAATATGACTGTGTAGATCCACTTCAACTTAAACTATCTTTAGAATTTAAGAAAATCCATGGCTTTTTTTCGGCTGGACAGGCTAACGGGACATCCGGTTATGAAGAAGCTGCGGCGCAGGGGCTAATTGCTGGAATTAATGCTGCTATGCTTGTGAAAGGTCAAGAACCGCTTATTTTGAAACGTTCGGATGCTTACATTGGTGTTTTAATCGATGATCTTGTAACGAAGGGAACTCACGAGCCTTATCGGATTATGACTTCGCGGGCTGAATATCGCTTACTATTGCGGCAGGACAATGCGGATTTACGTTTAACAGAAAAAGGTAGACGGGTAGGTCTTGTTTCAGATGCACGGTATGCAAGGTTTAGTGAAAAAAGGCAGAGTATTGAAGAAACCTTAGCTTTATTGAAAAGCATAAAAATAAACCCGAATAAAGAAACTTTACTTAAATTGCAGGTCCTTGGATCATCAGATATCCGTACCACGACGACGTTATATGATTTATTAAAACGTACGGAATTATCATATGATTTAGTGAAAAGCCAATTTGATTTACCGGATGTTTCAGCGGAGGTCAAAAATCAACTGGAAATTATGGTTTGGTATGAAGGTTATATAAAAAAACAATTAGAACAAGTTGAACGGACAGAAAAATTAGAAGAAAAATTGCTTCCAGAAACTATCGACTATGCGATTGTGCCTAGTTTAAGGGATGAAGCGCGTGAAAAATTGGGTTTCATTAAACCGCGATCGATCGGACAGGCCAGTCGAATTTCGGGGGTATCGCCAGCTGATATTTCAATTTTACTTGTGTATCTTGAACAAAATCGCCGTAGTGGGGGAATAAGATGATTTTTAGGGAAGAATTAAATAAAGCAGCAGCTCTTTATCAGTTACCGCTGAGTCAAGATCAAGTAGAGGCTTATACTAAATATTTTGATTTGCTGATCGAATGGAATCAGCAGGTTAATCTTACGGCGATTACACAGCCGGATCAAGTAGCGGTCAAACATATGATTGATTCGATCAGCTGTTTTGATCCAGCTGTGTTTTTTGCTGGAGCACATATAATTGATGTTGGTACGGGGGCTGGTTTTCCTGGATTGCCGCTTAAGATTTTTCAATCTGATTTAGATTTGACGCTATTGGATTCTTTAAATAAACGAGTGAAATTTTTGCAGTGCGTGGTTGATGAACTAAAACTACAAAGTACGATAGTGATTCATGCCCGTGCTGAAGAAGGGGCTAGACAGAAACAGTATCGAGAACAGTTTGATGTGGCTGTTTCAAGAGCTGTGGCCAGATTGACTGTTTTATGTGAATATTGTTTGCCGTTTGTAAAAATCGGGGGATATTTTGTTGCACTTAAAGGAATGCAGTATGCAGATGAAGTGGATGAGGCAAAACGGGCAATTGTACTCCTTGGCGGAAAGCTTGAAAAAATTGTTCCCGTGAAATTGCCAGGACTCGATGATGTCAGGGCAGTGCTTTATATAAAAAAAGTCAAAAAGACACCTATTATTTATCCCCGTAAAGCGGGTACTCCTGAAAAAAACCCTCTTTCTTAGTAAGAAAAAGGGTTTTCTTTAGCAGGAAACGAACTAATAACTAGTAAATAAATGAATTTATAAATTATGTGATAGATATAGGGGTGGATGAATGAAAGGTTTAGCCAGATTATTTGGAATTGGTTCTAATACATCCAAAACTCAGGTTGAAAATACTGTGACGCACGAGGATCGTGTGGTAATTGAAAAAGATTTGCCAATGGCGGCAGCTGTTGATACTTCAATAGAATTGCAGCGAGAAAGCGACACTAGACACAATGTACAATTTTTAGATATTACAAAAATTATTCCGAATCCATTTCAACCACGAAAGACTTTTCCGCTTGCGGCGTTACAAGATTTAGCTGCATCCATTCAATCATTTGGTGTCATTCAACCGCTTTTAGTGAGACAAAAAGGCTTATTGTATGAGCTTGTTGCTGGTGAACGAAGATTACGTGCTTCTAAAATCGCCAACCTTACAGAAGTTCCGGTTATTGTGAAAACATTAAATGATACCGAAATGGCTGAAATTGCTATGATTGAAAATTTGCAGAGAGAAGATCTGCATTTTTTGGAAGAGGCGGAAGGCTTTTCTCAACTTTTACATAAATTTAAATTTACACAAGAAGAATTAGCTAAACGTATGGGCAAAAGCCAGTCAACGATTGCTAATAAACTACGTCTATTAAAATTAAGCGCACAAATTCGAACTGAATTATGCGATGCAAAGTTAACGGAACGTCATGCCCGTGCTCTTTTAAAATTACCGGATGAAGCGAAACAGCAAGAAGCATTGTTGCTGATCATTGAAAAATCACTAAATGTACGCGATACAGAACTTTTAATTCAAGAAATATTAGAGGAAATTTCCCAGGAAATAGAACCAAAAGCTTCTCGTAAAAATGTTATAAGAATTGTGCGGGACGTGAGGATTTTCCTTAATACAATAAATCAAGTTGTCGATCAGATGAAGCAATCTGGTTTGAAAGTGAAAGTGCAGCAAGAACAGTCAGAAGAGTATATTACGGTGAAAATGATCATTCCAAAGCATAAGAAGAGATAGTATATTTAGGTTTGAAGGTGGAGGCGTTTTTATGTTGAAACGGTATTTTTTGTTTTTTGCTATTTGGGTATCTTTTGCTGGTATTTGTCAAGCGGCACAACCACCGTTACCGGCTTCGAAGCCAGCCGATGCTGTAAGTAGTGGGTTGTCGACTGAAAAAGGGGGTCCTGTTAAAAAAGATAAAGATGCGGCGGTGACAGATCGATTTGTTCAGATCTTTGCGGATGAGACGTATACGTATTATTTAGATGTCAAGACAGCACAAAGAATTGCCTGTCCCTATCGTGATGATGAACAGCTGATTGATGTTTGGGTTAAACTAGTTGAGCCACAAGATACAGCCTATCAGTATCCGCAAACTTATATTTTAGAACATTATTATCTTCGTCCAGCTAAAAAGCAAATTCAGTTATTATGTGAAGCAGAAATTGTTGGTCGGCCGACAAATGATCTCGTTCCCAAACCTTATCTTGATGCAAATTGGGAAAATATTGTACCAGGAAGTGTAGAAGACTCCCTATATCAAGTTGTGATTGAAAAAATGAAAGTTTTATCTCCAGAGAAAAAAATCAAAAAGTCTGGTGGCAGCAATTTTTTTGATAACGTACTGAGAATTGCAATGTAATAGTATAGCAGAACCTTTAAGCGATTTTAAATAAAAAAGAGGTAGACGTGATGAAGTTCAACTTCATCACGTCTACCTCTTTTTTATTTTGATATTTGAATTAATGATGGAATAACCGAATGCCGGTAAATGCCATCGCCATATTATATTTATCACAGGTTTCGATGACATTGTCATCGCGAATTGAGCCACCGCTTTGTGCTACAAAATCAACACCGCTTTTGTGAGCTCGTTCAATATTATCGCCAAAAGGGAAAAAGGCATCGGAGCCAAGCGATACACCTGTAAGTGTTTTCAGCCAAGTAATTTTTTCTTCTTTTGTAAATGCCGTTGGC
>Ga0302210_10001029_pt1 | contig 12086 bp, 12 predicted proteins | sample II_Fen_E3_2_FD_198793 | JGI IMG/M metagenome (GOLD analysis project Ga0302210, IMG submission 198793) | Peat permafrost microbial communities from Stordalen Mire near Abisko, Sweden - II_Fen_E3_2 | ecosystem: Environmental > Terrestrial > Soil > Wetlands > Permafrost | place: Sweden: Abisko... | reverse complement strand
TTGATCAGGTAATTGATGGCGAAACAGTAGCTGATGTGCTGGAATATGTGCAGTACAATCCCAAAAAATTGGTTCGAACACTTGAAGTGTGGGTTACTAAAGCGGTAAAAAGCGGAAAGATCTCTACTGATGAGGGAAGGGAATTTTTAAATAATTATCGTTCCGGGCTTTACGGCTATACGTATTTGGAAAAATAAGACTTTTATTTTTAGAATATGATTTTAAAAGAGAAATTAACCGTCATAAAAGTTGGTGGAAAAATAGTGGAGGAAGAAGCGACGTTACGTGACTTACTCCACGACTTTGCTTTGATACTCGGTAAAAAGGTGCTAGTGCATGGAGGTGGCCGTTCGGCCACACGGATTGCTGCACAGTTAGGCATTGAAACAAAAATGGTAAATGGCCGTCGCATAACCGATCAGGATATGTTGAATGTGGTAACTATGGTATATGGTGGATTGGTGAACAAAAATATTGTGGCCGGTTTGCAAGCGCAAGGTGTAAATGCAATGGGCCTGACAGGTGCGGATATGAATGTCATTCGTTCAGTGAAGCGTCCGGTGAAAGATGTTGATTATGGCTTTGTGGGCGATATAGAAGAAGTAAATGCTTCCTTATTGAGTGAGCTTATAGAAAAAGGTGTGGTACCCGTTATGGCTCCTCTTACGCACGATGGGAAAGGGCACATCTTAAATACGAATGCAGATACCATTGCAGGTGAAACTGCAAAGGCATTAGCCGAAAAGTTTGAGGTGACACTTATATTTTGTTTTGAAAAAAACGGCGTTTTGCGTGATGAAAATGATGATGACAGTGTGATTGCACATCTTGATCGTCGACTTTTCTCTGAGTTTGTAACTACTGGTGTAATTCAAGGAGGCATGATCCCTAAACTGGAGAATTCCTTTGCAGCAATCGATTCTGGAGTATCGAAAGTGATCATCACGAAGGCTTCTTCCTTGGCTAAGGAAGGTGCTGGAACTGTTATAGAGAGTTAAATAAATGGTTTTCTTTAAGAAAGCTGTAACTTTTATCTGATTAGTCCGTCATGTCTATAGAGATGCAAGAAAAAGCGTTCCGAAACGTAATCCTACCGCTGAAAGATAAACTCTTCAGAGTAGCTCTTCGAATAACCCTTGATAGGGCTGAAGCGGAGGATGTAGTACAGGACACAATGATTCGTCTCTGGAATATGCGCGACGAGTGGTCGGAAATCGAATCGATAGAAGCCCTCTGCACTACCATCTGTAAGAACCTTGCGATAGATCGCAGTCAGAAGAAGGAAGCGCAAAACGTTGAACTAACGCCAGAACGAGTTGAAAATTTCGAAACATCTAGTCCTCATGACCGAATGGTTACGCACGAAAATTTTGAAATCGTGCAACAATTAATTCGGGAATTGCCGGAGAAACAAAGACTAGTTCTTCAGCTTCGGGATATTGAGGGTGAAAGTTATAAAGAGATAGCTAACGAGCTAGGTCAGACAGAGGAACAAGTAAAAATAAACCTCTTCCGAGCTAGACAGAGAATTAAACAACGGTTTGCTGATATAGAAAACTATGGATTATAAATACATTGAACAGCTTTTGGAGCGCTATTGGCTCTGTGAAACTTCCCTTGAGGAAGAGCAGATTCTACGTGCTTTCTTCGCCCAGTCGGAGATCCCTGCTAATTTGATGCAGTATCAATCTCTATTTTCTTATCAAATGGAACAGCCCAAGCAGGAGTTTCTTGATGAAGATTTTGATCAGAGAGTGCTTGAAGCAATTCACGTCCCCGTTGTAAAGGCACAGCCTTTAACTCTCGTTTCTCGTTTCTCAGGTTTGATGCGTGCAGCAGCAGCTGTAGCGGTTATATGTCTTCTAAGCGGAGCAGCACAACAGTTGTTCTCTACCTCAGGAAATGTGGCTAGCTATAAAAGTGCGGTAGGCAGTGCGGATCCTCAGATTGCTGCGAGTCAGTCGGCTACCTCGAATAAACAGATTTCACGTGTTGCTATCGCTGATAGTGTACGTGCATCTACTACAGAATGAACATTTTCAATTGCTTAAAACTATAAAACAGTTAGTTTGCTTAAAACAAAAATTATTGAAGCTGTGAAGTTTTCAATTCTCTCTCTAAAACAACAAAGTAACTAACACATAAGAAGGGCGCTACGCAAGTAGTAGCCCTTTTTATTTTGAATTTACCGATGTGATTTAAGTTACCGTTTAAAGGGCTTAACTTAGCTTAGGATACTTAAAAAGAGAACTGATGAAAGACACGACCAATGAGTAATTCCTCTGGTACTAATCCAAAGCGGAAAGAATCTTCACTTTGTGAGATGTTTTTTATCTTCGGAGTGATCATCCAATAATAATTGTGGGTAGGAGTATAGTCGGTAATAGGAGTTCCGTCAACATATAGCCGTCCTTCCGAGCTGATAAGACTGTATCTTCCTTCGTGCAGGTTGATCATCTCATGTAGGATTTGTAAATTCTCCGGTGTAACTTTTACTTTTACCCCTTTTTGTGGTATCTGAAACGGCTTGCTATTTAAGTTAATGAAGCTGCCTGTCGGAATACAATAACATATAAATAGCTTACGATATTCGAGTGGACTGTTTTCAAGTGGACTTTCAAAAGCCACTAGGTCTCCTTTTTCTACCGATTGAGGGAGCCAACGATGATAACCCAGCATAGAGGGGAGCGGAGTACGTAATCCGTAACTCCATCGATTCACCAGTAAGAACTCTCCTGTAGGGAGTATACACGACGTGAGGACGAAGAAACGAAGCAAGAGTACTCCGATTACTGCAAAAAGTAAAGGCAGTACCCAACTTAACAAGCTGCGAGTCCTCATGATGCTTTTTTTTAATTAAAGTCGCTCACCCATTTGAAAATTCTATTCCAGCGAATACCTCCGTTGAAGAGTGAACGATCCTTGTCGAGTGATAACCATACTAAAATAGGTTTTCCTACAACGTGATCTTCAGGAACAAATCCCCAATAACGTGAATCAAGTGAGTTATGGCGATTATCACCCATCATCCAATAATAATCCATCTTGAATTTATAGGTGGTTGTCTTTTTATTGTCGATGAAAATCTCGCCTTTATCGTTGGTACGTAGCGTATGCCCTTCGTATGCGGTAATGCATCGTTCGTAAATCGCTAAGTTTGCTAATGAAATTTTTATAGTAGCACCTTTCTTTGGAATCCATATTGGACCGTAATTGTCGCGTGTCCAATGTGTATTAAGGTTTTGTGGGTATACTCCATTTCCGCCTTGTTCATCGGTGAAACGTTCAATGCGATGAACTTTTTTCATTTTTAATAGGCTTCTGCGAGTTGCTTCAGTGAGTGGAAGAGAGTAACATGACTCTTGTGCGTTATAGTTTGCAGCATCTTCCAAGCTTATTCCCAAGTCGTGTAACGTATCATTATCAAATGGACCATCTGTGAATACAAAGTACTTAAATTGCATATTCTCCGGATTCTTTTGTTTCTTGTGGTTGACGTAAACTTGTCCCGCTATAACCTTTAAACTATCGCCAGGAATAGCGATGCAACGTTTTACATAGTTTTCACGTCGATCGATAGGGCGATAACCTACCTTGCCAAATAATTGTGGGTTCTCATTGATATATTTCCTTCCGATGGCGTACAAGAAAGCATATGCCTCTCGCTGTTTGGGCAACGACATGCTATCCATTGGAATAGTGTTGCACGACTGAACACCGATGTCGTAGCTGAGCGAATAAAGGTCTTGATCTGGATACCCCAAGGCTACGCTATCGCCTGCAGGGAAGTTAAACACCACGATATCACCTCGTTGCGGATTGCCGAAACCGGCGATGCGTTTGTAATCCCATTGAGGATATTCAATGTACGATTTGCAATTTAGTACAGGTAATGTATGTTGTGCTAAAGGCATTGATAAAGGAGTATTAGGAATGCGGGCTCCATAACTCATTTTACTAACAAAAAGATAGTCGCCTACAAGAAGCGATTTTTCAAGTGAGGATGAGGGTATTTGATAATTCTGAAAGAAGTATAAGTTCACAAAATAAACTGCAACTAAGGCAAAGATAATCGCATCTACCCAACTCATAACGGTTCGTATTGCTGCATTTTGACTTTTCTTCCACCAGCTCCATTTAATTTTTCGCGTGATGTATGCGTCGAAAATAAGAGGAACAATAAAAAGGCCCCACCAACTTTGTACCCACAAAAGGAAAATTAGGTAAAGAATTATCAGACAGCCACATTTTATCCAGTCTTTCTTACTGGAAGTTTGTGAGTCGTTCTCAGATTGATTGGGCGTTATTTTAGTATTCATACGAACAAATTTTGCGGCAAAGATACTCTTTTTCTGGATAAAAAGCCCACTTTCTCAGATAAAATAACTACTTTTGAGGGTTATTTGTGACAAAAAAAATAGAAAGAGCATGGAACGGCTATTACATTATACATGGATGTATAAGTTATTTCCTTTGGAGGAATTATGTACAACAGATGGAAGGCGACTTGAAATTATTGATCCCGGACTTATCAATCGTGATGCGGGGCCTGATTTTTTTAATGCAAAGATAAAATTGGATGGAATTCTTTGGGTGGGCAATGTAGAATTGCATACACGCACTAGCGATTGGATGAAGCATGGGCATTCGCAGGATGTAGCTTACAATAACGTCATTCTCCATGTAGCCTCTATTATAGATACCGAAGTGGCACGTGCGGATGGCCGATTACTACCTCAATTTCAGTTGCAAGTGCCAGAGTATGTGGAACAAAACTATCTAAAGCTAAAGCATTTCGAATCAACTCCCTCATGTGCTTCTACATTTCCTCACCTTCCGAAGCTCCTAATTCATGGGTGGCTCAGTGCACTTCAGGAGGAAAGGATGGAACAGAAGATGGAAGCAATTTGCCATCGCCTAGAATTTACAAATCAAGATTGGGAACGTGCTTTCTTTATTACGCTTGCACGTAATTTTGGTTTTGGACTGAATAGTGATCCTTTTGAACAATGGGCTGAGAATATGCCTCTCGAAGCATTGGCAAAGCACCGCGATAACTTATTGCAAGTGGAGGCGATCTTTTTTGGGCAAGCAGGTTTGTTAGAAGATCCCGATCTTAACGACGATTATTATCAGGCCTTGTGCAACGAATATGCTTATTTGCGGCATAAGTTTAATTTAACTCCATCTTCTTCACTTTTTAAGATGCTTCGTTTGCGGCCTCGTAACTTTCCTCATTTGCGCATCGCACAATTGGCTATGTTGTATTATCGCAAAGAATCTCTTTTCTCTGAAGTGATGGAGACAGAGCTTTTGCCACAACTCATGAAACTTTTTCAGGTGGAGGTTACCGAGTATTGGGGAAACCATTTACACTTTGGATGCGAATGTTTAGGCAAAAATAAAGCAATGAGCCCTTCTTCAATCTGTTTGATATTAATAAATACGGTAATTCCTTTTTTGAATGCCTATGGAAAGTTTCGAGGAAATCTCCTTCTAAATAGGCGAGCAGAGCGCTTACAGGAAGAGCTTATGCCAGAGAATAATCGCATCACAAGAACTTGGGAAGCAGTAGGTATTAAGGCTCAGAATGCAGCCGATTCACAAGCTCTAATTCAACTAACTCGCGAATACTGTGAGAAAAAGAAATGCCTATTTTGCCGTTTTGGTTATGAGTTCATGAAAGGGAGAACCGAGTAATGCATTTTGCGTATTCTCTTAAGATCTTTCGATTATTTTATTTGGCTTGCGAAGGGATGTTTGGCATTTCTTACTCTTTTGAAAAAAGCTTTAGCCGAGCCGAAGTTTAAATTCAAGTCGAGGCGTATAGGTAGGTGGTTTAAGTCGTCGGTAATGAAGAAGCGAATCAGCTCTTTTTCCGTTTTCCCTTTTCTCTCTTCATAGAAAGAAAAGACGAGGCAGCGATACGTATGTCCATCCTTTGCCTCTACATTTTCTTTACCTCTGTAAATTAATAGTTCCTGAACCACTCTTTCAGCATCTACCATCTTGAAACGAATCTTTTCTCCTTTTTGAAGAGAGTTAGCATTCCACGACCGGGCTCTGCACATAATAGACATCATATCGAAGATGCATTCCGAACTAGTTTCCTCACCGAAACGCCGAGTTGTTAAGTTCTTTACCTGTGTCATCCTTACGTACGTTTTACCTTTTGGGTAAGAATAGTAGGCCTCGTCAATGTAATAATTATGTCCTTCAGCTGCTGCCTTACGATAATAAAAAGGTTTTAGCTTTTGACTAACGATGCATGAGAGGGTGTCGCGCATCCGGAAGAATTTATCGACAAACCCTTCTGTTTCTGTGAGGAGACCCACTTGATAAGCCGGTTGTCCCTGATACTGTGTGGCAGTGGTTATAAAATGTCCGGTGCCGACCCTTTTCCAAAGAAATTTCCAGTTGAAGTAAAGTTCAAAGTCAATCTGTTCTCCTGCTTGGAAAGCCTTATTCTCCATCTCGCATTGAGCCGAAGCTACTCCGGAAAAGAGTAGAGCTACAGCGATTAGAGTGAATATCTTCTTAGAGGCCGAAGAACAGCGCAATATGAACTTTAGCATGTTTTTTATTTGTTTTGAGAGCTCGATTTATTTTGATATTTTGAACTATTCTGGTACTTTGCTATCTTTGCATTACGTGATTGCTTCTTTGTCTTTTCGTTGACTCTGGCGCGGATTGATTGCGGCTTTTGCTGATCGAAAGGCAATTCAGTGGCGTCCCAGTTGTAGTCAAGATCGCACAAGGCGCGTAGCTCAAAAGTCGATGGGCAGTAGTATATTTCTTCAGGGAGTTCACGACTGGCGTAATTGCCTGGATCCCATTTCCCGTTTGCATTGCGGTCATTAATGAGTCGAACAAAATACTTACCGGGCTTTATAAAATAGAAATCAGCTTGTCCATGATCTAGTATCTCTCGTCGTACTGTTTTTCCTCTCTCGTTGAGTAGTTCCACTATTGCAACCCCATCAACACCTTTAATGCTAAGGAATAAGCTTGCATATTCATCGAGCTTTTTCACTTTAACCTTTTCCTTTTTGGGTGCTGTAAATAAGCCGTAAACGCCATGAAAAGCCGTTGAGTCGAGCGATAGCTCGTAGTCCATCCCCGGATTCCATTCAGCTTTAATTGTGTACTCTCGAATATGGAGAGAATCTTGTTCAATAAGGAAAGGCTTCTGGTACCATATACTATCGTCCGTCTTCTTTTCTTGTAGATGAATCATCGTGGTATCGAACCGCAAAATCGGTTCATTGAACGATAATACGAAGTTATTCAGTAAATCCATCGAAGCTCCCGGAGTAATGTGGCACTCTAAAAATGGAATTCCAGGCTCTTTATCCTCCGACTTTCCGTCATCATCTTTCTTCTTTTTCTTTTTTCCATCTTTCTTATCAGATTGAGAAAAATTACGTTTGGTGACCTTCTGGGCGACCTCAAGTGTGTCGTGAGTTGTTGCGAGATGCCCCGTAGAGTCTGTGCTGAGATACGAGATACCAAAACGCAGGGTATCAATTTTCGCCATCAATGTATCTTTTGTCCAATACCGTAGTGTGTCGTTGTGCTCAGAATGTTCTAAGATGAGATCGTCTGCATTGAAGTTTAATCCGGTAAGTTTGGGTAACTCTGAGCTTCCTCCAGAAAAGACAAGCCAGAAGTTATAGGGATCCGGACGTTCCGCTTTTAGGAAATAGCGTGCTTCGGTATTCTCCTTAAAAGCCCGCAATAGCAAATTGTCGGGCAAGTAGCGTGTATAGGGTACCTTCCGTATCGAGTCAAGTGCAATCGAATCGCGTGTCATTCGCCAAGTTGTGTCCTGACGCATAGCCATAACAGAAGTCGGCGTAACAAACTCTTTTAGAAATGCAATCTGTTCGCTTTTTTGGTTGAACATAAAGTTCTGGTCGCCATCCAACAAGGCAACCACCTGATACGTGCCGGGAGCAATACCTTTAATGCGGAAGGCTCCTTTTGCATCAGTGCGTGAAATTCGAGTAAGTGGTTTTTTGAAAAACGATGAATCGGCGTTCGCTTTTGCCGAATTCGGATCTACCGGATATACCCCAACGAGAATACTTTTTATCGGATCAAGTGTTTCTGCATCTAGTACATGTCCTGCAATTTGTAAGGTGTCTACAACATTGCCGGTAGAAAATATAAACGCATAATTTCCAAATTCGTTCCCTTCATTATTGTCGACAATTGCATCGCCAAAGTCAATGCTGTACGTAGTATTAGGAAGTAAATCCTCGTTTAATTGAACGGTAATTGTTTTGGTTGCTGAAGATGATATTTTAGGTGATTCAAGTTGAGGCGGAGAGATAATAACATTCTCACTCGCGTTGTCTACTTTTACAAACTCATCGAAACGAAGTTCTATTTTTTTATCTTTATATCCGACTGCATTAATTCGAGGTGAAGTGCCAATCAGATGAGGAGGAGTTTCATCATACGGACCTCCCTCGGGATTTCCCATATTCGCACAGCTAGTTAGTATGGTAAAAAGAAGTAGCCAAAGTATGCCTTTGCTGTTGTTTTTTAGATCCTTTTTTGCATTCATGGCGCAAATATACCGAAAATCTCAAAGAAAACTTGTATCTTTGTACACAAAAAATTGTAAATGATGAAAATCGCATTAGTAGGTTACGGCAAGATGGGCCGTATGATAGAAGAAATTGCTCGTAGCAGAGGGCATGAGATTGTCTCTATAATTGATGTGGAAAATGCTTCCGATTTTGAGAGTGAAGCGTTCCGCTCTGCAGAAGTTGCCATTGAATTTACAGCTCCCCATGCTGCTTTAGGCAATGTACGCAAATGCTTTGAAGCCGGCGTGAAAGTGGTTTCCGGCAGTACCGGTTGGTTGGCCGGCAATGAAGCAGAGATGAAGCAATTCTGTGAGGGAGGTAAACAAACTCTCCTTTGGTCTTCCAATTTCAGTGTTGGAGTAGCCGTTTTCTCAGCAGTCAACAAGTATTTGGCACGCATCATGAATAATTATCCCAATTACGAGGTTTCGATGACAGAGGTCCACCATATTCATAAGTTGGATGCTCCCTCCGGAACTGCCATTACTTTGGCTGAAGGAGCTATCGAGAATCTCGATCGTAAGGATTCATGGGTGTTGAGTGAGTTGAGCGGCGAAGTTTCGCCTAATGCAGTAGCCGACGTACAGCCTGTTGTTTCAGCTTCTCAATTTCCTATTCACAGTGTTCGTGAAGGAGAGGTTCCCGGAATCCACTTCATTCGTTATGAAGGAGAAGCCGATTCTATTACAATTACTCATGATGCTAAAAACCGTAAAGGCCTTGCACTCGGAGCTGTTTTGGCAGCCGAGCTGTTAGCTAATCGTACCGGTTTCTTGACGATCAACGACTTGTTCTCTTTCTAACGCAAACCGAATTCGAGTAACTTCGATTCGTTGTACGGTATAAAGTATAAAGAGGAGCCTCCTAGTGAGGTTCCTCTTATTTTTTGTTGGGATGAAGATTTGCAAATCTCCGCAGAATTTAGTAACTTTGTAGCATGTAATAGATCGTTTCAAATATTTGAAAAATGCGTTTCTCAAATATGAAAAATGCGTATTTAATATTGCAAAAATGCGTTTTAGATATTTGAAATGAGAAAAACAAAAGCAAATATTGATAAGAAGTATTCAATGAAAACGAAGGAAGGAAAGGCTCAATATGAGCTCTATACTTTGCCCGTTCCGAGCAAGTATACACGTTTGTCGCGTGTGCATCCGCGTTTAGTGGAAAGCCGTACCGTGGGTACGGATGAAGTGGCTGCCAAAATACAACGTCGTAGTACGCTTACGGTGGCCGATGTAAAGGGTGCGCTATCTGCGTTGAGTGAGGTGATGATTGAAACCTTGCAGGAGGGTAACCGGGTTTATTTGCAGGGGATAGGCTATTTCAGCCTGTCGCTGACTTGTCCGGCTACGCATTTAGAAAACCAGATACGTGCCGGATCGATCACGGTGAAGAACATCGATTTTCGGCCCGAGGTTCAACTAAAGCAACGGTTAAAGGAGATTGAGCTGGAACGTGTACATACGCATACGGCAACGGCCGAATTGACTCAAGAGAAGCGTTTGGAATTGTTGGCTGCTTGGTTTGTTGACCATGCCAGCATCAACCGTCGAGATTATGAACGTGTTTGCCAATGTACCAGTTCTACAGCTTATCGGCAATTGAAAGAACTCGTATTGAAGGGCTATCTATTGCGCGAAGGAAGTAGGAATGCACCTGTTTATCTAGCTAGAAAATAGATTCTTGAAAATGAAGATGGGCTGACGATTCCAAAACAAGAATCGTCAGCCCAAATCATTATATTACAGCTGTTTATGAAGGAACTGACGATCTGAAGGTAAATTGTCAATTTCTAGTAGTTGGGTTAGTTATTCTCTTTGAATAAGCTCTTCAAAGAGAAGCTTCATCCCTTCGGTTGCCTTTTTCTGGATAAAACGGAATTGATTATTCTGTGAAGCTTTTACTTCCTTCGGGTCTATTAATATGACGTTTGCATTTTGCGGTGCATAGTTCAGCAAACTAGCAGCCGGATAAACCACTAAAGAGGTACCAATAATCAAAAAAAAGTCGGCTGTTTCCACCTCTTTAATAGCTTCCTCAATCATTGGAACAGCTTCTCCAAACCATACAATAAACGGACGTAGCTGTGAACCGTCACCTGCTAAATCGCCAATTTTCACTTCGTATTCTTCAGACTTTAGAGTGCGGAGGTAGCGAGCATCATTGGGCGCCTTCGAAGAGCATACTTTAGTGAGTTCGCCATGTAAGTGAATCACTTTTGTCGATCCGGCTCTTTCGTGCAGGTTATCTATGTTTTGGGTGATTATCACAACCTTATATTCTTTTTCAAGCTCAGCTAATAGCATATGTGCTGTATTGGGCTCAACACTTGAGAGCTGCTTGCGGCGCTCATTGTAAAAATGAGTAACCAAAGTAGGATTGCGTTGGTATCCTTCGGGGGTAGCAACTTGCTCTACAGGGTAATTATCCCAAAGCCCTCCGGCATCACGAAACGTGCTGATACCACTCTCTGCACTGATGCCTGCACCAGTAAGAACCACTATTTTTTTCATTTCTCTACCTATTGTATATATAAGAGCTACAAAAATAGTGATTTTTCCGAAAAAAAGCAAGGATATACCAAAATAAATACCTATTTTTGCACGCTAAACGATTATAGAAAAAGAAAAAAATGGACAAATTTAGTTATGCAATCGGTTTAGGCATCGGCCAAAACCTTTCCGCAATGGGTGCAAAAGATATTAATGTAGATGACTTTGCAGCCGCAGTAAAGGCCGTGTTGAATGGCGAAAAACCAGCGATATCTCACGAAGAGGCCCGCGAATTGGTGAATAACTTCTTTGAAGAAAAAGAAAAAGAGCAAGGCGCAGCCTCAATAGAGGTAGGGCAGAAGTTCTTAGCTGAGAATGCTACCAAAGAAGGTGTGCATGTACTGCCTAGCGGTTTGCAATATGAAGTGCTTGTAGAAGGCAACGGTAAAAAAGCAAAAGCAACTGATAAAGTAAAGTGCCACTATGAAGGCTCGTTAATCGATGGTACTGTTTTTGATAGCAGTGTACAACGTGGAGAACCAGCTACCTTTGGTGTAAATCAGGTGATTCAAGGTTGGGTAGAAGCTTTGCAATTGATGCCGGAAGGTTCAAAATGGAAACTATTTATTCCTAGTGAACTTGCTTATGGCGCACAAGGTGCAGGCCAAGCTATTCCTCCTCATAGTGCCTTGGTTTTCGAGGTAGAACTCATTGAGGTATTATAATAATCAGAAATTAATCAATAAAACAAATAAACAAATGAAAAAACTTAGTTTTTTGGTTGCTGCAGCATTTATCGTGCTAATGGGCTCTTGCTCAGGCAATCATGAAGAAGCAAAAAGCGAACAACTAGACTCGCTTTCTTATGCTTTTGGTGTGGCTCAGTCACAAGGATTGAAAGAGTATCTTGTAAGCTTGAAGGTAGATACTACCAATTTGGATCAGTTTATCAAAGGTCTGAAAGAAGGCATGAAAGATCTTAGCAAAGAAGATC
>Ga0302210_10001027_pt1 | contig 12092 bp, 10 predicted proteins | sample II_Fen_E3_2_FD_198793 | JGI IMG/M metagenome (GOLD analysis project Ga0302210, IMG submission 198793) | Peat permafrost microbial communities from Stordalen Mire near Abisko, Sweden - II_Fen_E3_2 | ecosystem: Environmental > Terrestrial > Soil > Wetlands > Permafrost | place: Sweden: Abisko... | reverse complement strand
CAGAAAAAAACATGAGGCAATTATCATTAATAATGATATCGAAATTACTATCTTAGATATCAAGGGAGATCAGGTAAAAATCGGAATTGCGGCACCGAAATCTATTCCTGTATATAGAAAGGAAGTTTACCTCCAGATACAGGCAGCTAATCAGGATGCAATGACGTCAGATAATTCAGAAGAATTAAAAAAATTATTCTGAATATTTGTTATTTAATTTAAAAAAACCCCGATATAAGAAATAAGGAAACTATAGTTGTTAATTGATGTTTTATATTCACACGGAGGTGATTATCATGGCAGCAATGGAATCATTACGCGGTATTACAGGGTTACAGCAGCAAACGGCGGTAACAGCGCAGAATGGAAGCACATTGACCGGCAAGACTGCAGGAAGCACAAACACGGAAGTTACTACATCAACGCAGTCAGCAGCAGGTATGGACAAGGCAGTTTCAGCAGTATCTTCTTCGCCCACCACATCTTCTTCGCCCACTTCATCTTCTTCTGCCAAGTCAGAAAGCAGTAAGTTTGAGACAACGCAAAAGCAGGAAACGGAGTTCGTTGCTAAACAAAATGAACAGCTCAGAAATTCTGTGGACCAGATCAACAAATCTGTATCTGATACAGAGGTTCTGTTTGGGTATCATGATGGGACGCATCAGGTTATCTTAAAAATTGTGGATAAGACTACAAAAAAAGTTATAAGGGAACTTCCGCCTGAAAAAACACTGGATATGATTGTTAAAGTCTGGGAAATGGCTGGAATACTGGTTGATGAAAAAAGATAAAGAAGCGGTAAAAGAGATGAATCAAATTCTCTAAATTCAGAAAGGAATATTATGTCAACTATACGTGTAACAGGCCTGAATTCAGGGTTGGATACAGAATCTATTATCAGTGAACTTGCAAGTGCACGGTCGTTGAAGGTTATATCTCTGCAAAACGCACAGACCAAGTTAAGCTGGAAAATAGATGCATGGAAAGCTCTGAACACAAAAATATACAGTTTATATTCCAGTACACTCAGCACTATGCGTCTTCAGAGCAGTTACAGTCAGAAGACAACAACGTCATCTAATACGGATGCGGTGTCAGTAGTAACAGGAACCGCTGCTGTTGTCGGAGTACAGAGCCTGAGCGTTACACAGCTTGCAAAAGCCGGATATCTGACAGGATCTAAAATCGCCTCGTATTCAACAACTTCTGGTGGAACAACAACGACAACGACACCAACGACTTCCACAACACTTTCAAATCTTGGAGTAACTTCTGGTACCGTTACTTTTAAATTGAAGTTTGGCGCCTCTTCTGATACGGAGACTACCAGTAATACATCAACTTTGACGTTCTCATCTACATCAACAATTGCAGATGTTGTTTCTGCATTAAAAGCAAAAGGCGTGAATGCCAATTATGATACCACGAATCAGAGGCTGTTTGTCAGCTCGTCAGGTACTGGTCTGGCAGATAATTTTACGCTGACTGCAGTAGACAGCGGAACGGATACTACATCTTCCAGCGCGCTAAAGGCGCTTGGACTGGATGCTTCAAACGGAGCAAACAAAATTGAAGGTCAGGATGCGAGTATCACTTTAAATGGAGCTACATTTACATCGGATGATAATAGTTTTGAAATTAATGGCTTAACTTACACAGCGAAGTCAGTTGCCAGCAATATCAGTATCACAACAGCGATTGATACAAGCGGGATATATAATACTATTAAAAATTTTGTCAGTACGTATGATACGCTGGTTAATCAAATGGATACTCTGTATAGTGCAGATGATACATCCAGCTATACGCCGCTCACCTCTGCAGAAAAATCGACTATGAGTGATACGGAAGTTACTGCTTGGGAAACTAAAATCAAAGATTCTCTTCTTAGAAGAGATTCTACTCTGAGCAGTGTGGAAACAGCAATGAAGAGCGTTATGGCGTCCGGAATTAAAATGAGTGACGGAACAACAAAATATTTGTCAGATTATGGAATATCTACACTGAGTTATTTTACAGCATCAGATAATGAAAAAAATTCCTATCATATTGATGGAAATACTGATGACAGTAGTACAAAAAATAATACAGATAAGCTTCAGACTGCAATTACAAATGATACAGATACGACAACGCAATTTTTCTCATCACTTGTCAGCTCACTTTATTCAACATTGTCGAAGAAAATGACCAGTACCGATCTGCGCAGTGCATATAGTGTGTATAATGATAAGGAAATGAAAACGGAATTGACTGACTATACCACTAAAATTTCGGATGCAGAAGATAAACTTAATGCTTATGTTGAAAAATGGTATTCTAAATTTTCAGTTATGGAGACGACACTGTCCAAACTGACATCAAAGGCCAGTTCGATTTCAAGCCTGCTCAGTTCATAAAAGCAGAATGGTTATTTTTGACTTAACATTCTGAGATTGCGGAAAAACGAGTATGAGATAGGGAGGGATTTTCATGACACCCATGGAACAATATGCACAATATAATAACAGTAAAGTCTTGACAGCATCACCAGCAGAACTCGTACTGATGCTGTATGAAGGTGCAATTAAATTCTGCAATATTGCAATTATGGCGATTGAGAAGGAAGATGGAGAGCGGGCACATAATTATATTATAAAAGTGGAACGGATTATTGATGAACTTCGTCTGTCTCTGGATTCAAAATATGAAATAGCGGAAGATTTTGAGCAAATATATGTCTATCTGATACAGCGGTTATTAGAAGCAAATATTAAAAAAGACCCAGAAATCTTGAAAGAAGTTATTCTTCATCTTAGAAGTGTCCGAGATAATTGGAAAAAAGTGATGGAGGCTAATCAGACAATGAAGGGCAATGTCCCAACGGCGGTTAACCAATAAAATGGAAAAAGAAAAAGAAATTTATATTACTATGCTGATTGAAAGTCTGAGAACCAAAAATACAGTTCTTGACGAAATCATATCCATCAATGTAAAAGAAGCAGAGATGCTCAAAAGTGAGACTCTTAATTTGGAACTGTTTGATTCGAGCATAGATGAGAAAGAAAAACAGCTTGAAAAATTGGGAAATCTTGATGATGGGTTTGAAACGGTTTACAACAGGATACGGTCAGAGGTTATCACAAATAAAGACATGTATCATGAGCAGATCGCTTTGATGCAGCGTCAGATCAGAAGTATTATGGATAAAAATATCACAATACAGGCACAGGAAGTCAGAATAAAAGCTGCGGTGTCCGGTCATTCGAATAAAATGCATGCAGAATTCAACAAAAAGAGAAAAGCAACGAAAGCGGTAGAGAATTATTATCATTCTATGAATAGAATGAATGCGGTAGATCCTCAGTTTATGGATAAAAAAAATTAAAAAACCTGGAAAAGCAAGTCTAATGTTTTCAGAGCTGGGGCCGATATATATAGTAAGGAAATTGATACCGGTTCATACCAAGGTTTATAATGAGGAGGGATATTCATTATGATAGTACAACACAATCTAACCGCGATGAATTCAAACAGGATGTTGAATGTAACGACAAAATCACAGGCATCAGCAACAGAAAAGTTATCATCCGGGTATAAAATCAATCGTGCAGCTGATAACGCAGCAGGTCTTTCCATTTCCGAGAAGATGAGAAAACAGATCCGTGGACTTACACAGGCTTCCAGCAATGCACAGGATGGTATTTCCACCGTTCAGACAGCAGAAGGTGCCCTGAGTGAAGTTCAGGACATGCTGCAGAGAATGAATGAACTGGCAGTACAGTCTGCAAACGGAACAAACTCTTCAGTAGACCGCAGCGCGGTTCAGGATGAAGTTAACCAGCTGGTATCTGAAATTGATCGTGTATCTACAACAACGAAATTCAATGAGACCTATCTGCTTTCAGGAAGTGCATCATCAGCTAAAGTAGAAGGTTATGCAAACAGCGCAGCAATTCTGTACAAGAGTGACGGCAGTGTAGTTTCTGGTAAAGATATCGTTGATGCATTTGACTCTACAGGCACTTACAATTCAAAAGCAACAAGTGTAGCAGCCAGCAGCGATTATTTCTACACAGATTCTAAAGCAACAACAAAAATGACCAATGCAGAGTCCTCAACATATCTGGCATCGGCATCAGGATTTAGCGATCTGACTATGAACTTCCATGTTGGAGCAGATTCACTGGCAAGTAATAAAATTACTGTTACAATAGGTCAGATGTCTGCATTAAAATTGGGCATTAAGAATGCTGATGGATCAGCAATCAATATGTCAACAGAGAAAGCAGCAACTGCATCAATCGATAGTATTACAGATGCACTGCAGTCCGTTTCTAATCAGAGAGCTGAACTTGGTTCTGTACAGAACCGTTTGGAACATACTATTAACAATCTGGATAATGTTACACAGAATACGACAGATGCAGAATCCTCGATCCGTGATACGGATATGGCGACTGAAATGGTTACTTACTCGAACAATAAGATATTGGCACAGGCCGGGCAGGCAATGCTGGCACAGGCCAATACTGCAAATTCTGGAGTTATGACACTTCTTCAGGGCTAATAGAAATATGATTATTTTAAAGAAAGCTGCCATCGCTTTTATATGCTATGGCAGTTTTTATATACAAAAAAATGCTTTTATATAGCCGCATTTAAAAAAGACATGAAATTACAAACAATAGCAACAAACAATAATAACAATAATGATAAAAAATAAAAAGATAAAATATAAAATAAAAGGGCTTAAGTTTTGTAAAAAGAGACCGATATAATAAGTAGCAAGGGAGAAACTCCCTGCCGAATATTTATCGTCAGTATCGTACGGCTGGAGATAGGTATTTAGAGCATATATGGCATGGATGTCATATAAATTTATAATTCAAGGAGGAATGAATTATGGTAGTACAACACAATCTTACAGCAATGAACTCTAACAGAATGCTGAATGTAACAACAAAATCACAGGCATCAGCAACAGAAAAGTTATCATCCGGGTATAAAATCAACCGTGCAGCTGATAACGCAGCAGGTCTTTCCATTTCCGAGAAGATGAGAAAACAGATCCGTGGACTTACACAGGCATCCAGCAATGCACAGGATGGTATTTCCACAGTTCAGACAGCAGAAGGTGCCCTGAGCGAAGTTCAGGACATGCTGCAGAGAATGAACGAACTGGCAGTACAGTCTGCAAACGGAACTAACTCTTCGGTAGACCGTAGCGCGGTTCAGGATGAAGTTAACCAGCTGGTATCTGAAATTGATCGTGTATCAACAACAACGAAATTCAATGAGACCTATCTGCTTGCAGGAAGTGCATCATCAGCTAAAGTAGAAGGTTATGCAAACAGCGCAGCAATTCTGTACAAGAGTGACGGCAGTGTGGTTTCTGGTAAAGATATCGTTGATGCATTTGACTCTACAGGCGCTTACAATTCAAAAGCAACAAGTGTAGCAGCCAGCAGCGATTATTTCTACACAGATTCTAAAGCAACAACAAAAATGACCAATGCAGAGTCCTCAACATATCTGGCATCGGCATCAGGATTTAGCGATCTGACTATGAACTTCCATGTTGGAGCAGATTCTCTGGCAAGCAATAAGATTTCTACTACAATAGGCCAGATGTCCGCATTAAAACTGGGTATCAAGAATGCTGATGGAACAGCAATCAACATGTCAACAGAGAAAGCAGCAACTGCATCAATCGATAGTATTACAGATGCACTGCAGTCTATTTCTGATCAGAGAGCATCACTGGGTGCAGTTCAGAACCGTTTAGAGCACACCATCAACAATCTTGATAATGTTACGCAGAATACGACAGATGCAGAGTCCTCGATCCGTGATACGGATATGGCGACTGAAATGGTTACTTACTCGAACAATAAGATATTGGCGCAGGCTGGGCAGGCAATGCTGGCACAGGCCAATACTGCAAATTCGGGTGTTCTGACACTGCTTCAGGGTTAATTGGCATAATGTAATAGTATAATAAAAAAGTCTTCCGCTACGTGCACATAGCGGAAGACTTTTTTGCATCTCACATAGAAATATTAAATTAAAAAATCTGACAGTCTCTGCTTTCATGAAAAACTGCATCAAAAATTTTGCCAAAAAGAACATGAAAACTAAAATTGTTTTTAACATTTTCAAATCCATTTAGACCAATCCGCCGGCATTCATCTTCATGTTTAAGGAGATAATCCGCTTTTTCTTTCGCATCAATAATACTCTCATACCAGACAATATCTTTCCACTGCGTGAAATATTCTGGAAATTCCGGTTGGTAATTACTCAGCAAAGTGCCGGCACAGGACATAACATCAAAGACGCGCAGAGGAATACCGCTTGTTATACTTCGCAAGGTGATATTTAAGTTGATTTTACTGGCAAGAAATACTTTCGGAGCTTCAGTTAAATTATTAACGGTTCCGGCAAAATGTACCTTTTTCAGGGCAGCATGATTCTCCCGGCAATACAAGGTTACTTTATGAGTCTGCGATAATAGAGCCAGCAGAAGCAAGCGTTCACGACTGGTAATATTCCGAGGTATGGAGAACATTGTTTTTTCCATATTAAGTCTGTGCGTGTTGGAAATACCATATAACTGAGTGTTCAATCGCGTGATATATTCATCAGTAAAAAGATCGGGAATAAAATATTGTCCATACACTTTCATTTGTGCATCGATCATAGCATCCCAATAGCCCTTTTCATATTCTGATAAACTTTCTTTAATATAAACAGTTGCGGATGGATATAGCTGTCCTACAAAAGAAATATCTGTACTGTACTTCTTTTTTTCTTCCCGAGTTAACTTGAAACGATCAACTCTTGAAATATCAGCAGGCAGAGGCAGGTAGTATACCGTTGAAGAGCAGATGCGTGACATTTCACGCGCCTGATTCTTATCAAAGAAAAAAGCAAAATTAGTATCAAATGACAGAGTCTCAGAAATATCTCCGCAATAAACAGGACAATCATAAGTCCAGGAAATATACGGAATCCCATGATCGTGACAGACACGGGCATCAATAGGAAAATAATTCCAACTGAAAAGACAGTCATAGTGCGTAGATTGAAATTCAGCATTCAGCTTTTCTTCATATTCAGGGTCATAATTTTTGGCTTCTATAGAAGGCGCAGTATTATAAATACATTTATACTCATAACCAGCCTGTTTGAAATAGTCAACGGTTTCAAAACCACCTAAAGCATCCCATGTGTGATAAAGTATTCGCATGTCTAAACTCCTTAATATTTCATGATTACAAAATATCTTATATTTTCATATAGCAATTTGCTTCATAGATTTTCAAAGGCTGCATCATTAACCAGACTTGCTGGAGACGTTCAGATAAAAACCCTATGATACGTTGATTATAGGCACTTTTCAAGGTATAAGGCTTAATGATTTCCTCGACTTGAAATAATATTGGAAATAACCAGTCACAATAGGAACGAAAAATTTCAAAATTGGTGACGCTCATATTGCAGCCGGTAAAGACACTATGCCCCATAACAAAATCATAAGCAGAAATATAATCAGGGCACATTTTGTCGATCACTTCCCGGCAGACAAGCAGGGAATTAGAAGTGTGTATACTTTTAAACTGACAGTATATTGAATTAGAAAACGAAATGGACCGTGGAATCATAATATCATAACGTTTTAACAGATCCTGAATTTCTTCTAAAAACATAGGCCTTGCCTCATCGGATGGTGCAAAAAATCTACGATAGTGGCAAATGCCAACCTGATCACAGAGAATATTTTTATAGATCCAGTAAATGCCCGTCAGTTCACAATAAGAATAATTTTTATCAGAAATATTCTCTCCTGTATTATCTTTGAGATATGGCAGTGGGGGATGAGAAGCCGCACCGACCTGTAATGGAATATATCCGGATAGATCGGGTAATTCACTTGCAATATGCGCCATGATATATATTCTTGTATCCATATTTTCCTCGTTTCTGCGCTACTTTTTTAACATAACAAGTTTGTAAAATCCTTCACCTGTCTGGAAATGGTTTTTTGATATCACGATATAACTGCATCAGACCTGGATTGAGGGGATCAAGCGAAAAAGCCTGTTTCATAAAATAATCCGCCCGACTTAGATCACCTGTCGAAAAACATATCTTTGCACCAATAATGTTATGATCAACACTCTGCTTTACGATCGAAGAAAATGTATCCAGCAGATCCAGAATAGAATTTGTGTCATTTTGAATAAGGTACTGCTGTAACGTATGATTAAAAAATAGTATCATATCAAAAATATAATAGTTTACATTATTATATACGTGAATAGAAGTACATTCATTGTGCTCTCCAAAATACAACTCCCATTGACGAAGAGCATCATCATCCATACAGATGAATTTACTGTGTACAAATATCATATCAAAGAAAGAGGAATAATCAACAAGTGGTGAACCAATACAATATACCATATCATAGGCATCATCAGGAGCCTGCATAGGTTCGTAAATATGATGATATAGAGCAGTATGCAGGGGAAAAAGCAGAGTACTGTTGTTGTCCCAGGTATCAATTTTTACATTTTCCGGAAGCCTGATCTGATTCCAACAATTGGATAACAGACCTACTTGAACGATCAGTTGATTTGGATCAGCAACGAGTGGGTAATGCTGATCTGCCAAGTCGGAAAACATATAAGTAAGTGGTAGGAATGCTGAATTAACCATTGGATTTTTCCTTTCTACGACAAAGCAGCAATGATTTGTGCGGCACGAATATCAAAAGTATGATAGGCTTCGATTTTGCTCCGTCCGTTTGCTGCAATCTGCTGTCTTTCTTCATCATGAATCAGATAATAAGCTGCTTTTTCTGTCATGTCTTTTTCGCTTTCATAGATGATAAGGTCTTCTCCAGGAACAAAGAACTCAAGAAAATCACTTGTATAGGTAGTCATAAGAAATCCGCCAGATCCGAGAATATCAAAGCCGCGCAGTGGAATGCCGCTTTTAATACTGCGCAGAGTCATGTTCAGATTGATTTTAGATGCTTTAAATACATAAGGCATTTCATCATAATAATCTACAGGGCCACAATTGATGATATGATCTTTCTGGTACTCTTTATCGTGCGTATATAATTTTACCTGATAATTCTGGGAGAGGGCGGAAAGGGTGCGTTCACGTTCCATGGCTGTAACATGCCGGTTTAGTACATAATCGGCATAAAGATATGCTGACGTCTCAATTCCGTCCGGATTTGGGAGCATGGGATAGGACTGAAGCATTTCTGATAAAATGGGTTTGGAAAGGGATTCTTCGATAAAATTGGCACCATAGACCAACAGTTGGGAATCCATCAGACCACGCAGATAACCAGAAGTGTAATCACTGAGTCCGGTAAGGCGTTCATAAAGCCTGTGCTTTTCCTCGGTATATAAAGAACCAACAAAAGAAATTTCCGATTGGTACTTTTCCTGAAGAGCAGGAGTCAGAATCATGGCATCCAGACGATGCGTATTAGCTGCCAGTGGCAGATAAAAAACGGTAGGGATACGGTTAGCCTGAAAAGTCAGATACTGCGCCTGATCAAAAACGAAAATGATATTGCAGGAGTTAATGACCGTACAAGAATATAATGCAACATAGGGATTGTCATAAACCCATGAAACATAACGAATCCCCTCGTTCTGGCAAACACGGGACACCAAGGGGAAATAATTGAAAGAGAAAATGAAATCCGGATTTTGAGCACGAATCATTTCAGATAAATTCATTTCATATTCGGGATGGTTCCACCCGAATTCTTTGGAAAAAGGTACACGTATCACCTCACAGCCCTGATTTTCAAAAGCTGGGATCATATCTTCAGAACAATAGCTTTTCCAGTCCAAATATAGAATTTTCATCACGATACCCTCTGCACATAAATTATTCCTTTTCAGTATACCATTGTTTCATAAGGTCATACAATATTCAGATTGACAATTTAAAAATTTGATAGGATGATAAGAAAAGAATTCAGAAAATACAGAAAGCGGAAATGATCTGGGAAAAGAGGGTATGAGATTGAAACAGTATGATTATCTTGTGGTAGGAGCAGGACTTTTTGGAGCAGTATTTGCCTATGAAATGAGAAAAAAAGGAAAGAGTTCTCTGGTGATAGAAAAAAGAGATCATATCGGAGGAAATATATATACGAAAGAAGAACTTGAAATTCAGGTTCACCAATATGGTGCGCATATTTTCCATACGTCAGATCAGGAGGTCTGGAACTACATTCGCCAGTTTGCGGAATTCAATCATTATATAAATTCTCCGGTTGCAGTTTATCGTGATGAATTGTATAATTTGCCATTTAATATGAATACCTTCAGTAAAATGTGGGGAATCAGAACACCTGCACAGGCAAAAGAAAAGATACAGCAGCAGATAGCAGAGCTTCATATCGAAGCACCGAAGAATCTGGAAGAGCAGGCACTTTCACTTGTTGGAAGGGATGTGTATGAGAAACTGATCAAGGGTTATACAGAGAAGCAGTGGGGACGTGACTGCAGGGAACTTCCGGCCTTCATTATTAAAAGGCTGCCTCTTCGTTTTGTGTATGATAACAACTATTTTAATGATCCTTATCAGGGTATTCCGAAAGGCGGATACACACAGATTATTGCAAAATTACTAGAAGGTACAGAAGTGCGTACGAACCTGACATACCAGCAGTTTCTTGGGGAAAATGCAGATAGTGAAATTCAATATGGCAAGATTCTGTTTACAGGAATGATAGATGAATTTTATCAATACAGTCTTGGAACCCTGGAATACCGTTCCCTGAGGTTCGAGTCAGAAGAATTTCCAGAATGTGATAATTATCAGGGGAACGCAGTTATAAACTACACAGAGAGAGAAGTGCCTTATACAAGAATAATTGAGCACAAGCATTTTGAATTCGGAAAACAGAGAGGCACCGTGGTTACAAAGGAATATCCGGCAGAATGGAAACCTGGAGATGAGCCGTATTACCCTGTTAATAATGAAAAAAATGACTCATTATATAGTGCCTATGCACAGATGGCAGAGAAAGAGAAAAAAGTTCTGTTCGGAGGCAGACTGGGACAGTACAAATACTATGATATGGATAAAACAATAAGAGAAGCGCTGGAATTATCAGGAAAAGAATAACTGTGACATTTCCAGATTAACAATAGTAGTTAAAAAGCATTCCGGAATAACTGCTGCTGACATAGGGGGCGGAGTAGTTATGTCCGGGATTTTTATAGGCAACGATTTTTTTGGTGATATACTGCATCGGGTCAAGCGAAATCTGACTTGTTTTGTGCACCAGCTGATTTGCAAAAGAACGGACGATCTGAAAACGATTATCTGTCTGCGTTTCCTGCGCCGCCTGCTTAACAGCATCCTGATCAACATTAATCGTACCATTGTCAGAGACATAGGCACCAATTGCATTCAGGTTATTCTTATAATAGGAAAGCATGCCGGATATTTCCTGCTCAAATCTGGAAACATTGAACTGCGTACCGGAATTGCTTTGATAGGAAGTAACCGCAGAAGTAAATTTATTAAAACTGTCAGCAAGTTTGCTGATATTGTCGGCCAGGGATTCATAATCTTTTTTGGTGCCGATTGTGGCAGTTTCACCTTCTGTCGGACTAATACCATGAAGTGTGATATCGTACTGATCATCCAAAGTAAACTGATTTGATGGATACTGCTGTTCCTGCCCGTTGACCAGAACGACAGCATTAACGGGTTCGATAGCAGTATAATTGAGGCCAAGATAGTCAACGGCACCAGAAGATTTACTGCTCTGGCTGTCTGAAACAGAAAAAATTTCAGAATGATTATCAGGCAGACCTGTAGAATCGGAAGAAATCTGAAGTGCTGTCATATCTCCGCTTCCTTCAATGACTTTTGCAGACAACCCGATACCGGAGTTGCTGATCAGCCGGCTGAGCCGTTTTTGAATGTCTCTGTTGGTATCCCCCTTGTTGATATTGAACTGGAATTCATAACTGAGATTCCGGATACCAATATCAAAGGAATAAGTGTTTTCCGGCAGAGCAACAGAAGAATTCCCAGAAAGAAACTCCCCGAGATTA
>Ga0302210_10001022_pt1 | contig 12141 bp, 9 predicted proteins | sample II_Fen_E3_2_FD_198793 | JGI IMG/M metagenome (GOLD analysis project Ga0302210, IMG submission 198793) | Peat permafrost microbial communities from Stordalen Mire near Abisko, Sweden - II_Fen_E3_2 | ecosystem: Environmental > Terrestrial > Soil > Wetlands > Permafrost | place: Sweden: Abisko... | reverse complement strand
GGAAGAACTGAAAAAACTGGATGAAGTTCTATCTGTTGTGGATAAGGAGTACATTCATGTCTGAACTGATCATGCCGTCCTATATTTACACTGGAAAGGGAGCTTTGCAGGAAGCGGCAGGAAAGATAAGGGAATGCGGTTCCAAGGCGCTGATCGTGACGGGTCCTCATGTCGAAAAAACAGTGATGATGAATAAGCTGAAAGAACTATTGAAAGAGGCAGGAGTGGACTATCAGATTTTCAGCCAGATCACAGGAGAACCTACAGATCATATGATTGAAACTGGTATAGAAATCTGCAGATCAGAAAAATGTGATTTCTGCATCGGAATTGGAGGCGGCAGCCCACTGGATTCAGCAAAAGCCATTGCTGCAATGGTCGGAAAAGAAGGAAAAATTGCCGATTACTGTGGTCGTCTGATAGAAGGAGAGGTTCTCCCGATTGTCGCGATTCCAACGACGGCAGGAACCGGATCGGAAGCAACCAGATTCACGGTCATTACAGATCAGGAAAAAGAAATAAAAATGCTTCTGCGCGGTGAAAAACTGATTCCAAGAATTGCCATCATAGATCCGGAATTTTCTGCCGGAATGCCGCAGAGCATTACTGCTTCTACAGGTTTGGATGCTTTGACACATGCAGTGGAAGCATATACTTCTGTAAAAGCTTCTCCTCTGACAGATGATCTTGCTTCTTCTGCAGTCAGAAGAATCATGAAGTTTCTTCCGCGGGCATATCAGAACTGTGATGATGCGAAAGCAAGGGAGCAAATGGCGATAGCTTCTCTGGAAGCCGGAATTTGTATCAACAATTCTTCGGTGACGCTGGTTCATGGGATGAGCCGTCCGATTGGGGCATTATTTCATGTACCACATGGAATTTCCAATGCTATGCTGTTAAAAGAATGTCTGACTTATGCTTTGGATGGTGCATGGGAACGTTTTGCAGATCTGGGAAGAACAACACACGCGGAAGCTGGAACAGAGACAGATCAGGCGGCAGCGGAACGTTTTATCCGGGAAATAGGAGAACTGCTCAGAATTTGTGAAATACCAAGTCTGTACCAGTATGGAATCAATCCGGAAGAATTTGAAAAGTATATTAAAAAAATGTCTGCTGATGCCATAGCCTCCGGCAGTCCTGGGAATACCAGAAAAAAAGTTACGGAAAATGATTGTGCAGCAATATACCATAAAGCATTTTATTAAGTGATAAAAGAAGCCTGATAAAACATATTATACGAAAAAAGCGTGGATTTTCATGATAATTTACGCTTTTTTGCGATGTGAAGTTGAAAAAAAACGGCTGATAAGATATGATAGATCTGATAATGATATTTTTAAATGGAGAGACCGGTCTGAAGATGTTTCTAACATCCGGAATGTATTGGTCTAGATACGGAAAAAGCGGGAAACGGTATGGACTTTAACTTTACTGACGTGATATTTGCACTTTCCTGTGCACTGGATCATGTGGAACATGAATTGACCGGAACAACAGCTTTCCACGGAAAGCGTGTGGCAGCAATTGCGGCAGCAATGGGGAAGAAAACAGGTCTGACGCAGGAACAGCTCCTTGATCTGATGGGGTGTGCAGTTATGCATGACTGTGCGCTGACTGAGTATGTTCAGGCTGAGTATCATGGCTCTTTTCAGAAAGCATCTGAAGCAGATTTGATGAGACATCTCGAAATACATTGTACAAAAGGAGAGGAACATATCACATATATTCCTTTTCGTGGAAATGTAAACGGTGCGGTTCTGTACCATCATGAAAATGCTGACGGATCAGGACCATTTGGTAAGGAATCGGGGCAGATACCAGATTATGCAAAGTGGATTCATCTGGCAGAGGATCTGGACAGCAGGTTTGATCTCAGTCTGATGAACAGAGATAAATATCAGGCAATTCTGATTTATCTGCTTTCCAATCAGGGAATTTTGTTTGATAAGCAGACGGTGGAATTGTTTCAGCAGGTTTTTCCTTACGAACAGCTTCATTTCTTAAAAAACGGAAAGGTAAATCTTTTTCTTTCTGGAATGGCACCTTCCATGCAGCAGAACTGTACTCCGGAGCAGCTGATGCATTTTTCAAAAATATTTGCCGTGATTACGGATTATAAGTCTCGTTATACAAGGCATCATTCTGTCGGCGTGGCCGATAAAGCGTTTATTATGGGGATCTATTATGGTGCAGGAGAACAGCAGGCAGCAAAATTATATGTTGCGGGGGCATTTCATGACATCGGTACTTTGGTTATTGATAAGGATCTTCTTGAGAAACCGGACAAACTGACAGACAGGGAATACCAGTATATCAAATCACATATTGATGAACTGAAAAGGCTGTTTGCAGGTGTGACAGGAATGGAAGATATTATCCGGTGGGCATCACGGCATCACGAAAAACTGGATGGATCAGGCTATCCGATGGGCTTTACGGAGCAGGATCTGGATCAGTGGGATCGCTTGATTGCATGTCTGGATATCTATCAGGCACTGATTGAGAAACGTTCTTATAAGGAAAGCGTATCACATGACAAAGCGATGATAATACTGAGACAGATGGCTAAGAAAAAAGAACTGGACGAGAAAATCTGTGAAGATATCGGGAATGTGTTTATGCCCTGATAATATTGTGAAATTGCCTGATTCCGAACAAAATGGAAACATGAAAATCACGAAACTGAAAGGAATTTCTTTTTTCCCTTACATTAATTCCAAAATCCTGTTATAATTAGATAAAACAGTTAGGAGTTGCTGTTTCAGGAAAGTTACAACTTGACGTTACACACAGATTGCAGTAATCCGTTTCGTTATATAACGCAGCGGATTTTTTATTCGGATGGTTCTAGGAAGCTGATCCGGATGAGTTGACCGGACTGCTTCAGGAAAAGAGGAAAAGAATGTTTAAAGAAAATGATTATGTTATGTATGGCAGTGCCGGAGTCTGCAGAGTAGAGGCTGTTGGAAAGATGAACTTCGGTGAAAAAAGTAAAATTTATTATACACTTGAATCTGTATATGAAAAGGGAGCCAGGTTTTTTATTCCTGTCGATAATGACAAGGTTGTAATAAGACCTGTACTTACCAGAGAAGAATGCGGTCTCCTGATAAAGGAAGTTTCTTTGATTGAAGAGGCTTCTATACCTGAAGATAAGTACAGAGAAGATATTTACAGGGAAGCTTTAAAAAACTGCGACTGTAAAGAGTGCATCCGTATCATCAAAACACTCTATCACAGAATTGCTACAAGAGCTGAGCTTGGAAAAAAAGCAACCAGCAGTGATGAGAAGTTCTTTCATCTGGTAAAAGAAAGTCTGTATGGCGAGCTGGCTTTTGCCTTGAAAGTTCCTAAAAGTCAGGTGGAGCAATATATTACGGATGAAATTGAACATAAAACGTGCATTTAAAAGAAGCCCTGAAATGAAATCAGGGCTTCTTTTTTTGGAAAAATAATTTTAATTTTCACATACAGAATGATTATTCTGAAACATCCGTTTTAATTTGCCGGATACATGAAAAAAAGCTGGTATCAGAAAGCAGTCTGCCATAAGCCATGCAATCGGACTTGCGTAAGCAACTGCAATAAAACCAAAGGCAGGAACCAGAACGAAACCGGCAAAGGTTCTTGCAATCATTTCAAAAACACCGGAAAGAACAGCAAATCCTGAAAATCCCATTCCCTGAATTAAAAATCGTATAATATCAACAAGAGCAAGCAGAAAATAGAAAGCAGCAGTTGTCATCAGAACTGTTTCTGCGTTGGTTAAAAGCTGTGTTTCTTTTGCATCGATGAAAAACAAAAGAAGATGATGACTAAATAGTATGAGAAGGCCAAAGGAAATGACTGCATATCCAAAACCGAGAATGACACAGGAGCGCAGACCATCCTTTATACGCTGCAGTTGTCGGGCACCGATATTCTGACCACCATATGTCGCCATCGTGGCACCCATGGCATCAAAAGGGCACACAATAAAATTAGAAATTCTGGTAGAAGCAGTGACGGCAGCGACTGCTTTTGAACCAAGACCGTTTACAGAGGTCTGAAGAATAACGGATCCAATCGCAGTGATAGAATACTGCAGACCCATCGGAATGCCCATACTGCAAAGTATTTTAATAGAGTGAAGATCAGGGACGGCTTCTTCTCTGGATATTTTTAAGATTGGAAATTTTAAAATCATATAAACCAGACAGCTGATGCCGGCAGCAAGCTGGGAGATTACGGTAGCACAGGCTGCACCATTGACATCCATGTGGAGAACCAGAATAAAAATGAGATCCAGGGCGATATTCATCACGGAAGCGAGCAGCAGAAAATAGACAGGTGTTTTGCTGTCCCCAAGGGATCTGATGATACCGGATGTCAGATTATACAGGTATGTTGCAGGTATTCCAAGAAAGATAATAACAATGAATGAATAGGCTCTGCTTATAATATCATCAGGGGTATTCATCAGTTTTAAAATCGGCATACAGAACAGAACAACAAAAAAAGTCATGACGATAGAAAACAAAACAGAAAGCCAGATGCTGTTTGCTACATATTTTCTGAGCCCTTTATAATCGCGTGCACCGAAACACTGTGCAACCGGAATGGAAAAACCGCTGCAGACACCGGTACAAAATCCAATGATAAAAAAGTTGATAGAACCGGTGGAACCAACTGCGGCAAGAGCATTGACACCGATAAACCTGCCGACAATAACAGTATCTGCAAGGCTGTAGAACTGCTGAAAAAGAAGTCCCATCAGCATAGGGAGTGAAAAACCGAGAATCAATGACATTGGGTTTCCTTTTGTCATATCATGTATGGCTGTCCCAGATGAAAGTTCTGCTGTCTGAACTGGGTTTGTATTGTCTGAAAGATTCTGCTTCTGCATAACACCCTCTCTGAATTGCAATCTGATTGAAATAGATAATCCGAAACATTATTATACGCTCTCAGATAAAAGAAACAATCGATTTTGTAAATTAATGTAAAATCATCATAAAATTAATGTAAAATCATTTTCATATGATCATTCTTCTACAAATGCAAAAGGGTCAAAAAAGCATATCATAACAAGAAAAGTTAAATTAGATCAATACAAGTGATTAAATTTAATCATTCACAAGTGCAAAAATCTATGTTAAGATGAACTCATAAAATAAATCAATAAGATTGATATATTATAAAAGGCGAAGAAAAGGAATAGTAACAGCTGAAACTTTTTCAGAGAGCTGCCGGCAGGTGTGAGGCAGTAAAGTGTATGCTGTGAACTGGCCTTGAAGCTGCAGGCTGAACACACAAATTGTGTAAGTAAGCTGAGCCGGAATATCCTACGTTACAGGGAGCAGGCATGTTTGTGCCGGTGAGAGCATGCTGAAAGGCATGAAATAGAGTGGTACCGCGAAAGAAATTTTCGTCTCTGTGTTTATTTAGATAAATGCAGAGACTTTTTGATTCTAAAGAAATGAATGAGGAGAAAACATGAAAAACACACAGAAATACAAGAGACAGTACTTTCTTCCGCCGGTCTGTGAATACGACTGGGTCAACAAGGATTATATCAGCAAACCGCCAATCTGGTGCTCAGTGGATCTCAGGGATGGAAACCAGGCTTTAATTGAGCCAATGAGTCTGGATGAGAAACTGGAATTTTTTCAGATGCTTGTGGATATTGGCTTTAAGGAGATTGAAGTAGGGTTTCCGGCAGCTTCAGAAACAGAATTCATTTTTATGAGAGCACTGATTGAACGGGATATGATACCGGATGATGTAACAGTGCAGGTACTGACACAGGCAAGAGAGCATATTATCAGAAAGACATTTGAAGCAGTAAAGGGTGCGCCGCATGCAGTGATTCACTTATACAATTCCACTTCCGTCGCACAACGGGAACAGGTCTTTAAAATGGATCAGGATCAGATTAAAAAGCTGGCAGTGGATGGAGCCATTTTGTTAAAACAGCTTGCTGAGGAAACAGAAGGAGATTTTTCCTTTGAATATAGCCCGGAGAGTTTTCCTGGAACAGAAATCGAATATGCTGTCGATGTCTGCAACGCAGTGCTTGATGTCTGGAAGCCGGAAGGTGACAAAAAGGCAATTATCAATATTCCAGGGACAGTTGAGACAGCAATGCCGCATGTGTTTGCAACACAGATCGAATACGTCAGCAAGCATTTGAAATATCGGGATCATGTAGTTCTGAGCCTTCATCCGCATAATGACAGAGGCTGCGGCGTTGCAGATTCAGAACTTGGTATTCTTGCAGGGGCGGATCGTGTTGAGGGAACTCTTTTTGGAAACGGAGAACGAACCGGTAATGTGGACATCATCACTCTTGCCATGAATATGTTCTCCTATGGAATTGATCCTGAGCTGGATTTTTCTAATATAACGATGATACAGGAGAAATATGAACGGTTGACCAGAATGCAGGTCTATGCCAGAGAACCATATGCAGGGGAACTTGTGTTTACAGCTTTTTCAGGATCTCATCAGGATGCTATTTCCAAGGGAATGACATGGTATCAGGAGCATGAAAATAAGATATGGACAGTACCGTATCTTCCGATTGATCCGATGGATGTCGGACGAACCTATGATTCAGATGTGATCCGTATCAACAGCCAGTCAGGAAAAGGAGGGATCAGCTATATTCTCAAACATAATTTCAGTATATCCCTTCCTGAAAAGATGAGGGAAGAGGTCGGATATACGGTAAAACAGGTTTCAGATGAAGAACACAAAGAACTTTCACCGCAAAGAGTTCATGAAATATTTGAAGAAAATTATATTGATTACCAGCCGCATTTCAGAATTCTGGAATGTCATTTCAGACAGATAGAAGGCATCATGGCAGAAACGACAATTCTCAGCGGAGAGAAACGCACGGTTGTGGATGCCTGCGGAAATGGGCGTCTGGATGCTGTCAGCAATGTGTTAAAAGAATTTTTCGGTGTCAGCTATGAACTGTCCATCTATGAAGAGCATGCTTTGTCCCAGGGGTCTTCCTCAAAAGCAATGGCTTATGTTGGCATCACTTCAGAAAACAAAAAATACTGGGGTGCAGGAATTGATGAAGATATCATTAAAGCCTCTGTGCATGCACTCTCTGTTGCAGTCAATAAACTGCCGGATGTACAAAAAGAAGATCGTTTGGATGATGACAGACTGATCTCCATGCAAAATTTTATTCAGGCAAATTATCAGAAAATCACATTAGAAGATATGGCATCCCAATTTCACCTTTCTGAACCATATATCTCAAAATATATTAAAGAAAAGTCCGGAAAAACGTTTGGGGAGCATGTAGCAAAGGTAAGGATGAAAAAGGCAAAAAATCTGCTGAAGAATGGAAATATGACAGTTGAGGATATTTCCGGTGCGGTCGGATATCAGAATGTGGAGCATTTTATCAGAACATTCCGGAAAACATTTGATATGACACCCCTTCAGTACAGAAGCAGCAGCAGAGAAAAAGATATCGAGGAATAAGCTTACGCATAAAAGATGCGCGTCCAGTGCCGGAAAGTGAACTAAATGCATTCAGGCAGTATTGGTTTATGATGATCATAACCTGCAGATAGGAAGCGGAGCGGTATGATCCCATATTCATAAACGAATATTACATGCTGAAGAAGCATCTGGCGTCATTTGAGGAGATGACGGCGGTACTTTCCGGATATAAGGACGTTTGCATGACCCATACATTCAACTTTTCAGAGTCTATATTTCGTCAATTTAGAAAAAGATATAAAATATTTATAAACAATGACGATATCATATAGATAGAAAGGATTGGAGGTAAATTCTTATGAGGGTAAGAAGACACGACCAGAATGCGCTGCAGGAAAGCGCAAAGAAATCCATATATGCCGGTGAGAAAAGCGGTTTATGGAAAAAACAAAATGGAAATGGCAGTGTTATACAGGCTTCACAGCAAAACAGCTCATCTGGCATAATAGGTGAGAAAAAAGCATCTGCACAGAGACTCGCATTCAGAATCGTCAAAAATGCTTTTTCTTCAGATCAGAAGATGGATGATCAGGAAAAGGCTCTGCAGGAGCGCGTTTCCACGCTGCGGGATGAAATAGGGCAGGCCGGAGATACCATCCGGCAAAATAAGGATAAGATAGAAGCTCTGCAGAAAAACGACCAGGTAGATCCAGACAGTCAGGAACAGTCAGATCTGAATCTGCTCATGAAACAGAAAGATATCCAGAGCGGAGCTTCCAATGGAAGCTTATCTGCTGATGAGAACAAAAGAATAGGTGAGATTGAGAAACAGGGACTGACAGGATACCAGCAGCAGGCATTACAGATATATGACGGAAATGCATTGCCGCAGACCATTATTAATAATGATACAAATGAAATTATGGGAAGTGTCAGTACCCTGAAGGGTATCAAGCTTGCCAGACTTGGTTCGCAGGTTATGACAGATGCAAGACAGCAATCTGATGATATCTTGACAGATGCAGGTAAAGAGGCAGTTGGTACCTTAATGAGTGCGGCAAAAGATCATTTGGATGAAGATCAAAAGAAGGCTGAAGAAAAGGCAAAAGAAAAGCAGGAGCAGGATCAGAAACAGCAGGCTGGAGTAGATGCTGCAAAAGCAGATACGGATCGGATCGAGAATTCTATTCAGAAAGCTAAGGAAAATGCTGATGAAAGCCGCGGAAGCCAGGAAGCGGCATCCAAATCTGATGGATCCGCAGCTCAGCCAGCGGAGCAGAGTACGACAGATAGTTCTGAGAATGCTGCGGTTGAAATTCCATCACTTCAGAATATACAGGATGATATAAAGAGAAAAGTTGATGATATGCTCACGAAAATGAAACTTACGGGAGAAGATATCAAAGGTGCAGCAGTTGATGAAAAAAAATAGACGTCAGGAATAATGAGGCATAGATATCCCTGAATGTAAAAGCAGACTGAAATGATTTCATATCATGGATAGTCTGCTTTTTCTATGCACTTTTATTGCAAATCAGATGCAAATATAAAATATTCATGAACAATATGAAATATAAAACAAATAATTGCAGATATTGAGGAACAAAAATTGTGCAATAATCACAAAAAGGCAGAAGAAATTCCATGTGAGACAGAAGTATTTTATATGTCTTTCAAAAAAGCAGATTGCTATAATTTAGTTGTAACAAAAAAGGTACTTATTAATTCAGGGAGGTTTCAAAACATGAGAAAGAAAGCATTAAGCGTACTTATGGCAGCTGCAATGATTGCATCTGTGACATCAGGATGCGGAAGCGCAGCAGCTACAACAGCGTCTTCAGCAGCATCTTCAGCAGCACCTGCTGCGGCATCTTCTGTGGCAGCACCTGCAGCAACTTCAGCAGCAGCAACTTCAGCAGCAACATCCACAGCGGCAGCTTCTACGACAGCAGCATCCATCGCAGAAAGCGCAGCAACTTCAGCAGCAGCAAAAAATGTAGATCTGTCAAAAGCAAAAGTTGGCGTCTGCATCTATCAGTTCTCTGATAACTTCATGACCCTGTTCCGCGGCGAACTGGAGAAATATCTTGAGAGCAAGGGCTTCAGCAAAGGCAATATCGAGATCGTGGATGGAGCAAATGATCAGGCAACACAGACAAACCAGATCCAGAACTTTATTACAGAAGGTGTAAATGTTCTGGTTATTAACCCGGTTAACTCTTCTTCAGCAGAAACAATCACAGATATGGTTGTCAAAGCAAAAATTCCGCTTGTATATATTAACAGAGAGCCAGATGCAACAGAAGAAGCAAGATGGAAAACCAATAACTGGAATGTAACATATGTAGGATGCGATGCTAAGCAGTCCGGTACTCTTCAGGGACAGATTATTGCCGGCCTTGGAATGGACAAACTGGATATGAATAAAAATGGCACAGTTGACTATATTATGATTCAGGGTGATCCGGAAAATGTTGATGCAAAATATCGTACACAGTATTCTGTAAAAGCACTGACAGATGCAGGACTTAAAGTAAAATGTCTGGATTCTGAAGTTGGAAACTGGGATCAGGCAACAGCTCAGCAGCTGGTTGCAAATGCACTCAGCCAGTATGGCAAAAATGTAGAAGTTGTATTCTGCAATAATGATGCTATGGCACTTGGCGCTCTGCAGTCCATCCAGGCAGCTAACCGTACAGTAGGCAAAGATATTTACCTTGTAGGTGTAGATGCACTTTCAGAAGCACTGGAAGATATTCAGAAAGGCACTATGACGGGAACTGTTTTCAATGATCATATTTCCCAGTCCCACAGTGCAGCTGATGCAGCAATCAACTTTATTACAGGAAAAACAAATAAACAGTATATCGGCTGCGATTATATCAAGGTTACTAAAGATAATGTTGCTGAGATTCAGGCAAAAGTAAAAGGCTGATAATTAAAAAAGAATATCGGCTGAACAGAATGCAGGTTCAGCCGGATGCTGGTTCACAGATGTAGATGCTTACATCTGTGAACTTGTATGATGCTTACCGGAATGACCAGGAGGCATTGAATACATGATTAGGAGGAACACACATGGCCGAGTATAAACTGGAACTGAAGGGTATCTGCAAGTCTTTTCCAGGCGTAAAAGCATTGGATAATGTTCAGCTGGCTCTCCGTCCGGGAACAGTTCATGCACTGATGGGAGAAAACGGTGCAGGAAAATCGACTTTGATGAAATGCTTGTTCGGCATTTATAAAATGGATGCAGGCGAAGTATATTATGACGGTGAAAAAATAGAAATCAACAATCCTGATGAGGCAATGAAACATGGAATTGCCATGGTACATCAGGAGTTACAGCCGGTTCTGGCCAGAAGCGTGGCAGAAAATATGTATCTGGGACGTTTTCCAACCCGGAATTATGGATTGTTGAAAGTAATTGATCATAAAAAAATGAATGAAGAAACAGGCAGGTGGCTGAAGGAAGTGAGAATGGATTTCGATCCGAAAGCACAGCTTGGGACACTTTCTCTGGGGCAGATGCAGTCAGTGGAGATTGCAAAAGCAGTATCACAGCAGGCAAAAGTTGTTATTTTTGATGAGCCGACATCATCTCTGTCTGATAATGAAGTGGAAGCACTTTTCCGTATTATGAACGAGCTTCGTGACAGAGGCGTTACCATGGTCTATATTTCACACAAAATGGATGAAATTAAAAGAATTGCTGATGATATCACAATCATGCGGGATGGAACCTATGTTGGAACATGGACAGCAGAAGAGTTAACCACAGATCAGATTATAACGAAAATGGTGGGAAGGGAACTGACCAATGTATATCCGAAGCGCGAAAACACTCCGGGGGAAGTCATTATGGAAGTGAAAAACTTTTCTTCCATACATGAAAAATCCTTTCAAAATGTCAGTTTCAAAATTCACAAGGGAGAAATTCTGGGTTTCGGAGGACTGGTTGGAGCACAGAGAACAGAGCTGATGGAAGGAATTTTCGGAATCAGAAAGTCGTCAGCCGGTGAAGTTTTGATACATGGAAAAAAAGTTCTCATCAGACATCCGAAGGATGCCATGAAAGCCGGAATAGGTCTTATTACAGAAGACCGGCGAGGCAGCGGAATATTTGGATGTCTGTCTGTAAAAGATAATGTGGGTGTGGCTGTTTATAACAAGCATCTGAAGGTAGGTTTTATACTGGATCATAAGGAAATCAATAGAATAGTAGACGAAAGTATAGAAAAACTGAGCATTAAGACACCAAATATGAAAGAGCATATATCAAATCTTTCGGGTGGTAATCAGCAGAAAGTAATTGTATCCAGATGGCTTGCCAATGATCCGGATGTCCTGATTATGGATGAACCGACAAGAGGAATAGATGTAGGTGCAAAGCATGAAATCTATGAGATCATTTGCGATCTCGCAAAACAGGGAAAGGCAATTATCATGATTTCGTCTGAAATGTCTGAACTGCTTGGAATGTCTGACCGTATCTGTGTCATGTGTAATGGAAAACTGACCGGTGAGATAACAGAAACCACAAAGATGACACAGGAAAACATCATGAAGTTTGCAACTCAATTCTAATTCCGGAGGAGGACAAGAAAATGGTTAAGTCAAAAAAAATGAAAATTGGGGATTTCCTGATCAATAACGGGGTTATTATTGTTATGTTCATCCTGGTAATCTATA
>Ga0302210_10001020_pt1 | contig 12150 bp, 10 predicted proteins | sample II_Fen_E3_2_FD_198793 | JGI IMG/M metagenome (GOLD analysis project Ga0302210, IMG submission 198793) | Peat permafrost microbial communities from Stordalen Mire near Abisko, Sweden - II_Fen_E3_2 | ecosystem: Environmental > Terrestrial > Soil > Wetlands > Permafrost | place: Sweden: Abisko... | reverse complement strand
GAATTTATTTTATGCAAGACCAAAATAGACCAAGAGGATCACCCTAAAAAGTGATCCTCTTAATATTATGCTTTTTTCTCATTTTGTGCGTTGAAATACTCTCGATCCAAAATACCTAAAATCACAAGATTTTCATAGACACCATCCGTCAAAATTGTTTCTCTGATAAGCCCCTCTCGCTGAAAACCAGCTTTTTCATAAACATGTAACGCCCTTGCATTATGATCTTTGCAATCAAGCCAAGCCCGATGAAACTTAAGATCATCAAATGCCCATGAAATCAACATGTGAAGTGTTTCCTGCCCATAACCTTTTCCCTTCACGGCTAAAATAATTCGCGTAAATTCAATTTCTTTGGCTGGATTATCAAGCCCGGCAATCATCAAAAAGCCAACTTTTTCAAGACCATCTATCGTTTCGATAATAAGATGCACGGCACCTTTTGTATTGAGTGTCAACATATGTGTGGCACGTGTATAGGGAATAACGTATTTTGCATTTTCTGGTATATATTCAACATCCATAATATAATCCAAATCTGCTTCAACAGCCTGGCGAAAACGTAACGCTTGCCCTGCTTTTACAATCGTTTCTTTTTTCATGTTCTACCCTCATTTCATTTCGTTCTTTATTAATCGTTAGCTAAAAAGCTAAAAAGTCCTGCATAAAAACAACAAATTTCCTACTAATCAAAATTTCTGTTTTGTAGTATAATGATTGAGCGTAACATTTTTGCCTTAAACAAAAGTGAATTTTTCCTTTAGGAGGGTCTTCCTTTGTTCTATGATTTAACTATCAATTGGCAGCATCTACTTCAGATTCTTTTTATCCCACTATGTATCCAAATTATTGCTTTAGGGGTCGGTATTTTTTTAAACAAGCTCATCAACCGGGAGCTTAACAGTAAATTAGTATTAAAGCCAGAATCCATACAATATGTTTTCGTCAATGCGTTACGCGGTATGTCTATTCCTTGGTGTTCTGGTGTTGGTCTCTATTGGACCATTAGTGCCCTCGCCATTCCCCCAACCGTGCAGCAAATGCTATCTTATATACTATTTACAGTCATCATTTTTACGCTTACACGAGTGATCGCACGAACACTGGTTGGCATGATTGATATGCAAACAAAGCGAAATAGCCCGGAAATGCCTAAAACTTCACTTTTAACGAATACCGTCAATATTATTATCTATGCCATAGGCATCCTCGTCATATTACAATCGTATGGTATTTCGATTACACCGATTATAACCGCATTAGGGGTTGGTGGTATGGCCTTAGCTTTAGGGCTGCAGGAAACGTTGACGAATATTTTTTCCGGCTTGCATTTGATTCTCTCTAAGCAGCTCCGCCTAGGTGACTATATTGAACTCAGTACAGGTGAAATTGGCTGCGTTAAAGATATTACTTGGCGTTTCACGTCTATTCAATCCCTATCCAACAATATTATTATCGTTCCGAATCAAAAAATCGCCTCAGCGATTTTAACGAATTACAGTATGCCAAAACAAGATATTTCTGTCCGTATTGCCGTCGGAGTAAGTTATGATAGTGATTTAGATGAAGTGGAACGCATTACGTTAGAAGTAGCACACGAAATTATGCAACTAGATGAAGGGGCTATCAATCATGAACCATCTATATCCTTTCATACATTTGCCGAGTATAGTATAAATTTTAATGTGTTTCTACGGGCCAGCCAATTTTCGAATCAATACCTGCTAAAGCATGAATTCATAAAAGCATTGACCAAACGCTATCGTAAGGAAGGTATTGTAATTCCATTCCCGATACGAACAATCCATAACGAAAAACCATCCACCTAGTTGAGAAAAAAGCCAGCTGATCAACTGCTGGCAAATTTTTTTGTCAGCAATTATTATGCAAAACAAAATAGCGCAAACCTACGAAATATCTTGTCGATGAGTAAGATTACCCAGTATAATAATACATACTATATGTAGTATCATTAATTGACACAAGCCAATACATATAGTATTATAATCTGTATTCAACCGAAATCAGTCAGAGTAAATTTGAGAGAAAAGAGATCGTACAAATGATACAAAACATCACGAAACGCAATGGCGACATAGTCACATTCGACCCAGCAAAAGTAACGGACGCCATTCGTAAAGCAAACCTGGAATCGATTGACACTACATTTTCATCGCAGCAGTTAGATGACATTACCAAACAAGTAATAGCAAGATTTAACGAAAATAAAACCCCAAATGTTGAACAAATCCAAGATGTTGTTGAACAAGTTCTGATTGCTTGTAACTATGCGAGTACAGCAAAAGCATATATTTTATATCGTGCTGAACATGCAAAAATACGAGAAGCAAAAGTAGACCTTATGGCTATTTATAATGAATTGACTTTCAAAAATGCAAAAGATGCAGATATCAAACGTGAAAATGCCAATATTGATGCGGACACAGCAATGGGAACAATGCTTAAATATGGTTCTGAAGGTTCAAAGTATTTCATCGATAACTATATTCTACCCAAAGACATCGCTGCGGCTCATATCAATGGAGATATTCATATTCACGATAAAGATTTTTACATGTTGACCGAAACATGTTGTCAAATTGATCTCATTAAATTATTCCATAATGGTTTTTCAACAGGCCATGGCTTTTTGCGTGAGCCAAACGACATTCGTTCCTATGCCGCCCTTGCGTGTATAGCAATTCAGGCCAATCAAAATGAAATGCATGGTGGTCAATCCGTACCGAATTTTGATTATGCAATGGCACCAGGTGTTGCAAAAACTTTTCAGAAACAATACCTAAAATCCTTTGCGCAATATTTAGCCATCATAACCGCTATGCAACTCGAAGATGCTGAGTTATTAGCAAAAACAGCAGCAAAAAACATTCCGACAAAAATTCGGATGAATTCCGTAGACCAGGTACGCAAAGATATCATTACCTATCTACCAAAACACCAAAAAGAATTACATTTCCAAGAAATCACCGCCGATCAGGCTGCCAAAACGCATGATTATGCACTCAAAACAGCTCTCGTCGATACCGATAAAGCCACCTACCAAGCTATGGAAGCTTTTGTTCACAATCTCAATACAATGAATTCTCGTGCTGGCGCCCAGGTTCCGTTCAGCTCCATTAATTACGGCACGGATACATCACTTGAAGCACAAATGGCGATTCGCAATCTTTTGCTTGCCACCGATGCCGGTTTAGGAAATGGTGAAACACCTATTTTCCCAGTACAAATTTTCAAAGTAAAAGAGGGAATCAATTATAATCAAGGTGATCCCAACTATGATCTCTATAAACTAGCTATAAAGACATCCGCAAAACGCCTTTTCCCAAATTTCAGTTTCATTGATGCTCCTTTCAACTTACAATATTATAAAGAAGGCGACTATGACACTGAAATCGCTTATATGGGCTGTCGGACGAGAGTTATGGGGAATGTTTATGATAAAACTCGTGAAACAACCTGCGGTCGCGGTAATTTAAGTTTTACCAGTGTTAACTTACCACGTATTGCTATCGAAGCAAAAGGAGATATAAAAAAATTCTATACAGGTCTTGATGAAATTATAGAACTTGTTATTCGTCAACTTTTGCATCGCTTTAAAATCCAATGTACAAAAAAAGGTCGTAACTATCCATTTTTAATGGGGCAAGGTATTTGGATTGATTCAGATGACATTGGACGTGATGACACGGTCGCCGAAATTCTCAAACATGGTTCATTGTCTATGGGATTTATCGGTCTTGCTGAAACATTAAAAGCATTGATTGGCAAACATCATGGTGAATCCGCCGAAGCACAAAAACTGGGGCTTGAAATTATTGGTTATATGCGAAAACGTATGGATGATGAGGCGGAAAAATCGGGTCTCAACTTTACACTTTTGGCAACACCAGCAGAAGGTCTCAGCGGTCGTTTCGTAAAACTTGATAAACAAATTTATGGTGTAATTCCAGGTGTAACCGATCGAGATTATTATACAAACTCCTTTCATGTCCCTGTTTATTATTCCATAAAGGCTTTCAAAAAGATCCAAATCGAAGGTCCTTATCACAACTTGACAAATGCTGGCCATATTAGTTATGTAGAAATGGATGGCGATCCAACAAAGAATCTTGCTGCTTTTGAAGCAATTATTCGTTGCATGCATGATAGTGGTATTGGTTATGGTTCCGTAAATCATCCAATTGATCGTGACCCAATTTGTGGCTACAATGGGATTATTGATAATGTATGTCCAAAATGTGGACGAAGTGAAAAAGATCATATACTCAGAATGCTTGTTCCCAGGATGCAATGCTGCGATTAACTGCATCCTGCTAGATAAATAAATTAAATAAAAGGGGAGAATCTATTATGTTAGTAAACGGTATTGAAGTTACAGTAAATGGTATTGAAAATATGTCTGAAACCGAGGTTGTCGGTTATATAAATCATCTTCAAGCACAAACCAATGAAGTTATTGAAACAGTCTCTATTTCTGATGCAGGTAAAGGCGATATTGCCCTCGACTTTAAACTTCGCCCAGCAAAATTTGAACGAATCCGCCGAATTACAGGGTATTTAGTCGGTACGACAGATCGTTGGAACAACGCCAAACGCTCTGAAGAACACGATCGTGTGAAACATGGCCTCAATTAAGATTGCTGGAACAGTTGACGAATCCGTAGTCGATGGCGAAGGAATTCGATTCACAATCTTCACCCAAGGCTGCCCTCATAAATGTGAAGGCTGCCATAATCCACATACACATGATTATGCAGCGGGAAAAGATGTCACAATCGAAGAACTTTTTGCGGAAATTTGTGAAAACCCTTTATTGCAAGGTGTTACCTTTAGTGGTGGTGAACCATTTTGCCAACCCGAACCACTTGCAAAGCTCGCAAAAATGCTTCACAAAAAAGGATTTGATATCACAACCTACACTGGTTACACGCTCGAAGAACTGCAAGCCCTAAATTCCGACAAAGTCAATGCTCTGCTTGCTGAAACAGATGTCTTAATTGATGGTAAATTCATAATCTCCGAACGAGATTTAACTTTACAATTCCGTGGCAGCCGCAATCAAAGGTTAATTGACATGAAGAAAACGCTTGAACAAGGCAAGATCATACGAAAAGAATTTAATTAAAAAAACGGTTGGTTTTGTTCAAAATGAACAAAACCAACCGTTTTTTTATGTAATGATCACAGCAACGCATTAGACAACGAGTACATCTAGTGTATTTTTATCAAGTCTTACACAAGTTTCCAATAGCTTCTTAACCAGATCTAAGATCTTTTTACAATCACCCGCACGATGACCTTCTATGTTTAATGCCATAACCGGATCATGCAACGATGTACGTAAAAGTACCCACCCCTGCATTGTTTCTCCAGAAAATGCGATGCGCACGCCTTCATAAGAATCAGGTACAACAAAAAGACCATTTGCACGAGCACTCTTCTCAAATACAGCTAATGTATATTGACCATATGTATGAAAATCATGATCTAAAATCTTCATGCGAAATTCGTAATCTGCATAAGGCTGCTTTAACCTTTCAATTAAAGCCGAAAGTTCTTTGTGCTGCCGTTTTAAATGCACTGCTGCAATAATGATTTTTACAGCTAAATATGAACCATCATCTAAATAATAGTTTTCTTTTAAGGCGCCATGTCCTGAAGTTTCAATCGCCAATGGTGATAACACGCCAGAATTATTTAATCGAATACATTCATTGATGACATTTTTGTAACCACGCTTAAAGCGCCGGTGCTTTAAGCCTAGATCTTTTTCTATAAACTCCGTCAACAGATCCGATGTAACCGAATCCGTAACAATCGTACTACCAGGAGATTCCCGAGCTACAATCGCTGCCAACATTGCAACAATTGCATTACGGCTTACCACTGTTCCATCTTTCAAAACGGCTGACATTCGGTCAACATCGGTATCAAAAATAATACCTAAATCTGCTTTTGACTGCAATACTGCATTTTGCAAAGAAAGCATCGCTTTTTCATTTTCTGGATTTGGTATATGATTGGGAAAATATCCATCTGGTTCAAGGAACTGACTACCGGAAATATCTGCTCCAAGTTTTTCCAGAACTTGATTTGCAAAAAATCCACCCGCACCATTTCCCGCATCCACAATAATATGCAAGCCCTCTAGCGGTTTTTTCTGCTCGCCTGAATCAATACTCCCGCAAATTTTTTTACATAAACTAGCACTATATATATCAATCAAATTGACCTTATCCACTCTTGTTATATCCGCCTCACCCATTGGGCACAAATCTGAACTATTTAGCAATTCTGTAATTTCAGTTTTTTCAAGGCCGCCAACTTTTGTAAAAAATTTCATACCATTGCGATTGTATGGTAAATGACTTGCCGTAAGCATAATCGCTCCATCAAAGTTCAGTTCCGTAAAAATTGTCGACATAAACATTGCTGGTGTAGATGCCAATCCACAATCATAAACAGTCGCTTTTAATGCCATACCCGCCTTTAATACCTGTACTTTAAAACGTTCTGCTGAAATACGCGAATCATGCCCTACACCTATTTTAATCTGTGAAACATCTTTTTCGCTTCGTGCTGCCAGCCATTGAACAAAGGCTCCAGCAATACGATTTACTGCCTCATCCGTCAATGTAATGGCTTCCCCACTGACTCCAGCCATAGCCACGCCACGAATATCACTACCATTTTGCAATTCCAGCAAATTTTGTTTAGATAACGACACATAATCACCCCATGTTTTACATATTACCTATAAAAATAAACTTTATAATATAGCTTCTCTATAAAATAATATTCCCGAAAAAGTGAATTTTCCCTGCTATAACGTGATAATATTTTATTGAAAACATTCTCTACGCCATAACATCAAACCCCAATGTTTTTTAGTTTTTTACCAGACATGAGATTCTTTTCAATTTTTTCCAATGAAACATTTTTAGTTTCTGGAACTAAGTAAATCGTGAAGACTATAAATAAAACATCCATTACACCATATAACCAGAAAGTCGTTGCTGCGCCCAATGTATCTACCAATGTTAAAAAAGTAGCTCCAATAACAGCACAAGAAATCCAATTTGTCATCGTTGAACACGCAATACCAAAATCACGGCTTTTCAAAGGCTGAATTTCTGAACATAAAATCCACACAACCGGTCCAGCACTCATAGCAAAACCTGCAATACATAAAAGTGTCATGGATGCTGATACATAGCGAATCCAAATAGCAGTGTTTCCGGCATCAATGGCATATAAACAGGCCCCCAAAATAAACATGGACAATGCCATCACAAAAAAGCCTATTTTTAATGCTGGTTTTCGTCCGGATTTATCAACCATATTAACCGCAATAAAGGTTGCCATCACAAAAACAAGACCGTTTAATACTGTACCAATCATCTGATCTTCCATACTTGCAAAACCAGCTAGGCTTAAAATTTTAGGTGAATAATACATGATGATATTTAAGCCTGTGAATTGCTGCATCACTTGTAATAAAACGCCTAAAAATACTGCCCGTCGCACATTTTTATTTGCTTTGAAGAGCGACCAGCCAGCCTGTTTTACTTTTAGTGTTTCTTTGATATCTGCTAATTCTTCATCAGCCCCCGCCACATCTGCATTCAATGAGTGCAAGACTTTTTTCGCTTCTTCAAAGCGACCTTTTGTCGCTAACCATCTTGGACTATCAGGCAAACGGGTAAGTGCCGCTAATAAAATAAATGCCGGAACGGCAATCACTGTTAGCATCCAACGCCACGCCCCACTATAGCTAAGAGCTGTATCCGAAAGAAAAGCTGCCAGAATCCCAACGGTGACCATGAGCTGATAGCCTGAAATAACTTTACCACGTGATTCCTTTGTAGCCATTTCTGCTAAATATAAAGGAGCTGTGTAAGAAGCAATGCCTACTGATACGCCTAAAATTAAGCGAAAGACAATCAATATATCTACACTTGGTGCCAGTCCTGACCCAAGCGAACCAACAATAAATAAACTTGCCCCCAGCACCAAACTACGTTTTCTGCCAAGTTTTGCCGACAAGAACGCTGCCAGCAAGGCTCCCGTTGCAGCCCCTACCATCATGGAACTGACGACCCATTCTTGTAAATTACTGCTAAGCTGCCATTCCTGGGTAATAAAAGGCAATGCACCCGAAATAACGCCTTGGTCTAAACCAAAAAGCAATCCTGCCATGCCTGCCGCAAAAAAAATATAAAGCCTCATCTTCCTGGCTTTACATTCCGCTGCCGTTTGTAATAGTCCATAATTTTCCTGTATATTTTCTTGCATATCAAAAACATCCCCTCTGCTCAGATAAAACATTACCAAAAGTTCACAGCCGCTTCGCTTTAAAATGTACTCGATTCATGCATCTGTCCTGAAAGTCAAATTCCCTTACATCCCTAAAAAACTGCTTTTGCAGCCAAAACACCAATATCAATTCAAATAGTTCACGCTTCACCATTCCCATTCGATTAAATGTGCTTGAGCACATTTCCTATTTACAATATATCACTTTGTATTGTTTCCGTCAACATAGAAGTAAATTAGCTATATTTCCCATTCCACTTAATTCGAAACAATAAAAAAGTGCTCAAGCACAATACAATGCTCACAAAACAAGATAAAAAAATTTATGCTATATTTTTAAACGAGATTTGTTTTGATATAACGTGGTCCAACTTTTTTTCAGATTATTTTCCACATTATATAAAATAAAACAGCATATATGTTATAACTAAAATCTTTTATCTTTACTTTTTTTAGTGAATCAACACTCGTGATAGAAGGACTTATTTAATAAAAAATAGAAGTAATACCACTATAAATGTAATTTTAAATTTTTGTTTTAAAAAGAGGCACTACTCTTTCTATTCCTGATGCTTCAAGCAAAATTTAGATGAATACTACATGAATCAAATTTGAGTTGGAGGAACAATGTATGTTGAAAATATTATTGGTCGGTGGAGGCCGGGGCGGTGCCGGAATTTTGGAACTTTGCCAACAAATGTCCGATATTAAAATTGTAGCAATCGCCGATGTTAAAAGCAATGCGGTCGCTTTCGATCTTGCAAACACAATGGGAGTCCGCACCTTCACAGATCTTAGTGAAGCCGTAAAAATGCAAGGACTTGATATTGTGTTAAATATCACCGGCAACGCTGAGGTTAATCAGTTAATCAAGAAGCATACCCCCGACCATGTGAAAGTGGTCGAGCCCTATCTAACAAATATTATTTACCATTTGATCAAATCACAAGCACTAATTAATGAAGAATTAAAAAAGAAAGTGGATACTCTTTCTGAATCCGTAAATCAAGCCAAGGATCATATAAACAAAACGCATGAAGTAATTAGCTTTATTAATAAAGTCTCCCAACAAACCAATTTACTGGGATTAAATGCTGCCATTGAAGCTGCCAGAGCCGGTGAGCACGGACAAGGCTTTGCCGTTGTGGCAACGGAAGTCCGCAAACTATCAGAAGATAGTGTTGACGCAACCAAAAAAATCAATACCATTTTAGGAAATATTGAAGCCTCTATGCAATCTATCATTGTTGGTATCAAAGAAACAGCTGCTGTAACGGAAGCCCATACACGCAACGATCTATTGCAAAATAAATTTTGAAAAATAATTATTATTTCCCCGCCAAACCCAACATTTTTTAAATAAGTAAAAAAAGGCACCGATCGTGATTTTTATTACGATCAGTGCCTTTCTTTTACTTATTTTGCAATTGATTTACAAATCTCGCATAATTCCAAATCAATTGATTTTTTCATACAAAGTGCTTCGTTAATATTATAATCAACGACTTCATTATTCTTAATAGCCACAATCCGATTGCCAATACCTTTTCTGAGCAAATCTACGGCTCGGTAGCCCATTCGCGCTGCAATTACACGATCCATGACCGTTGGTGAACCGCCACGTTGAATATGTCCAAGCACGGTAACACGCGTACTGATATCTGTTTGTGTTTCAATAATTTTGGCAATATCATCGATTTTATCTTTATAGCCTTCGGCCACAATCACAATATAATGTGTTTTGCCACTGGCTCGACCTTCTCGAATTTTTTCGCAAATATCTTTTTCGATATCACTGGCTTTTTCTGGAACCAACACTGCCGTTGCCCCCGCAGCTACGCCTACTTGAAGTGCCAAATGCCCCGCATAGCGCCCCATAACTTCAATCAGACTGCATTTTTCATGACTCAAGGCAGTATCTCTCAGGCGATCGACCGCCTCTAACGCAATATTACAAGCTGTATCAAAACCTATCGAATATTCCGTACAGACAATATCATTATCGATCGTTCCTGGTATTCCAACAGTCGGCAGACCAAGCTCACTTAGCTTTTCAGCTCCGCGAAACGACCCATCCCCACCAATTACAACCAGTCCATCCAAGCCTAATTTCTGAGCCATTTCAAGACCAAGCTGGCGGCCTTCCGGATTCATAAATTCCATGCAACGAGCGGTATAGAGAAAAGTTCCCCCCCGTTGAATAATATCTGATACAGAACGGGAATCCAAGTCAACTGCGTCTCCATTAATAAGTCCATTATAACCACGCCGGATACCAACGATATCCAATTTGAAATCGATAGCAGACCTTACAACAGCCCTAATAGCTGCATTCATTCCTGGTGAATCCCCACCACTTGTGAGTACACCAATTTTTTTCACTTTGTTCATTTCCAACCACCCTTAAATAAAAAATGTACCTTGAAAAATAAATACGTACTATTATCGTATTTTCAAGCTGCATTCACCAGATTCCTTTATTTATTCAAAAATATTCGCGTGAAAGTTTGTTCTATGCAAAAGAACATAGTTAGCGTTTCACAATATTAGTAGATGAGGGAAATATACTATTACTCGTTTCAGTTTTTCAAGAAACAGTTCCAAGGGTTGAGACATCCGCTGCTTCAGTAAATTTTTGTGTAAGAAATACTTGGGCAAATTCTAAATCTTCCTGCCAATTATCATTCCCCACATACCAAAACTCGGCTACATACCGTCTAACACCTAAACGCCAAGCGACATCAATAATGCTCTTAAAATCAACATGTCCTTTGCCAAAAGGAATTTCGCGAAATTTTCCGGGAACTGTTTCTTTTAAATGAAACGCTACGATATGGCCCGCACCGGCTTCAATATCTGCCATCAAATCTGATTTATACGCAACGGCTGCATTCGTCAAATTCCCTGAATCTGGATAAACACCAAGATAGGGCGATTGAATTGCCTGTACATAAAGCATTGATTTCGTCACTGTATTCATAAATTCTGTTTCCATGGTTTCAAAACCAAGCACAATCCCTTCTTTAGCCGCCATTTCAACACATTTTTTCAGATTTTTTACAAATAACGCTTTCGTTTCTTCCGATGTTTCTTCATAATAAACATCATACCCAGCAAGTTGAATGATGCGAATCCCCAAATCAGCTGCAAGATTTACTGCTTTTTGCATGATTTCAAGGCTTTTTTGCCGGACATTCGAATCATGACTACCCAAAGGATATTTCCGATGCCCACTCAAGCAAATTGATCGAATCGGCACGCCTGTTTTTCGCATACTCTCCCGAATTTCTCCACGCTCACACTCTGACATGTCAAGCCGTGACAATTTAGAATCCGTCTCATCAATGCTCATTTCCAAAAAATCAAACCCAGCTTTTTTTGCTTCAAACAATTTTTCCCGCCATGATAAGTCCATAGGCATCGCTTTTTCATATAAACCCAATACATAATTTTTCATTGTATCCAACCTGCTTTCTCCTAATCATAAAGTAAAATCGCCCGTTTCATCTGCATATCAAGACAAAATGGGCGATTTTCAGTAAAACATATTATTTTTGTCCATAATAAGCATTCGGTCCATGTTTGCGCATAAAGTGTTTTTCTAATAAAAATTTAGGCATGGCCCGTTCATTTCCAGTAATTATTTCCGTATGAAAAGCCATCATTGCAATTTCTTCCAAAACCACAGCATTATGCACTGCCAGCAAAGGATCTTTTCCCCATGTAAATGGACCATGATTTTTGACCAAAATCCCGGGCATATGGTTTGGATTCAAATCAGCAAACCGTTCAACAATAACCTCACCGGTATTA
>Ga0302210_10001019_pt1 | contig 12159 bp, 13 predicted proteins | sample II_Fen_E3_2_FD_198793 | JGI IMG/M metagenome (GOLD analysis project Ga0302210, IMG submission 198793) | Peat permafrost microbial communities from Stordalen Mire near Abisko, Sweden - II_Fen_E3_2 | ecosystem: Environmental > Terrestrial > Soil > Wetlands > Permafrost | place: Sweden: Abisko... | reverse complement strand
ATTCAAAACGCTATCACTGTAATGATCTGCCGCAAGTGCATGTGCTACTGCCTTGGCACAGTCTCTTCTGGAGATGTATGCCATTTTGCCGTCTCCCTGGGAGTTCTTCATGATCCCGCCCATTTTGGTGAAAGTAAAATAGTTCGTAATCATGGCTTCTGCATACTGGGAATTACGTAAAAAGACATGATCAAGTCCCTGCTCTGTTACATATTTTTCGGTATAGGCATGATCAATTTTTTCAATACTTGGATTGGTCTCATCCATGGCATTTACCAGAGAGGTGTAAATGATCTGCTTTACTCCGGCTTTTTTCGCTGCATCTACAACGTTTTTATGTGCAGCGCGGCGTTTTTCTCCTACAAACGGCATAGAGATCAGCGCCAGTTTGTCTGCCCCCTGAAATGCCAGCTCCAGTCCTTCCGCTGTATTAAAGTTTGTCACATGTGTCTCAATACCTTTTTCTGCATATTCCTTTAAAGATTCCGGATTGTAACCGCAGAAGATGATCTGGTCTTTTTCTACCAGCTGAAGAAGATATTCTGCTGCCATTCTGCCAAGATTACCATCTACACCTGTTAATAATAGTTTTCCCATATAAGATACCTCATCTTTCTTTTGATGAATCAACCATATGTTATTTTTTTAACTAAGTCCAATAGAAAAAGATTATAGGGTATTTGCTTTTCTGATATGCAGTGCTTTCCTGAACAGCTTCACTGCCGGATTGCCATTCTCCTTCATGGAAGCCATAACGATCTTATAACAGTGTCTGGAACTCTCAATCGGAATGATTCTGAGTTTATTCTGATGATTTTCAAATTGATAGTTTTCAGGGAAAAATCCGATCAGACCTTCTGTCAGGATGTAAAAAAGCTCCGATTCCACATCATCTGCTGTTCTTGCTATGATCGGCTGATAGCCGTCTTCTTCCGAGCGCTGCAGCATTTTGTGATAAGAAGTTCCTATCACAGATGGATCAAGCATAATGAGCGGATATTGATAAAGTTCCTGAACCGTTATTTTTTCACAGTGTGCAAGCGGGTGCCTGTCGCCAACTACCGCGCAGTAATTTCCCTGTGCCAGGGTCTCTGTCACAATATCCGTTTTCCCTTCAAATTCAGAATCAAAAGAAACCGCAATATCATAGAGACCTTTTTGCAGATAGTCAGAGAGATCTTTCAGCAGAACCTTATTCAGCTCCATATTCATATTCGGATACATTTCTTTAAAATCAGTAATCAGGGGCAGCAGACTCTGGATATCCATAACACCCGCATATTCAATATGCAGAATGAGTGTATTGTACTTCACGAAATTTTTCATTTTTTCTCTCATCAGCTGATACTGTTTCCAGATCATCACGGCATCATGATAAAAGATCCAGCCGGCTTCTGTCGGTTCCACCGGAATCTTTTTGCGATCAATGAGCTGTATATCAAATTCTTTTTCCAGGGAGGCAATCTGCTGGCTGATGGTCGTCTGGGATACGTAGTTTTTGTGTGCCGTATCTGTAAAATTCCTGCATTCCACAAGGTCTATGAAATATTTTATCTTTTCAATATTCAATCTGCAGCCTCCTCTGCTCCTTTTTCAAATAATATCGTTACAGTAGTTCCTTCCTTTACTTTTGATTCAATTCGAATCTCATGTCCGAGTTTTGCCGCAAGCTTATGGCTCAGATACAATCCGATACCAGTTGCATGAACGGATGTCCTTCCGTTTTTCCCGGTGTAACCCCTGCTTGTGATCTGCCTTAAATCTTCTTCCCTGATTCCGATTCCTTCATCGGCAATAATCAGCCGCCGGTTGTGTAATTCATTCATGGCCAGGATATGAATCGTTCCGCCTTCTGAAGAATACTTTACTGCATTATCCAGTATCTGCTTCACGATAAAAGAAAGCCACTTCGTATCACTGTTAACCTCAAAATCAGTATCTCCAATTTCTATTTTCAGATGTTTGTTTCTGATATTTGAATATTCTCTTTTTATACAGTAATTGACTACCTTCATCAGATTCACATTTTCTATCTGACAGTCTTTTGAAAAATCATTCAGTTCACTGTAGCAGATTGTTTTTTGAACAGCGTCTTCTATTTGCAGCAGTTCATCAGAAATATCATATAATGACTGCTCTGTTGGATGATCAAGAGAATTTTCAATAATGAGTCTGATTGCTGCAATCGGCGTTTTTGCTTCGTGCACCCATGTTTCTATAAATTCCATATCTTCTGTTTTTTTATCTTCAGCCGCTTCCATTATTTTGTCTGCATTCGTCTTTTCCTGCAATAGAAGTTCTCTATAAAGCCCTTCTTCTGCAGTATGGCCTCTGGGAACCGACAAAACAAAATCCAGATCTTTATCCTGCCTAAAAGCAGTCAGCTGCCTGAAGTATCGCTTCTTTTTCCTGTAATCCCAAAACAGAAAAACAGACCAGACCACAGCTGTCACCATGATACAATATACTCCATCTGATTCAATCCAGCTGCCTTCTGTAGAAAGCATCATGATCATTCCTGGAAACACAGCCAAAAATGTACCCAGCAGAATAAGCACTTTATTTTCTTTTATGTAATTCCCCCGGCTCATATCATATAACCTTCATTTCTGATTGTCTTTATCATATTTTTGCATCCGATCTCTTCCAGCTTTTTACGGATCCGCGTTATATTCACCGTCAGTGTATTATCATCAATAAACTTTTCACTGTTCCAGAGTGCCCGCATGATGCGTTCCCGGCTTACGGTTTTTCCATGATTTTTTATTAAAATCACCAGAATTTCTTTCTCGTTGTGTGTAAGTTCTCCCTGCCGTTCCTTATGTATCACAACTCCGTTATCTGTATTTAAAAACAAATCATTACAGGATATAATATTACTTTCATCCTCCTGATAGGAGTAGGTTCTTCTGAGTATTCCCTTTACTTTCGCAAGTAACACCTCTGCTGAAAAAGGCTTGATCAGATAATCGTCCCCTCCCAGAGCCATTGCTTTCACTATGTCCTTGTCGGAATTTCTGGCTGAAATGAAAATAAGAGGTGCCTTTGAGAGCGCCCTTATTTCCCTGCACCAGTATATTCCGTCTGTTCCCGGTAAATTAATGTCCATTAAGATAAGTTCCGGTTTAAAACTCAGAAAGTCTTCTATTACATTTTCAAAACATGTAACCCGGTATGTCTGAAACCCTTCTTTACCCAGCTCATCACACAAAATCCTGCTGATTTTTTCATCATCTTCGACTACCATGATCCTATACATATTTATGTTCAGCTCCTTTTTCTTCCGGAATTTTGTCAATGCCCGCGCAATAATCAGTTTTCTTTCCAGACAACGCTCAGATATCCCCTGACCGAAAGCAGATAAAACATGGCATAAATCAGAAAATAGATCATTACAACTGCAAATACATACCATAATATTGGTGAATCCACCGCAATGGTATAAACCATATGCTGATATGTAATCAGAATAACGACAGAATGAATCAGTGCAACTGCAGATGGAAGCAGAAAAGCTGCTGCAATCTGTCTGTGGACAGATGCTTCCACCTCCTTTTTGGACATTCCGATTTTCCGCAGAATTTCATATCTTCCTTCATCATCCCTTGCTTCCATCAGCTGTTTATAAAAAATGATACTGCCGGCTGCAAGCAGGAAAAGAATTCCGAGGAAAATACCAATAAATATATAGGCACCATACATATTAAAAAGCAGCTGATGATATTCCAGATAGGACATGTCTCTGTTTCCTGCCGATACGATTGTATTTAATTTATCATATAAAGCCCCTGCTTCCAATGGATTACCCAGTTTCAGGCCAAAGCAGTGATTGACCTGATACCTTCCCTGATCAGCGAAATCAGTCCTGGCATCTTCGTCCGGGATAACCAGAGTTGTCCGTGCATGTGCTGCCCCCATATATTTAAACAGAGAGACTCCTGTTATATGGAAATCTTTTTCTCCGGAATCTGTCACTACATGAATATTTTTACCATCAATCCTGTCACTGTAATCATGTCCATAATTTCCATCCAGAAACAGACAGTCCCCCTTTTTCAGCGTTGATACATAAATTGCTCCCTTATTACCATTCGACTCTTTTGCCTTTGTATCACGGATTACCTTCTGATAATCACTGAACCTGATGATATCCAGATCAAATTTTTCTCCTACACTGGTTGTGATTTTTCCGTACTCGCTGTTTGTGTCAACTTTATATCCTTCCAGTGACGCTTTCGTTGTCAGTACGTCAATGTCTGTAACGGCATAAAGCTGCACAGATTTATCCTGCTGTACGGCATGTAACACCTGCTTTTTGACAGAAGCATCAATGTTTCTGCACAAATAAGAATACGGTGCATAGATTGTCATCGAACTATTCAGGGAAATATAAAAGGAAATCACCCCACTCATCAATGTAATTGTGAACGCACTCATTAAAGCAATGACACAGAACATGTTGGCATTTGCCTTAATTCTATAGATCAGCTGGGAGATACTGATAAAATTACCTGTTTTCAGATAAAATGTATTGTTATTCTTACATTTTGAAAAGATCAGAATGATCACATTCTGAAATAACAGATAAGTTCCTGCCACCAACAATACTCCCGCCAGAATAACTGGTTTGATAAGCCGTATGGCGCCTTCATTTCCATTAAAATTCAACAAAATTACATAAGCCGATAAAATCATTGCAAATGATAATCCAGAAGAAATCCACGAAAATTCCGGTGCCTTTTCTCCTTCTTTTGCGGCAGACAATAAGTCAATCAGTTTACTTTTATAAATTATTCTCATCGAATAAAATGCATTCAGGACAAAAAGCAGCAGAAAAACTCCAAAACTGATTACAACCGGCTGCCAGGTAAGCCGAAATGACATGTGGTTTCCGGGTGCTCCACCCAGCATCAGTTTCACCAGTATCATGGAGAAAAATCTGCTGAAGAGACTCCCCAGCAGAATCCCGCACGCAGCAGAACAGACCCCCACGATCAAAGTCTCTGTAAAAAGAAGCAATCCGATTTCCCTTTTTCTCATTCCCAGGAGAGAAAATATAGCAATTTCTTTTTTTCTGGATCTTATAAACAGTGAATTGGCATAAAACACAAATATACTGGAAAATCCTAACACGATCACCGCAGAAAACTGGAAGACAATCCCGATTTTACTTATTCCTGTATGAAAATCCGCAAATTCCGGATTATAATATATGGTACAGAATATATAAAATATTGCTACAGCAAATGTTGTGCTCAGAAAATATGTAAAATATGTTTCAGATTTCCTTTTTATATTATTGACAGCCATACTATAGAAGTTCACGGTTATCACCTCCAAGTACAGCAAGCACTTTCAGTATCTGGTCAAAAAACTCTTTCCGATTCCCACCTCTGTCAATTTCCGTGAAAATCTCGCCATCCTTAATAAAAAGAATTCTCCGGCAATAACTTGCTGCAAATGCATCATGCGTGACCAGAAGAATCGTAGCCTGATTTTTCTCATTCAGATTCGTAAGACACTGCAAAAGCTCTGCCGATGATCTTGAATCCAGGGCGCCTGTCGGTTCATCTGCCAGGATAAGTTCCGGATTACTGATCATTGCCCTTGCTGCTGATGCCCTTTGCCGCTGCCCTCCTGATACCTCATATGGATATTTTTCCAGTAAATCTTCTATTCCCAATATTTTTGCAATTTCATTTACTTTTTTTTCAATATGATCCGGGGAAACTTTGGAAAGAACAAGCGGAAGTTCAATATTCTCCCGGAACGTCATGGTATCAAGAAGATTATAATCCTGAAAAATAAATCCCAGCTTTTCCCTTCTGAACATGGCAAGTTTCTCATGATCCATTCTGCCGAGATCCTGACCACCGATTACAACATCACCGGACGTTGCCTGATCAATGGTTGCAATCACATTCAGCAGCGTGGATTTCCCGGCTCCTGATGGACCCATGATTCCAACAAATTCCCCTTTTTCCACCTGAAAACTAATGCCATTTAAGGCTTTTGATCTATTTCCGCCGTGTTTCGACGAATACGTTTTTTTCAAATTATCTACTACCAGTACCGGCATATTTTGCACCTCTTTCCTGTTGATGATGCAAGTATACTTCTGCCAAAATGGACGTGCCATCGATTTACCTTACAATTTGCCAGATGTCAGATGATCCCGTAGTCTCACCAGACACTGCATTCTTTTTATACGATACTGGAAAACCTACTGTATAGTAGAATGACTCAGAATAAAAAACTCTTCCTGGCTTGTCTGATATTTTTTCTCCATGTATTCCAACTTTTCATCAAAAAGTTCTGCTTCCTTTTCATCTATCTCAAGTGCAGAACTTTGATAATAAATCCACTTTCTTCCATCCAGAGCATCTGCTTTCAGTTCTTTTACCATCATGGCTGTCGGATATGCCCCATTTTCAAGACAAACATTATATTTTTTACAGCTTTTAAAACCACGACCCACGTAATTTTTTGGATCTCCGAATATTACAATGACATCATAACCAAGTGCAAAAGCTCGTTCAAAAGAGTATTCTATCAGCTTTTTCCCATAACCGTCTCTCTGATATTCCGGCAGAACACAGACCGGACCGAACGTAAGGATATTTTTTTCTTCTCCAGATTCATCAACCAGTTTTGCTTTCGTATACATGATGTTTCCAATAATCTGATGATCTGGATCTGCTTCAAGTACCAGATCAAGTTCCGGAATGAAGTCTATATGGGATCTCATGACATGTGCCAGGTAGTGTTCATTGCACCCCGGAGCATCTAGATTCCAAAATGATTTCCTTATGATGTCTTCTACTTTTTTATAATCTGTTTTCTGTTCATTTCTAATGATAATCTTTTTGTCCATATATACCCCCTGTTTCTATTTTATTAATCATAGCAGAATTTTGAAGGACTGTTTATTATTTTTATTCAAAAGCCAGGAGACTCATTGTCATTTTTCTGCCATTTCCCGACAGTCTGGTTCCTGCAAGACAAAAGAATCCACGGCATATGCCGCAGATTCTTTTAAAAACAATTCACTTTCTAAATAAGTTTAAAGCCAAGACCATTTCTGATATAAGGCAGATACTTTTCATCAGTTTTTGTAACCTGTCCTATGACATTTACCCGTTCTTCTTCCGGTAAATCCATACGGGCAATTTCAAGTTCTCCCATATAGCGGAGATATTTCTTATTTGAAATACTGATACTTCCCATCTTTCTGGCTGTTATTGCTGAACCGCTTTCACGGTCATCACCGCCGGCGGTTTCCTGCCGCACGGTATCTGGCAGTATTTCCTGTGAATAATTTCTGGATTCCTGTGACCTGATCACATACTGGCTGGAGTCCGGCCTGTCATGATGTATCAGTTCTTTTACAAACTCATATTTTGGTATGATATCTGCCTTCAGCTCTACATAATCACAGCTTAAACATCCAACTGCCTTCCATTCCTTTTCTTCCACATCCACATCACCAATTAATACCACATCGCAGCAGCCTTCATAAAACAGCTCCAGCATATTCAGCAGCACTTCCTCTTTTCGCTCCCGATGCGCTTCCACGGTTGGAAGACCTTCGTAAAGCGGTCCTCTCATCTCCAGATTTCCGGGAACAAATGCCATGGTTGTAAAGCCTAAGTATTTTAACCGCAGGTTAATTTCCTTCACTTTTTCAACCGATAACGCTGTGAATTGCTTTGGATAATAATTATGGCAGGCTGCAAATCTGGTAAAATCAGCCCCGGTTTTCTTCCATGACATAATATCTTTTTCTGAAATAGTCGATGCGTTGAAAACCACATGAAATTTTTCTGAAATTTGCACTGTTTCTTCTGCCGAAAAACCATAATCAAGCCTTACATGAGTGATTCCCATATCTTCCAGCTCATCAATCTTCTTTACCCCAAGCTTTTCAAGTGTCTCAGGTCCTACATCTACAATGAGCTGAAGGTTTCCTTCCCTGCATTTTGCCAGGAGTTTTTGTATATCCAAGTGGTAATCTACCCCTGTCTCTTCGGGAATATGGAGAGAAGTAAAAGCATACTTTACTTTATTTCTGATGGCTCTATCCAAAATCACCATGTTTTTCTCAATACCATTTGAAAAATATAAAGATATTCCTGTATTCATTTATTTCCCATATACCTCATTGATTCTGTCTTCGTCCACACCAAAGAAATATGTTACCAGAAAACCACCTGCATAGGCAATCAGCATTGCTATAATAAACTTAAGCTGCTGACCTGGCTCTACAATTAGTAATCCAAACAGTCCTGATACCCCCTGTGATACTGCGCCAAGATGAAAGAATGCTGCTGCCATGCCGCCAAAACCTGCCCCGATACAAGCAGTAATAAAGGAACGGCCTAAAGGTAATGTTACCGCATACATCAATGGTTCTCCAACCCCTAAAATACCTACTGGGATAGAATCCCTTATGTATCTTTTCAGTTTCTTGTTCTTTGTTTTTACATACAATGCAAGCCCTGCACCTACCTGCCCGCCGCCTGCCATCATCAGGATAGGAAGCAGATAGTTGATGCCCTTGGTTGGTCCTGCCGGATCATTCAGCATAACATGAATTGGTGTCAGTGCCTGATGTAATCCCACCGCTACCAAAGGCAGAAAACCAGCTGACAGAATATATCCTCCTGCAACACCAAGTTTTACATATACAAGATCTAAAACGACATAAATTAATTTTGTAAGAATTGCGCCAACTGGCTGAATTACTAATAATGCAATCAGTCCACCAATGACAACTACCAGTAACGGACTGACAAAAGTATCAATCAAATCCGGCATATGTTTACGGATTTTTTTCTCCAAAAAGGCAAAGAAAACACCGGCAATTAAAGCTGCAAGGAGACCACCTGCTGCCGGATTAAATACAGCATTGGTGACCGGCAGAATAATCTGTGCATCTTTGAATTTTGCCAGAAGCGGCATGGCTGGATTGGAAATGGACATTGCTCCTGCAATGGCTCCCAGGACACCCGAGCCTCCAAATTCTTTCGCTGCATTAAATCCCACCAGAATCGGCAGGTATGCGAACATAGCCCAGCCCATAGTCCGTATGCATTCATACCACCAGATTCCGGAAAGAGCACCGTGGGTGGAAACATTTATTACATTACAGATTCCATTAATCAGACCTGCTGCAATAATGCCTGGTAATAATGCAACGAATATATTCGCTATTTTTTTCAGGAAGCGCTGTACCGGCTTATCATATTTTGCCTTCTGCCCTGCTTTATTTTCTTTGGCAAGATCTTTCACGTTTCCGTCTTCTGCCTCACCTTTTGCCAGTCCCGTAATCTTGTAAAACTCATCCAGCACCTTGTTAACTTTGCCAGGTCCAAAAACGATCTGGAGTGTATCACTTTCAACTACCCCTAACACTCCCTCTACCTTCCTGATCCCTTCCAGATCAGCCTTAGTCAGGTCTTTGATGCCCACACGAAGTCTGGTCATACAGGCAGCATTAGAACTAATATTTGATTTTCCTCCCATTAGTTTTATCAGTTCTTCACTGATTTGCTTATAATCCATAGTTCTTCCTCCTTCTCCATAGCTGTTATTCCTTCTCTGTTTTATTTCAAAGCCTTACGGATTTTACCCCCGGCTCTTGAAAGCTTCTGTTTTGCTTCTCCCTCATCACAGCTTAATAAATACATGGTAATAGCTGTTTTTACATTTCCATTTGCCTGTTCCAATACATTTTTTGCTATTTCCCTGTCACAGCCTGTTGCAGCCATCATGATATTCTGTGCCCTTACAACCAGTTTTTCGTTGCTTTGCTGTACGTCAACCATCAGGTTTTCATATACTTTCCCAATACCAACCATGCTCCCTGTCGAGATCATATTCAGTATCATCTTTTGCACGGTTCCCGCTTTTAGTCTGGTAGAACCCGTCAACACCTCCGGGCCTGGTTCCGGTTCAATCGCAAGCTTTGCTTCCTTTCCAATTTCAGAATTCTTATTACATGCTATGGCAACGGTCTTGCATCTCAGGGAATTGGCATACCTCAGCCCATATATCACATAAGGCGTCCGTCCTGATGCAGCCAGTCCAATCACGATGTCTTCTGGCTGAAGGTTTATATCTTTCAATTCTTTTTCACAAAGAGTGTGGCTGTCTTCTGCTCCCTCTACCGCTTTTACAAATGCTTTTTCTCCTCCTGCAAGCAGGCCAACCACTAAATTCTGTGGTACGCCAAAGGTAGGCGGGCATTCTACCGCATCCAATAATCCAAGTCTTCCGGAAGTTCCTGCACCAATATATATGATGCGTCCGCCTTCCTTAAGACTCTGCGTCGCCCAGTCAATTGCAGTTGCAATCTCTGGTAATACTACTTTTACTGCTTCTACGGCTTTGGCATCTTCTTTATTCATAGCCATAGTAATTTCAATCGGTGTCATTTCATCCAGGTGCATGGTCTCCTGGTTACGTGACTCCGTTGTCAGTTTTGTAAGATCAATCATGCTCTGTCCTTTCTTCTTTCTGTATATGAGTTCTGCCAAACTGTTTCATGCAGAACTCATAGTTTCTATTTACATAAGTGGTAAAAAGAATGTCTACCATATTCAGCTGTGATATTCTGGATGACATTGCCCCACTCCTGTGTATCAGCTCTGTTGCTGCAACCGGCAGTACAAAATCCGCGGCTCCTGCAAGTTTGGACTCTACTGCTCTGGTAATGGCAATCACTTTGGCGCCATTGCCTTTTGCTTCTCTGGCGCATACCAGCATTTCTTCTGTCAGTCCCGAATAACTGATTACAATGGCGAGATCCCCTTTTCGTAAATTCCTTGCGGCTAACAGCTGTGCATGCCAGTCATCGCAAATGTTGCAGATCACATCTGCTCTGAGAAGTTTCAAATACAGATCTCTTGCTACCAGAAGCGATGTTCCAAGTCCGAATAAAGTCACACACCTGCTGTTTTCCAGAAGCTTTACACATTCTATTACGATTTTTGGTTCAATAAGCTTCCGGGTTGTTTCCAAAGACTCAATGTTTTTCTTGGTCACCTTGTAAATAATATTTTCTACCGAATCACTCTGCGTAATTTCCTGAAATGCAATATCCCTGCTTTCGAGAAACAATGCCACTTCATAAGCAAGGGTATTCTGAAAATCCTTGTAGCCGATGCACCCAAGCTTCTTGCATAATCGGACAATGGTTGCCGGGGACGTATATGTCTCCTGCGCAAGTTCTTTTATACTTTTGCGAAGTACCGTTTCAGGGGTTTTCTGCAGTCTTTTTAACAGCACCTTCTCTGCCTCTCCGGCATTTTGGGCATAATCTTCAATTCTTACGAGTAAACCTTTCATGTATATATTCTCCCTTCATCCAAGTCAGAGAAATGATACATATTTCATGTATTGCTGATAATTTCATCCTAGCTTGGCTGCATATTCTTTTCAATATTTCGGTGTTCACATGGAACTTATTTTCATCACTTGATTCGTTTAAACGAAAAGACGGAGTAAACGTTTCATTAGTGCTCAAAAAAACTGCCCCTCATATGTTAGATTTTTGAGTCTAACATATGGGAGACAGTTCAGGGTTCCTATCTATTGCGATATCTTTTTTGTTCTTGGTGAGATCATTCCTATATTTCTATTTCTCTTTTCAACTTTACCAGAGCCAATCTTTTTTTCTTCTTGTAAAAACCCGCCTTTTGCTTTTTTTTCTTCTATCAGTTTTTTCATTTTTTCCATATCTTGCATCGACATTTTGTATCCTCCTTCAAACAGTGATCCATCTTTTATAGATGTTTTCGCAGGCTACTTAATCTTTTTCTCTTTTTTAATTAATTCAGGCTGCGTCATTACTGGTTTCAGCACGGAGGAAGCTGAAGGCTTTTTATCTGATTTCTTTGGTTTCTTTGTTTCCTTTTTAAAACTTTTATCACCCATTTTATTTTCCATCCTTTCTAATTAATATCCTTTTTAATAAAAATCTGCCATCTTCCTGCTTTTTTTCATAAAGATGTACTTCATCTATGAAGCTTTTTACAAATTCCTTTTTCTCCCCATCGGTCATCTTATCATACAGTTTATCAAAATACAAAAGGAATTGATAGATGTTATAGCAAGAAATTTTCTGTTGCTTGATGTTAAATAATCGATTCTCCACTT
>Ga0302210_10001015_pt1 | contig 12184 bp, 11 predicted proteins | sample II_Fen_E3_2_FD_198793 | JGI IMG/M metagenome (GOLD analysis project Ga0302210, IMG submission 198793) | Peat permafrost microbial communities from Stordalen Mire near Abisko, Sweden - II_Fen_E3_2 | ecosystem: Environmental > Terrestrial > Soil > Wetlands > Permafrost | place: Sweden: Abisko... | reverse complement strand
GGAGGAAAAACACGACAAGAAACAGTAAAAGCACTTCCTATGATCATTGAATATTTTCAGAAAAGAGGATATACCTTTACCGATCTTTCTACTATACTTCATAAAAACAAACAGCAACTAATGCCTTCTGTACCAAAAGGCAGTGAATATTATATCATGCAATCCAACTTAGCGTTAGCTACCCTAACCTATTGGATTAGTAACTTTTTAACTTCTTTATTCATCCTCTTTATCATTTTGGGAATAGGCCGATTAATTTTCATGACCATACTAACCATAAGAGAAAGACGAAAAGAACTATCTTATAAAGATTCTGTACCTACTGAAACGCCTCTCGTTTCTATCATTGTGCCAGGCTATAATGAAGAAGTCAACGCTGTTTCCTCATTGAAAAACTTGTTGCAGCAGACTTATCCTAATTTCAACATCATCTTTGTAGATGACGGAAGTAAAGATAAAACCTACCAAAAGGTGTACGATGCTTTTTGTGATAATGAGCAAGTGAAAATATTCACAAAACCGAATGGCGGTAAAGCCTCGGCTTTGAACTACGCCATACAGCAAACCGATGCATCCTACGTAGTTTGTATTGACGCCGACACCAAGCTGTACCCCAATGCAGTCAATTTGATGATACAGCATTTCCTAGCAGAAGACAGTTCAAATCCAGTAGGTTCGGTAGCCGGTAATGTAAAAGTAGGCAATCAAATCAACTTACTTACCAAATGGCAAGCCATAGAATATACCACCAGTCAAAATTTCGACCGTCTGGCTTATGCAAATATCAATGCTATCACAGTAGTACCCGGAGCTATTGGTGCCTTTAAAACATCTGCTCTAGAAGATGCCGGAGGATTTACCACCGATACTTTAGCTGAAGACTGCGATTTAACGATACGCATTCTAAGAGCAGGCTATACCATTGAAAACGAAAATCGCGCCATTGCTGTAACGGAGGCTCCAGAGAGTTTGAGACAATTCGTTAAGCAGCGTACCCGCTGGAGTTTTGGTGTAATGCAAACCTTTTGGAAACATCGCGATACATTGTTCGATAAGAAATACAAAGGATTAGGGCTCTGGGCAATGCCCAATATGCTGATTTTTCAGTTTATCATCCCATTCTTTTCTCCATTGGCAGACTTGTTTATGATAGTCGGTCTGTTCTCCGGCAATGGTGCTAAAATAGGTATTTACTACGCAATGTTTATGCTTGTCGATATAAGCATTTCTGTGGTAGCCTTCTTCTTCGAAAAAGAGAACTTAAGCAAGCTTATTTGGCTCATTCCACAACGATTCTGCTATCGTTGGATCATGTATGTTGTGCTTTTTAAAAGCTTCAAAAAAGCAATAAAGGGCGAATTGCAAACCTGGGGAGTATTAAAAAGATCAGGTAATGTAGGAGATTTATAAAGCAATCTTCAACGAACTTTAAATTAAGAGGGCGTGTAAAAGTGAAATACTTTTACACGCCCTCTTAAACAACAATCTAGACTTCATTATTACTAAAAAAACAATAGTAAAAAGGATGTATAGATTTCAAGGCTATCAGCGTAATAATTATATAAAATGTTTGCGTCGTTATAAATGCTTTAAGGGTGAAGCTTCTCACCATCTGTCTCAAATTGCCGCAATCTTTCGATGGTGCAAAGATAAGGCCTTTTTAACTTTCTTGAAATACCACAGTATGGGTATAAACGCACCCAAGAGTTTAGTATATCTTTAAAAGTCTTTTTATTCATCTTTTTTGTGCGAAACAAAGCCTCTCTTTATAAAGTTCTATTTTAGTACCGTCTTTATTCTAAAAATACAAAATTAAATATAGAATTTCAAACAATTTGTAAAAAAAATAATGCATTTCACTTTTTTTTTGTACTTTTGTGGCATCAATAGGATAATAGGCTATTACAGGAAGTCTCAAAATAAGTAAAAAAAATACAATATTTAAGGTAGAATGAGTTTTAATATACCTCACACACATCACAAGCGCCTAATCATTGTCGGAGGTGGATTAGGAGGACTTGAATTAGCGAACAAGTTAAAAAACTTGCCACTACAGGTCGTGTTAATTGATAAGAACAATTATCACCAGTTCTTACCCTTGATTTATCAGGTTGCATCCGCGGGTATGGAACCTTCGTCTATCACTTTCCCGTTTCGAAAAATTTTCCAAGATCGCGAACGATTTTATTTCAGATTAGCTGAGGTAAGATCAATTTTTCCTGAAAAGAACCTCATACAAACTTCTATCGGAAAAGTAGAATACGATTATATTGTTTTTGCAGCAGGAACGACTTCTAACTTTTTTGGAAATAAGCACATTGAAGAGGTCGCTATTCCGATGAAGAACGTATCCGAAGCAATGGGATTACGTAATGCCCTACTCTCGAACTACGAACGTGCCATAACCTGCGCTACCGAACAAGAGAAGCGTGAGCTACTAAATGTCGTGATCGTAGGAGGAGGAGCTACCGGCGTAGAAATCGCAGGAGCAATCTCTGAGATGAAACAATTTGTCATCTCAAAGGATTATCCCGAGATGGATAGCAAAGATTTGAAAATTTACCTTATAGAAGCAGCGGATCGATTACTTTCCGGCATGTCGAAAGAAGCCTCCGAATCTTCACATAAGTTCCTATTAGAAATGGGAGTGGAGGTATTGCTGAACCAAAAAGTGATTGATTACAAAGATCATAAGGTAATGCTTGCAAACGGAGAATGCATCCCTTCTCGTTCATTTATATGGGTAAGTGGTGTTACCGCCGTTCCTATCGGCAATATGGACCCCGATTTGTTAGGCAGAGGAGCTCGTATAAAGGTAGACCAGTATAATCGTGTGATGGGCTTAGATAATGTATTCGCTATCGGTGACCAATCTATACAAACAACTGACCCACACTACCCCGGTGGACATCCACAGCTAGCACAAGTAGCAATTCAGCAAGCTCGTTGTCTTGCGAAAAACCTCAAACGACTAGAAGCTGATGAAGAGCTAGTACCATTCTCTTACCGTGATCTTGGCTCTATGGCTACAGTAGGTCGTAACCGTGCAGTTGCTGATTTAGGGAAAATCAAGCTTGACGGATGGCTCGCTTGGGCTATTTGGCTACTCGTACACTTACGTTCTATCTTAGGAGTACGTAACAAAATCATCGTGCTGATCAACTGGGTATGGAGTTATTTCACATACGACCACTCTTTACGACTCATCATGTACAGCAACAAAACCAAAGAGATTCAAGAACGAGAAAATCGCGAAGCCAAAACCCATTTGGGTGAGGATCTCTTAAAGGAAGAAAAAGAAAGTTGAATCTAATTCATCCCTTATAAAAGTTACCGTCCAAAGAGTGGATAATATCCACTCTTTGGACGGTAATTGCATTAATAAAAAACTGAGAAAAGGAAAAAAGCACAAGCAAAATTCAGATATAACTAGCTACAAATAAATAAAATTCATGTAATTCTGTAATAAACGAGACATCGAAATAATCTTTTAACCATCTTTGCATCATCATGTAGTGTTTTTTGTGTACTTTTGCACCGTTTTAAAATAAAGAAAAGTTTAAATAAAGAAAAATAGAATGAAACAGGAATATAAAGTCCCCTTTGGTATGATGGGCATATTTATGGCTATTGGAATCGTATATGGAGATATTGGAACTTCTCCTTTATATGTAATGAAAGCCATTGTCAATGGATTGCCGCAAGGAATGCGTTCCAATCCAGATTACATCATTGGAGCTATTTCGTGTATCATTTGGACGCTAACTTTGCAGACTACCGTTAAATACGTAATTGTAACACTACGAGCCGATAACCGTGGAGAAGGAGGCATCTTGTCGTTGTTCGCTTTAATCCGACAAAAATACCGATGGACCTACATTATCGCACTTATTGGAGCAGCCACCTTGTTGGCCGATGGAATCATCACTCCTTCTATTACTGTAATGTCGGCAGTGGAAGGACTCAATACATTAATACCTTCCATCCCGATAGTTCCTATAACCATAGCGATCATATTAGGAATCTTTCTCGTTCAGCCTTTAGGAACAGCGCGACTCGGTAAACCTTTTGGTAAAATTATGTTTCTGTGGTTTACCATGATCGGTATTCTAGGCATCTTAGCCCTTATTCAATATCCGTTAATTGTAAAAGCATTCAACCCTTATTATGCCATCAAAGTAATTACACAGACTCCGGATGCTTTTCTTATATTGGGAGCCGTTTTCCTTTGTACTACAGGAGCAGAAGCACTTTACTCCGACTTGGGCCACTGCGGATTACACAACATTCGGGTTTCATGGGTATATGTAAAAACCACTCTAATTATAAACTATCTAGGACAAGGTGCTTGGATCATTACACATCCTGCTGAAGTAGCTGTAGGCGTCAACCCGTTCTTTAGCATCATGCCAAGTTGGTTTTCGTATTTCGGCGTTATGATGGCTACATTAGCAGCCATTATTGCCAGTCAGGCATTAATCAGTGGATCGTTTACCATCATCAGCGAAGCAATTTCCTTGAATTTGTGGCCAAACATCAAAATCAAATATCCTACTGAGATAAAAGGACAAATGTTCATCCCTCAAGTGAATTATGCATTAATGATTTTGTGCAGCATCATTGTAATCGCATTCGGCTCATCATCGAACATGGAAGCCGCTTACGGACTCTCCATTACCATTACGATGCTAATGACCACCCTACTGCTATTCATGTACTTTCAATATAAAAAGAGACCGCTATGGTTCAGCATCCCGTTAACGATGTTCTTTATAACAGTTGAAGGAAGTTTCTTTATAGCCAACATGTTTAAGTTTTCACATGGCGGTTGGGCTACCATCTTCATAGCAGGTTGCATTTTTCTTATCATGTATGTTTGGTACAATGGACGACGCATCAAAAATCATTGCGCTACTTACGAGCCCATTGCTCCGGTTATTGAGTGCCTTGAGAAAATTAGTGTCGATGATACAATCCCTAAATTTGCTACTAATTTAGTATACGTAACTCGTGCCAAATATCAAGATGATATGGAAAGTAAGGTTTCTTATTCACTTATCAACAAACAACCCAAACGAGCTGACACCTATTGGTTTGTATACCTACATCGTAGTGACGAACCTTATCAGTTTAAGTACAATGTGAAAACCTACGTTCCACAGAAGATGTTCCGTTTAGATATCTATTCAGGCTTCAAACAAGGAATACACGTCGACACATTCGTGCACCTCATTTGCAAAGAGCTTGAAGATGCCGGACAAGTCGACTTGATGAGTAGATATCCTTCACTGCGAGAAAGAAAGATAGAAGGTGACTTCCGCTTTGTGGTAGTAGAAAGAATTGCGCGTAACTTAGATTTATCGCCAATAAAAAAAACCATCCTATTATTATACTACATCATTAAAAGAGGCTCCACGTCGGATACTCAAATACTTGACTTAGATCCTTCTGTAGTAACGTTAGAATATGTACCTTTGAAATACCAAGGAGCCAAAATAAGAAAATAATAAAATTTATTTCGGCTAAAGCTTGTTTTCGTCTCAGAAATAGTTTATATTTGCATTCCAGTAAAAAGGGAATAAGTTCTATTTTAAAATAACTTCTAAATTTCAGATTATGAAAATTAACAAAAAAGTAGAAGACGTTCTGAACAAGCAAGTAAATACTGAGTTTTGGTCCGCCTATTTGTATTTATCAATGTCATCTTGGTGCGAGAGCCAAGGATTAAAAGGTTTTGCCAATTGGATGCGTGTACAATATCAGGAAGAGATGGCTCATGCACTGAAAATATTCAATTTTATATTGACACGTTCCGGCCAAGCCACTCTAACCCCCATTGCAGCAGTCAACACCTCTTGGGACAGTGTTTTGCAGCTGTTCGAAGAAACCTACAGACACGAGTGCGTAGTAACCGACCTCATCGGCAACTGCTATGAAGTAGCCGTCGCTGAAAGAGATCATGCCACAGCCAGTATGTTACAATGGTTTATTGACGAGCAAACAGAAGAAGAAAACAATGCCATTGAAATTATCGACCAGATCAAACTTCTGGGTAAAGAAGGTCAAGGCATCTACCATCTCGATAAAGAGTTAGCTACCCGTATATTCGTAGACCCAACTATCACGCCGGCTCCATAAGTTGACTGTATTAAAGCAAATGAGTACTATTATTATTAGAATCTTCTAAATATCAGAATTATGGAAAAAGAAACAGTAACAATCAAAGTATTGAAAGCAGGTCCTTATGTAGTAAAAGGCCCTATCAAATTGATTTCTCCGGATGGAACAGATGAGCTTCGTGAAGCAGCTTCACTCTGCCGTTGCGGTGCAAGTGCCAACAAGCCTTTCTGCGATGGTGGCCATGCTAAAATTGAATTCGACAAATAAAGATTTACTCGATAAATATTTCCCTGTAAATCGAAATTAAAATCTATAAAGAGAGTGTGTCAATCGTAAGATATTTGACACACTCTCTTTTCTTGAGGGAGGAAGTAAAAGTGGCATATACAAAATCATCTTCCTCAAAAGAGTTACTGCCAGCTGTTGAATTCATTTTTACCAACTGCTGAAAATGAATTCAACAGCTGGCAAAAATGAATTCGCCAATTGGCAATCGCCTTTTTATTGCGTAGAAAGTCCAAAAAAGAGAAATGACTTTACCTTCAGCACAAGTCCTTTTCTTTAAGAATCACTTTCTACTTGACCGATGACAAGCGTTTTTCCACCACAATATTTTTGAATAAGAGTGGTCAGTTCCAATACGGCATCTTCAATATAGGGAAATGGAGTTTCCAAATTTCCTTGCACAATTACAAAAACGTTTTTTGTGTCAAGCGTTACCTTCGTCTTATCAATTTGCCGTACATCGAGATAACAAATAATCTCATTGCTATCATCAATATACGAATACTCACCCGCACGAATAGGCTTCGGTTCAGTATCTCCAAGAGGAATAAATTTCTCAGAACCCGTAGTAAATCGAAGGTTCACATTCCCATCCACCTTATCCCAATCGTGAGCACCAAGTGCCAACTTGTATTTCACTGAGATCAGATTGTAAATATCGACCAACAAATTAATCCGCGGGATATCTCTACTCTTGCCTAGCAACTTATATAAGTTTTCAGGAGCTGAAAGATTCTTGCGATTAGGAGCTCCCACTGCTTCATGCAATTGTCGAAAACCTTGAATGATAGAATCATTTTTGATATCCTCAAGTCCCTTGGCATAAGAATAAGCCTGCCTTACCACTTCCTCGCGAATTCGATCGAATTCAGGATCGCGTTCCTTATTCTGAAGGCCTTCTATCGTTAAATAGATACCTCTTAAACCAATCTTTTTTATCTCCGGATCGATAAAAAGTTTTTTCTGTATTGCCATCTCGGTCCTCCTTTTTAGTCCTTTAATGCTTGTTCTAAATCCGTAATCAAATCTTCCACATCTTCTATTCCCACCGAAACTCTGACAAGCGTATCAGTGATTCCAATCAGATCTCGCACCTCTTTGGGCACCGAAGCATGGGTCATAACTGATGGGAGCTCGATAAGGGATTCCACCCCACCCAAACTTTCTGCTAGAGCAAAAACTTCCAACTTCTCGAGAAACTTTTCAGCGTCCTTAATCGTTCCTTTCAGTTCAAAAGAAAGCACCCCACCAAAACCACTCGCCTGCTTTTTCGCCAGATTATGCTGTGGGTGACTTTCTAAACCCGGATAGATTACCCGCTTTACTTTAGGATGTTTCTCCAAATAATGAGCTATTTCCAATGCATTCTTTTGGTGTTTATCTAGGCGCAGAGCCAATGTTTTCAAACCTCGGAGCGTAAGATAGGAATCAAAAGGAGACAAAACCGCACCAACCGAATTCTGATGATATTGAATGCGCTCATAATACTTCGGATTATTCACCAGCACAGCACCTCCCAGCACATCGCTATGACCACCAATATACTTGGTCGAACTATGAACCACTATATCCGCTCCTAAATCCAACGGCTTCTGAAAATAAGGGGAAAGGAACGTATTGTCTACTACCAAAACGATTCCACGTTTACGAGTAATTTTAGCAATTGCTTTGATGTCCGACAACTTAAGCAACGGATTCGAAGGCGACTCGATCCAGACTAATTTCGTAGTCGGCAGTATTGCCTTCTCCACCAACGAAGTATCCGTGGCATCTACATACGACAATTCAAATCCGAAATTCGAGAACACCCGATCGAAAAGTCGTTTCGTACCACCGTATAAATCATCGAAAGCCACAATATGATCACCCGAATTAAGTAACGACAACAACACAGTTGAAGCAGCTGCCAATCCGGAACTAAACACTAATCCGTACTCGGCATTCTCAAGCGAAGCCAACTTCGACTCCAACGCCTTTCGAGTGGGATTTAACGAGCGTGTATATTCATATCCTCCTGTAGGCTCAGAAACTTTTCTCCGAGCAAAAGTTGTAGATAAATGAATTGGAACAACCACATCGCCTGTGGCACCATCTCTAAAATCGGGTTGTTCACCTACATGAACGGCTTTGGTTGAAAAACCATATTTTTTATTTGCACTCATTGTATTTTGTTTTTAGTTTATTTTCATTCGACTTATCTTAAAGCCATTGTAAATGGCCGGGAAAATAGAAAGCAAGGCTGAAGCTTTCCACCTTCTCCTATGTTTCGATAGATAGCGATAACTCTTCAACGTCACAAATCCATCTCCCCATTTTTCAATTTCTTTTAAAGCACTATTTCCCCATTGCAAAGGAGCCCGTTTTATATTAATACTTTTGTGTTTCTGCAGTTTCACATACGATTTCGGAATGGTATCAAACACAATCTGGCTACGCTTAAAGTTCAATCCAAGATGCTTAAATATAGACCTGACTTGCACCTCGGTTAAATACATCAAAACCCCTTCAATGATAATCAACACATCCTCTTTCTCTTCAATTTCCTTAATCCATGAAAAGTCAAGAATACTCTTAATAATCGTGATAGCCTCCGTACCAAAAAAAGTCGTTCGAAGGCTCATCGGCTTTTCCAAATCAAGCTGATACCATTTTACATTTTGAAAGCGCAAATGCCTCGTGTCCAAACCGGCGCCCAAATTAATAATCACCGGATTCTTCGTCGAAGCAACATACTCCTCTACAATTTCATCGAGAATTTGAGTCCGTACCACAATAAGTATCTGCGTTTTCCAATCCGTTGCCATCTTCCTGAAATCATATTGAATCTGATTTACGATATCAACCGCAGCATGATCCTGAATAAGTCCATTCTCGACCGTCTCCTTCGCACGAAAGAACAAAGGAATAAGAAGTGTTTCAGATACATCTCTTAATTCTGTGACGTGTAATTTATTACCTTCTTTCATAAATTCTGATGTAAATGAGTGATAAAATCAATTCTAGTTATTAAACCTTGGAAAGCACCTTGCTCGTCTTCCACAATAGCCACCAATCCTTGATTCAGAATCTCAACCAGCTTATCTTTGCTTTCAGAATAAAGAATAGTAGTTAATTCCGTCGTCATGAACTTTTTCACAGGAGTTCCCATAGTGTATCCTTTGGCGTATAGAGCTAGCAACAAATCGGATTCATCGATAATGCCGACTACTTTATTTTCTTTCAAAACAGGTAATTGCGAGATATCATACAGTTTCATTTTCCCATAAACCGCTTGTAAGGTATCAGTAGGTGCAGCAGAAACAATAGCATTAGCCTCAAAGCGACGTAATATAAAATCGCGTAAATCGCCATACACTTTCCGTTCCGTAAAGCCTTTATCAAGCAACCAATAGTCATTATACATCTTCGACAAATACTTATTACCGCTATCACAGACCAATGTAACTACCCGTTTTGGAGTAGTCTGTTCACGACAATATTTGAGTGCCGCACTCAATAAGGTTCCGGTAGAAGAGCCGGCCAGAATCCCTTCTTTCTGAAGTAATTCGCGTACCGCCTCAAAGCTCTCCCGATCACTTACCGTATATGCCTTTTTCGTCAACGAGAAATCGGCAATCGAAGGCACAAAATCCTCTCCAATGCCTTCCACCAACCAAGAGCCGGCATCCGTGCGCAGCTTCCCTGTATTGATATAATCAGCCAAGATAGAGCCCTTTGGATCTGCAAGTACAAATTCAGGAGGAGAAGGCACCCGCTGAAAGAAATGAGTTAATCCGGTCAATGTGCCCGATGAACCTACACCTACCACTACTGCATCCACCTTATGCTCCAGTTGTTCCCAAATCTCCGGGCCGGTAGTTCGTTCATGTGCCAACGGATTAGCCGGATTCTCGAACTGATTAATATAAAATCCCCCTCTTTCTTTCGCAATACGTTGAGCGTAATCTTGATAATATTCAGGATGTCCCTTCCCTACATCAGAGCGCGTGAGCAGAATCTCAACCCCTAAAGCCCGTAAGTGGTTGATCTTTTCCTGACTCATCTTATCCGGAATCACCAACACCAGTTTATAGCCTTTTAGTTGAGCCACCAAGGCCAATCCAAGTCCGGTATTTCCCGCAGTTGCTTCAACCAGCGTATCTCCCGGTTTAATATTTCCCTGCTTCTCAGCTTCCGTAATCATTGAGAAGCCCACCCTATCTTTAATAGAGCCACCCGGATTCTGATTCTCTAGTTTTATGAACAAGCGGCATAAGCCCGTATCGAATTTAGTAAGTTCAATGATAGGTGTATGCCCTATCATATCTAATATATTAGTTACACTCATTTTAGTTTTTATTTGGTTTTTGTTTGGTTTTTAAATGATCTTTACTAATCCATCTTTCTGATTTTTGATAAGTTTCTCAAAAATATAATTTAGTGAATAATTCACCTGAAAGCTTTTAAGTCCCAACTGATAAAGGTACCGGGAAGCTTTCATCCCTATTTTTAATACAAAGACGGCACTACAATCGTAAAGCTCATCCGCTACGCGTTTCAGTCCGGCCTCCGAATGTTCTGTTCCTTCTGAAGCAGGTATTATCTCCCGATCTTCAATGAAGGCAGCTCCTTCAGCACTAATTTCATAAATAAGGAAATTCTCGGTTTGCCCAAAATGCTGATTAACCGATTCCCCATTGTTACTTGCTATTGCGATTCTGTATCCCATCTTAGTATTCTGCTTTTTGAAGACACCCAGCGCCTATTCCGTTGCAATTACTGCCAGACCCACAACTTCCCTTTATCTTTAAAGCCGATTGAGGTAAAGTTTTCCTTGCGAACAAGGCCTCCACAGCTTCCTGAATATTCATCGTTAATGATTCTACAAGAATCCCTTTCCTGTTTAATAATTCGAGTGGAGTTCGCCCGATGCCACTCACCAACAACACCTCACAATCAGAAATTAGATCCGCCACTTCATTCCATCGTTGGGAGCCATTTTGAGGGATAGATCGTTTCTCTATCAATTCCACGTGCCCATTCTTTCGTCCATAAATCCACAACTTAGAAGCCTCTCCTAAATGTTGATTGATCTCAAGTCCATCTACACTTGCCACCGCAATATAAGGTTTTACAGTAAAGGTAGGAAGCAGCTTGGCTTGCGTCAAAAGACGATCCGTTTCCGCACTGTTCTTCTCACCTAATAATCCCACGGCATCAGCACGGCAACGAGCACAATGCGACATTTGCTTGATATATACTGAAGTCTTAGCACGGACTGCCCGCATATCAGCTGGACTCGGTTCGTACAACTCTCCAAAAGGAGTACTCTCCACCGGAATCAATGGAATACAATTCTGTACATCCGCTCCCAAAGCAGCCACGTATTTAGCAATCGCATCCACATGATATTCGTTTACACGAGGAATCACCACCGTGTTAATCTTTACAATAATGTCGTGCTGCTTGAGTAGCTTAATCGCCTCCGTTTGTCGATTCAATAGAATTTGAGCCCCTTCCACACCAAAATACGTTTTCTTATTAAAATGAATCCATTCATAAATTTGAGCTCCAATTTTAGGATCCACCGCATTTACAGTAATTGTAACATGCGAAACATTGAGTTCAACTAAACGCGGAATATATTCAGAAATATACAACCCATTCGAAGAAAGACACAACAGCTGTTCAGGATGACGAGCATGAATAAGTTCAAGCGTCTCAAGCGTTTCGTCCACATTAGCAAACGGATCACCGGGACCGGCAATACCTACCACGGATATGTTGGGTACCTTTTCAA
>Ga0302210_10001014_pt1 | contig 12184 bp, 12 predicted proteins | sample II_Fen_E3_2_FD_198793 | JGI IMG/M metagenome (GOLD analysis project Ga0302210, IMG submission 198793) | Peat permafrost microbial communities from Stordalen Mire near Abisko, Sweden - II_Fen_E3_2 | ecosystem: Environmental > Terrestrial > Soil > Wetlands > Permafrost | place: Sweden: Abisko... | reverse complement strand
AAGTAGCTTCTTTGTGTTGCCTGTCTATGCTAAAATCACTGTGTTTTGAAGCAATCAGATTCAAATCATAATCTTTCAAAAGTATCAAATCATTTATTTCTGTCATAAGTGATTTAATCTTTCCATTTGCCTTTTTGAGTTTAAAAGCTATCAGGTTATCACTTTCATCCTCTGTTTCACTGATTATCTTGTTTAGAAAATCTGTTATACTATTATCAATCAATCTTTGATAATATTTGATCTTTACCGAAAAGGCGGGAAAGCTGAAATCAGCAATAAAGTGTGTATTAAATTCCTCCTGAATTGAGGGGGTTGACCTCAATTCGGGAGAATAAAAATCTTCCTGTTTATTGTTTTTATCAAGCCAGGGACGAAGATCAAAACGCAATATTGAAATTATTGTTTTCATAGCTCTTTTTTTTCGGGGTTGATATTGAGTTTAATTGTGCTTGTTGTTTTTTGCTTTTTTTCGTCCACGACCTTAGCGTAAACTTGGGTAGTTTTTACATTGGTATGACCAAGCATTTTAGAAACGGTATAAATGTCTGTACCACCTGCTAACTGTAAGGTGGCATACGTATGGCGGAAGCAATGAAAAGTAATATTTCTGGTAATGCCTGCGGATTTTATCCAACGTCTTAGAGGGGCTGATATCCAAGAAGGGTCTGGTAAATCTTCAAAAACAAATTGCTCAGGGTTGCCGGGGTTACCGCAAAGTTGATAGGCTTGTTCTGATATAGGCATGTATTCAACCCCTTTTGTTTTCTTTTGAGTAAAGTTGAGGCGGATTTGGTTGCCGTCAACTTGTATTTCTTTCCATTTGAGCTTTTGAATGTCACAATGGCGAATACCTGTCAGAGCAGAGAAAAGGGAAGCACGTTTGAGAATTGGGCGTTCACAGGGTGTTTCTGCAAGAATATTGAGTTCTTCCACTGTTAAGTGTTCTCTGCGACTTTCCTGTTCTTGTATGCCTTTTATTTTTGCTGAAATATCTACAGTCAAATATCCGTCAACAAATGCTTGTTTTAATCCGGCTTTAAATATGCTATAATAAGTTGCTGCGGTATTATGTGATATTGTTCCCTTTTTCTTGCCACCACAAGGCGCCGAGAGCATAAAGCGACGAAATTCTTCAGCTTTACCGAGATTAATCTGAGAAAATGGAAGTTGCTGATTATTATTGAATACTTTTAGTAATTCGCCAACCCGACGCCAATTGATAATAATGGATTCAGAACTGTTGCGGTGTCGCTCTTTAGATACTTTTTGAAAGAAATCAATAAAATCTATTTGTTGACGTTGGTTGAGTTCAACCTGCTCGGCTTCTTTTTCTGTGTATAAATCGGAATTATCAAACTCGCGTTGTCTCAGGCTACGCACGCCATCAGCATAAATACAAGCTCTTATGTCGAGATCGCTTTTACATTGAATTATTCCATTTGGATCTCTCTTTGGTTTGAACGTTTTTGCTCCATCTGTTGAAGCTCGTGTTGTTCTTGTTTTATCCCATATTGGTGTCGTAATTGAGCGATTTACTGCTTCAATTATTCGCTGAGGTTTATCACTACCCCCTTTGAAAACAGGGTAGCTTTCAATGATTAAATACCATTCGTTATGATATTCAGATTTGCGGAGTTTGACAGTACATTTGGTTTTTGCGAGTTTCTTTTTCATGGCGTAGATTTATTTGTGTTCAAATAGCCGGTCGATTTCTACTTTAGGGACATATACGAATTTCCCAATTTGCTTTTTGGGAATACTGCATTTTCGAATGGTCTTTTGGACTGTGGAGGCTGATATCCCAAACTTCTCGGTTATTTCTCCAATCGTATAACATTCGCTTGGATCATAATTGAGTTTTGTGTGTTCAATTGGTGGTTGAGTGGATTGAATGTCTTCAACCTTTGGAAACATTGCTTCTATGTGGACCCTACTAATGCGGGTTAATCGCTCCCCAAGATTAACGGCAGGGATATTGCCCTTCTTTATTTGTCGGTAAATCGTGTCCCGGGATATTCCAAAAAGAATTACCGCTTCCTGTATTGAAATGTATGGACGGTCAACAGGGATTTGATTGGCTAACTCCTTTCGTTTTTCTTCTTCCTTTCCGAGAGCCTTCCTTTTACGTGCGGCAGCTTCAGAGCATTTCTCACAACAGTACTTCGAGTAGACTGTTTTGGCGTTAAACTGCTTTCCGCAGTTTTCGCAATTTCTTTGGAGGATAAACTTGCTAACTGGCATAATATACGTTTTAGGTGTGAGTACGTATGTATAAGTATTTATAAGTCGCACTTTCCTGTTTATTAAGTCGCGTTACAAATATGTAGCAAATATACGAAAAATAATCGAATATAAAGATAGATAAGCAAAAAATAAAATAAAAAAATCGCTGCAAACTAAGTGTTTACAGCGATTTCCATTTGGTTATATACCCTTGTTTTGGGGTCTTATTTTACTTCTTCAAAATCCACATCGGTGACATCACCTTGTTTGTTACCTTCATTCGAACTTTGTTTCCCACCAAAGTCAGCATTAGGTTGTGGTTGTCCTTCCTGTGGTGCATTTTGAGCATTGTACATTTCCTGGCTGGCTGCCTGGAAAGCTGTGTTCAATTCGTTGGTTGCTTCATCCAATGTAGGTATGTCCTGAGCTTTATAGGCTTCTTTCAGTTTAGCCAGGGAAGCTTCGATAGGTCCTTTTTTATCAGCAGGGATTTTATCTCCAATTTCAGAAAGTTGTTTTTCTGTTTGGAAGATCAATGTATCTGCATGATTCAATTTGTCTATTTTTTCTTTTTCCTTGGCATCACTTTCGGCATTAGCAGCTGCTTCATCTTTCATACGTTTGATTTCAGCGTCTGTCAGGCCGGACGAAGCTTCGATACGAATGCTTTGTTCTTTTCCGGTGGCCTTATCTTTAGCACCTACGTGTAAGATACCATTGGCATCAATATCAAAAGTTACTTCAATCTGAGGTTCACCACGACGGGAAGGCATAATACCATCCAGGTGGAAACGGCCGATTGATTTATTCTGATTCGCCAAAGGACGTTCACCCTGCAGGATATGAATTTCTACAGAAGGTTGATTATCGGCAGCGGTTGTAAATGTTTCCGATTTTTTAGTTGGAATGGTAGTGTTAGCTTCTATCAATTTAGTCATCACGCTTCCCATGGTTTCAATTCCTAAAGAAAGTGGTGTTACATCAAGCAATAAGACATCGGTTACTTCACCGGTTAATACTCCACCTTGAATGGCGGCACCTACTGCAACTACTTCATCAGGATTCACCCCTTTAGAGGCCGTTTTTCCAAAGAATTTCTCTACTGCCGACTGGATAGCAGGAATACGGGTTGATCCACCCACCAGAATGATTTCGTCTATATCACCGATTGTCAAACCTGCATTTTTCAAAGCAGTACGACATGGTTCAATAGTCTTCTGAATCAAATCGTCTATCAGTTGTTCAAATTTAGCACGTGTCAACGTACGTACCAAGTGACGAGGCACACCATCAACAGGCATTATATAAGGCAAATTGATTTCCGAAGAAGTCGTATTTGATAATTCGATTTTTGCTTTTTCAGCAGCTTCTTTTAAACGTTGCAAAGCCATTGGGTCTTTGCTCAGGTCGATGTTGCTGTTTTCATTTTTAAATTCCTGTACCAACCAGTCGATAATACGGTGGTCAAAGTCATCACCACCTAAGTGGGTATCCCCATCGGTCGATTTTACTTCGAATACGCCATCACCCAGTTCCAGAACAGAGACATCATGTGTTCCACCACCACAGTCGAATACAACAATCTTCATGTCTTTGTTGGTTTTGTCCAAACCGTAAGCCAATGCGGCAGCTGTTGGTTCGTTTACAATACGACGAACATTCAGTCCTGCGATTTCACCGGCTTCTTTCGTTGCCTGACGTTGTGCATCGTTAAAGTATGCCGGTACGGTGATCACTGCATCAGTCACTTCTGTTCCCAGATAGTCTTCAGCAGTTTTCTTCATTTTTTGAAGAATGATAGCTGAAATCTCTTGTGGAGAATACATGCGGCCATCAATATCCACACGGGCTGTATTGTTATCACCTTTAACCACTTTAAATGGAACACGTCCAATTTCTTTAGTCAATCGGTCATAAGTTTCACCCATGAAACGTTTAATCGAGAATACAGTTTTTGTAGGGTTAGTAATGGCTTGACGTTTTGCAGGATCACCTACTTTACGTTCGCCACCTTCTACAAATCCAACTACCGAAGGTGTAGTACGTTTTCCTTCACTGTTGGTGATAACGATTGGTTCGTTACCTTCCATTACGGAAACACAAGAGTTTGTGGTTCCTAAGTCAATTCCAATAATCTTTCCCATAATTTTTTATCTATTTTATTTTTTCAGTTGTTTCTGATGTGTTAGTAATACGATTCCTGTTTTACAAACTATATGCCAACCAAAGAATAAACCAGCACTTTCAGATTTTGACAGAAAATTAAGACAAAGTTTAAGAAAAGTCAACGTACTCACTGACAAAAGGGCAGAAAATTGTCTTCTTGTTTCTGTATTGTCCTGATTTTATTTGCACTTTTAATAATATAACCTTACTTTCTTACTTTTTTTGTTTCTACCTACTCATTCCTCATTCCTCATCTCTCGTTCCTCAATGCTCTATGCTCAATACTTGAAATATTTCCTACCTTTGTATGAAAATAAAACTATGTCGCTCGTATATCTGGGATTAGGTACAAACTTAGGGGAGAAAACACACAACCTGAATGCTGCTGTCAATGCTCTGGCGTTAGAAGTTGGAAGTGTGCTGCGTGTTTCGTCGTTTTATGCCTCGAAGCCTTGGGGATTTAAGTCCGTAAATGAATTCCTGAATAGGGTAGTATTGGTGGAAACGGATCTGACACCTTTCGATGTGCTGGCTAAAACCCAGCAAATTGAGAGGAGTATTGGACGCAGCCCTAAATCAGTCACTGAGTATGAGGACCGACTGATCGATATTGATATCTTGCTGTATGACCATTTAATTATTGACCAACCAACTCTGAAAATTCCTCATCCCTTATTGGCAAAAAGGGACTTTGTGCTGCAGCCGTTAGCTGAACTGGCACCTGAGTTAGTTCACCCAATCCTGGGAAAAAGGATGATTGAATTAAGAAACGAATTAGTATAACGGTGTATTCTGCTTCTCCGGGGTTAGGTTTATATACCCATGGATTAGGGTAATTAGAACAAATGATGGCTTTTGGTGATTTCTGCGGCATGTTGAATTGTAGGTTTAATCCCTTGTTTAGAATATTCTTTTATTTCAGCCAGGATCTTTAATGCCCGTTCAAAATCCCTTTCAAATACCATAATTTTCAACCCTTCGTCTATTGCTTTAAACATTGGGTATAGTCCCACCAGCTGGTCATTGTTGATAAAACACTCAATATTATTGGCTCTCAATAGTTCCTGATCGACCATAGCATCTACTGTCGATTCATAGGTTTTTAGTGTTAAAATCAGATCTTCCATAGTCAGTGTCTTCTTTTAAGTAAATGATTCATGCCACGTTGCTTGCGGATATTATAGGATCGTTTAAGGATGTTGCACTGCTGATTTTTAAATATTTCTCGTTTCTACGGATTGTATTAAAATCCAGGTTCCCCTTTGTCTGACATTACTTTGCCAGACAGGATGCATGCTGGAGTCATACAGAAAATCAAAAGAAAGGATCTTGCTGTTACTTCGTTCTGTCTACGTAATGGACCACAAGAAACTGCCAATTAGTAAAGATATATAAGATCATGGCGCATTCTTAATCAGCTATGACTCATTGATACAATGGAAAGAAGTCGTAAACCCGTTAAAATGTAACGTTTTATCCGCCTATTTGTTTTGGGTCAATATAAATTATGTCAAAGATTATTTAAAATCTACTTAATGTGATTCCTGATTTTCATTTAAGAGGGTATCCTTATATGAAAACTTAAATTACACCCAAAAATGGATATTTTTTCTTACTTTTGCAACAGAATATAAATTTTTATCGATAGAATGGATACCGACCAACTGCCAGATCATCTGGTTTACAGTAAAAAAGTTATCGAATTTGTCACTGTTGCTGCCGAATCATGTATGTTTCTGGAGCATGCCGATGAATTTACAAAAACTGATTTTGTGCAAAAATCAGTCAAGATTTTACCGCTTCTGTATCTGAACGCTTCCTTGCTGGATATTCCCGATCCCGTTTTTGAAGAAATCCCTGAACGTTTTGTAAACGAAGAAGACTACCAGTATGTCCGCGGTCTGGTGGAACATTTGTTGGGTACTGACGACTCCTACCTGGAAGTTTTTCATCCCGATATGGCTCTGAGCGATACTCCGATTGCTGCTTTTGTTTCAGAAAATCTGGCTGATGTTTATCAGGAATTAAAGGATTTTGCAGCCAATTATCAATTGGGTGATATCGATATTATGAATGATGCCCTGGTAGCCTGCCTGGAAGCATTTGGTGAACATTGGGGGCAGAAGCTCCTCAATGCATTGAAAGCTTTGCATTCTTTACGCTTTAGTGAAGGATTTGGTTCGGAAGAAGCAGAGCCTGAAAGCAGGGAAAATAAATCAATTGATAGGAATTCTTTTCTCAATTTTCAACATGATGACGATGAGGAGTTGACAAAACTATTGTAACAGTGAGCTATGTTTAAAACGAAAATTACAAAAGACGAGGTGAATGTAATGCCTGTGGTTATCTTCGAAGGTAAGATAACCCTTGTGGACGAGCTGTATAAAATAGATCCTGCTATCGAGGAACTAAGAAGAAACCCGGTGGTTGGACTCGATACAGAGACCAAACCTTCCTTCACCCGGGGAACTCATCATAAAGTATCACTGGTCCAGATTTCCACCTTGGATCATTGCTTTCTTTTTCGTTTGAATAAGACTAATTTTCCTCCTGCTTTGGCTGATTTCCTCTCCGACGAAAGTGTCAAAAAGATAGGTTTGTCGCTCCGGGATGATTTTAGCGGGTTGAATAAACACCACATCTTCAAACCGGCTAACTTTGTGGATATTCAGGCCATTGCCCAGAGTTATGGCATTATGGAACTTAGCCTTCAAAAAATATATGCTATTCTGTTCGGAAAGAAGATCTCCAAATCACAGCGGTTAAGTAATTGGGAAAGCCCTGAATTAACCGAACAGCAACAACGGTATGCAGCTACCGATGCCTGGGCCAGTTTGCAGATCTACCTGCAACTGATGACTGAACAAAAATTATCCAAAACTGAGATTGATAAAATGGTGATGAAGAACTTTCTGGATCAGAAAGCATTGAACACTCAGCAGGAAACTCCTTTACTATAAATCCCTAAAAACTTCCATTCTCCGATGATATCCATACAACTTAAACCAAAAAAAGAAGAAAGTTTACAACGTTTTCATCCCTGGTTATTCTCAGGTGCTATTCTTCACATTGAAGGAACTCCTGCCGAAGGCGATTTGGTGAGAGTGCTCGACAATAAGCTTAACTTTTTGGCCATTGGTCATTACCAGATAGGCAGCATTGCTGTGCGGGTGGTTTCATTCGAAGATGTTCCTGTAACTGATGAGTTCTGGAGTCATAAAATCAAGCAGGCTTATGCCATGCGTGTATCACTTGGGTTGGTAGCACAGAAACAAAATAATACCTATCGTCTGATTCATGGGGAAGGTGATTCTTTGCCCGGATTGATAGTCGATGTCTATGACGATACGGCAGTTATGCAGGCACATTCAGTGGGCATGCATGAAATCAGGCAGACTCTGGCAGAGGCTATTGTGAAGAATGTTCCTGAAGTAAAGAATGTTTATTACAAATCGGAAACTACTTTGCCTTTTAATGCCCCTATTACACCAATAGATGGATATTTGATCGGGGAAGAAACAGCGGAACTTACTGCCATTGAAAACAAACTGAAGTTTCATGTGGATTGGTTACGGGGACAAAAAACAGGTTTCTTTGTAGATCAACGTGAAAACAGGTCTTTGCTGGAAAGATACTCTAAGGGTAAATCAGTATTGAATATGTTTTGTTATACAGGTGGCTTTTCGGTATATGCTTTACGCGGTGGAGCTGAACTGGTTCATTCGGTGGATAGCTCTGCCAAAGCGATTGACCTGACAGAAAAGAATGTACAGGCTAACTTCCCCAACGATCCCCGTCATACTTCATTCGACGAAGATGCCTTTAAATTCCTGAATAATCTCCAGCACAATGATCAGAAGTACGACCTGATTATTCTGGATCCTCCTGCTTTTGCCAAACACAGGGAAGCTATCCGGAATGCATTGAAAGGCTATAAGCGCTTGAATGCAAAAGCCTTTGAACAGATTAAGCCCGGTGGAATCCTATTTACTTTCTCCTGCTCGCAGGTGATCACCAAAGATCAATTCCGTCTGGCAGTATTCAGTGCCGCTGCCGAAAGCAAACGTAATGTGAGGATTTTACATCAACTCTCACAACCAGCCGATCACCCCATTAATATCTACCATCCGGAGGGTGAATACCTGAAAGGACTGGTTCTTTGGGTGGAATAGTTTCAGAAGGCTTTAACATAAATGTTACATTGTCGTTATTTCTTTGCAAATTAGTAGCTAAATAATTTGTTCTATTGAATAGAATAGTTATATTTGCATCCTAAATAATCCAACACAACCCTCTAAATTATAAACGCCTATTGCCTATAATTACTTTAAAACCTCAAAATTAAAAGTAATGAATAATCTGAATCAATTAACCGATGATGAATTGGTAAAATTGTATGAGACAGGCAATAACACTGCGTTTGAAATTTTATTATTGCGCCATCGATCCAAGGTATATACTTATATTTACCTGATTGTACGCAACCGGGAACTCTCCGAAGATATCTTTCAGGACACTTTTATTAAAGCTATTGCAACGATTCAGCAAGGTCGCTATGTCGAATCCGGCAAATTCCTGGCCTGGATAAACCGCATTGCGCACAATTTGATTATCGACCACTTCCGTCGTGAGAAGAACGAAAATACATTCTCGGCAGATGCTGTGGATTATGATATAGTAAACAATGCCAAGCTCTCGGAGAAAAGTGTGGAAGATACCATGTCGAACGAACAGGTGCTTACAGATGTAGTCCATCTGATTGAGCTGTTGCCAAAATCGCAGCAACATGTCATTCGTATGCGGTTCTTCGAGGACTTAAGCTTTAAGGAAATAGCCGAGAAAACCGATGTAAGCATCAATACTGCCCTTGGACGTATGCGCTATGCACTCCTGAATATGCGCCGGATTGCTGCTGAAAAAGACGTGTATCTGGAGATAAAATAGGTGAGATCCCACTCCTAACTATAAAACATAAAATCCCCTGAAAATCAAATGATTATCAGGGGATTTTTAGTGTCTATATTTCTTTATGCCAGTATATTAGTATACGATTCACCCATCCACCCTACGGTACGAAGTTACGTTCCTTTAAGAAATCAATCAGTTTTCTATCCCCTTAATCAGTATTTAATGGAATCCTAAAGTCTCGATGTTCTCTTCGTAGTTTTTATGGTCCAGGGTGTCACAGTTTCCCTGATTTCCACGCTGGTCCCCTCGTTTTGGAGCGTTGGGCATTTTTTGGCTATGTGCACTGCATCGTCAATGTCCTTTGCCAGAATGATGATATAACCTGTTAAAGATTCGTTTTTCACGGTGTAGGGTTCATTCAGGATGGTGTTAAACGGCCGGATCACCTTGCCACTAAAGGCTAAATGGTTGCCCCCTTCCGCCAGTTGCCCTTTGTCGGTAATATAGTCAATCCATTCCATCCAGTCAACCATATCCAGTTCCATTTGCCTGGGCGAAGGCTGGGCTTCCGGGGATGTAATATCCATTCGGAACAGCAATACGAATTCTTTCATTTTGTTCAGGTTTTAAGTTAGTGGATATCCTCCAACAGAAAAGCGTCCTGTAACCCGATAGTCATCGGTCATCCGTTTGTCTTTTCTCTTCCCGGCCACTCCATCTTCGTTTTAGCATTCTTCAGCTCTATTCCCGGATACTGGTCAGCCCTTGAAATAAACCGATCCCGCTTCTTTCTCTTTTTTTATTTCCTGCCATTGTCCCGAAATTGCTTCCCGGATACTTTACTTGAACTTTAGCAGCACCCTGTTGATTGTTTTCGTATCTAACAATCATTGCTTATAAACTGTTCTGGTTTTCGATCACTCCAGACTCATTTTGTCAGCAAATTTTATCGGGTTGCCCTTTTCGTATCGGTCCTACTCCTGCGGTGCAGGGCATCTGTCAAATCAGGCCGATGGCAATGACAACTTAACTCCCAATCGTTAAGGTTTACTAATTATGAGCCAATCTGGCCTCGTTTGTCGAATCCGGCCCTTATTTCAGAGTATGGCGCGTTTATTGTTGTACTAAATAACCAGAGCAGTCCAGCTATCATTCATAACCGAACACGACTCTATATGAATTATAATGTTTAATTTAATTTAATAGGAGGTTTTAATATGAGCGCATCAGGAAACAAACAACCAAAAAAGGAGAAATCAGGTAAACACGTGAAGCATGTTCCGTCTTATCAGACAGAAGTAACAAAAACGGTTGTTGATGACTTTAAGAAAGTAAAGTAATTATTTTCTAAATCAAGTAACAAAAAAAGAAATGGTGCTAATAGCTTCATTTCTTTTTTTTTGACACTATTCTTGGGATGATTCACTCCATTTAAGTTCACCGAAGGATAGCCCCAGGTGAGTATTCAGTTCCGTTTTTACTGAATGATCAATGATCAAGCACCTGATTTAGTTCTATCTCCACCAAGTCCTTTCCCTGGACTTCAAAAAGTGTTGTCCCCCGAAGTATGCAATTACCCGAAATATACAATTCGGCTACCGGGACATTCTGTCCGTCAACCACCAGCGTCATTTCACCGGTGTCTATGAACTTATAGCCTTTCGTTTCGAGATAGCAATCAGACAGCGCATTACCGGGGAAAATATCCTTAATATTAAACAGGTAATCTAAATACAGCAGGTCGTTTTTAGTGGTATATACGCCAATATGGGCAGAGTCGGGCAGGACCGGGTCGACAGGTACTGAATCCGATACAATAAACAGGTTCTTTCCTCCAAATTGGGTTAATTCTCCCACGGAATCAATTTTCATTTTTTGTTCGAAAAGTTCACTGCCATCCTGTAAGGAGTATTTGAACACCCTGTTTGAAGAAATTAAATACAGGGTGTCTTGTCGGGTCAGGTAATCAACGATTTCATCATTTTTGTAACCTACCCGGTTCAGGAAGACCTTTTTGCCTGTTTTTGCAGAGAAGGCCGCGATAAAAGTCTTGCCGTACTTTACCGGTTCGTAATTGAGTGATATCCATCCATTGTTCACCAGGTAAACCAGACTGTCCCTGAAGAACAGGGTTGACCGGCTGACCATGCTCCCGGGCAAACTGCTTTTCCAGCGTAATTTTCCATTCTTATCCAGGCATACCAGTGAGTTTTTGTCCGCCATATAAATGCCGGTACTATCTACAAGGGTATTCGAGACCAGATCTGTAATCAAATCATGGCCGGTAGTTATTTCGAATTCACCCCCCAGGAGGATACTTAAGAATAAGTTGAATATATTGCTAAGTACCGTATTCGTATGATCTTTCATCCCGGTATGGGCGTTGTAATCCCACCCCATCCCGGTTTTCAGGTGCATTGAATGCAAACCGTTTGCTGAAACTATCACTACCGAATCGTTCAGGGGCAAGATTTCATTCAGGTTGTAATTGCGGTTGATAGATCTCCTCCAGATAGTTTGTCCGGTATTCAAATCAATCCCTTCCACCGCATTGGTGAAATTCCCGGAAGATGAACGCCTGCTCCCCACACCTACCAACCGGGATGGGTTCATGTAAGAAATCGTTTTATGAGCACTCCACATTATTTTGCCGGAATCAATATCAAGGCAGCTGGTTTGATATCCATCGCTTTTAATGATAAACTGATCAGAATGATCAATAGTAGATTCCTGATAATTCACCATCTGTTTCCACCTAAATCGTTGAGTCCGCAAATCAAATACAGCAATATCCCCGATCCCTCTCAGGTCGCTTCCATCCTCATTACCATCATTCCCAACATCGTTCGTACCCCGTAATTGCAGGGTCAACAGGGTTATTGAATCA
>Ga0302210_10001011_pt1 | contig 12203 bp, 11 predicted proteins | sample II_Fen_E3_2_FD_198793 | JGI IMG/M metagenome (GOLD analysis project Ga0302210, IMG submission 198793) | Peat permafrost microbial communities from Stordalen Mire near Abisko, Sweden - II_Fen_E3_2 | ecosystem: Environmental > Terrestrial > Soil > Wetlands > Permafrost | place: Sweden: Abisko... | reverse complement strand
TTCCCGTGAAACCGCATCCAGAATATATTCCGGTTTTGTTCCCTTGAGAAGGACAGCACGGCTGCCTGAAAGAAGAGAACCAAACCAGTGCATCTTGGCACCGGTATGATAAAGCGGAGGGATGCACAGAAAAACATCGTTTCTGGACTGAAGGTGATGGTTTTGTTCAACCCGGCAGGAATGCATAAGGCTTTTGTGGGAATGCAGGATTGCTTTTGGAAAACCGGTGGTTCCGGATGAAAAATAAATGGCAGCATCATCCTGATCAGTCAGTGTTATATTAGGAGCTGAACTCGAATAGTCAGCAGTAAGATCATGATAATTTTCCGCAAAAGTAGGACAGTTTTCTCCATAATAAAAAAGCAGCCGGTGCATGCTGATCTTTTCGGCGATTTCTTCAACTCGTCCGATAAATTCCGAACCAAAGATCAGAATATCTACATCCGCTTTATCCAGACAATATTCAATTTCATCAGAAGAATAGCGAAAATTCAGAGGTACAGCCAGAGCACCTGTCTTAAGGATACCAAAATAAATGGGAAGCCATTCCAGACAGTTCATCAGAAGAATACCGACTTTATCACCCTTCCGGATACCTCTGCCAAGGAGCATATTGGCAAAACGGTTTGCTTTCTCATTAAACACATTCCACGTAATTTCACGACGGTACTGGGAAGTGGGTGAAGACTCTATCAGTTCATATTCTTTCCAGGTAACACGGCGCTTTTCCGTGACCTCCGGATTGATCTCGACCAGAGCAATATCCTCTCCATACATTTTACAATTCTGTTCCAGAAGTTCAGTAATAGGCATGTCTTATTCCTCAATCAATTTCAATATATTTGAATAACAGGTCTACTTTAACACGTTTAATTGCTAAAGTAAAGAAAAGAGAAGGCAAACAAGATGTTGAAAAAATACACAAAATTGGTAAACTGTATTTAGATGTTTTTTTGAAACAGTGAGAAAGGAGTATTTAAATGCAGAAAACATTGCAAGTATCAGAATCCCTTGAGCTGGGGATGATTTTGGCTATATCAGGAGGTTTCATGGACGCTTACTCTTATCTTTGCCATGACAAAGTGTTTGCCAATGCGCAGACCGGAAATATTATTTTGATGATGCTCAAACTGGCAAAGGGGAACTACCTGGGTGCAACATTCTATCTTTGTCCGGTTGCTGCTTTTGCGATAGGAATTGCACTTGCAGATATTATCCGGCATCACATGAAGAACCGGGATCTTTTTCACTGGAGACAGCTGTCCGTGCTTTGTGAGGCCATACTGCTCTGCATAGTTGGATTTATTCCTTTGAAATATAATCTTCCGGCTAATTCGCTGACATCACTTGCCTGCGGAATTCAGGTGGAGAGTTTCCGGAAAGTACAGGGAAACGGGTATGCTACAACCATGTGTATCGGCAATCTCAGAAGCGGAACATCGGCATTAACAGAATACTGGTATTCCAGAGACAAAAAAGCCGCAGAGAAGGGACTGATATTTTATCTGATCATATTCTGCTTTGCAGTGGGTGCAGTGTTGGGAAGCTTCTTTGTATCCAGAATCAGGGAACACGCCATCTGGATCTGTGTCATCTTTCTGACAGTGGCATTTTGCCTGATGTTTATTGACAGGGAAAATGCAAAGAAGAAGCAATCAGCCTGACTGATCTGCTCCCTTCAGATCCTGATCCAGCCTGTTGCGTATCGCTTCCATCCTATAATCAAGTGAGGAACTGATCTCGGCACATTCTTTCAGTTCAACAGCCAGCAATTGTGTATCCTTATCAGGCAGATCTTTTTTATAACGAAGTTTATGTTCCAGAGAAGCCCAGAAATCCATTGCAATTGTCCGAAGCTGTACTTCCACTTTCATGATACGCTTTTCGTGTTCCAGAAAGATGGGAATTTCAATGATAAGATGGAGACTTCTGTAACCACCGGTTTTGGGTTCCTTAATATAATCCTTTTTTTCCAGAAGCTGTACATCATCCTGCTCCAAAAGGCAGTCTGCGATCAGATAAATATCCTCAGGAAAGGAACAGATTACCCGGACGCCGGCGATATCATTCAGATTTTTCTCAATAGAATCGATTGACAGAGGAAAATTCCGACGATGCATTTTTTCAGCAATACTGTCGGGAGATTTCAGTCTGGTTTTAATACTCTCAATAGGATTATAATCATATCGAAGGGAAAACTGTTCATTCAATACATTGAACTTGGTTTCCACCTCCATGATGGCACAACGATAATAAGCCATCAGCTTCATATACGGATCTTTGTTGGAACGGATCATATCCATGACTTCACTGCTGGTAATCTGCTGAAGGATACGATCTCTGAATTTATCTTTAAGAATCATGAATCTATGCTCTCTTTCGCATTAGTAGTCGATTATTTTAATAAAATTATTCAAAAAATATCAATTCAGATATTATAGCATGAAAGCTGCTCCTTTTCACTAATTCAAGGGACTCAAAAGCAGATTTCAGAAAAATTTAATAGGCGTAAAAATTAGCACAGAGGTGAGAATAAAAAATGGAAATATTGGACGTTGTCGATGAAGATGGAAATCCGACCGGTCAGATGATAGAGCGGGAAGAAGCACATAAAAAAGGAATCCGGCATAGAACAGCACATGTCTGGCTTCTTCGAAAAAGTGAAGCAGCAGTGGAACTGCTCATGCAAAAGCGAAGTGACCGGAAAGATTCTAATCCGGGATGCTATGATGTATCCAGTGCAGGTCATATTCCGGCAGGGGTTGATTTTGTGTCCTCCGCAATACGAGAAATGCAGGAAGAACTGGGGCTGGATATCACATCGGAAGAGCTGATAGAATGCGGAAACAGAAGCATCTTAAATGAAAGTGTTTTTTATGGAAAACCATTCATAGATAATCAGTACAGCCGTGTATATGCAGTCTGGAGAGATGTGGAACCGGATAAACTTCAGCTGCAGAGTTCTGAAGTCAGTGCAGCGGTGTGGATAAGTTACGAAAAATGTCTTGAGAGTGTGGAAAACAATCTGTTCCCTAACTGCATTAGTCTGGAGGAGTTAAAAATGCTTCAACGCCTTGTAATATAATATAGGAAGGAGTTTCTCAGGAAATGAAGTGAAAATACAGGCAGGTTTAAGTTTGTGCAATTAATATCAGTCATAAGAGGAAGCAGCTGGAGGGATACCAATGAGAGTACTGATCGTAGAGGACCAGGTAAGACTGGCCAATACACTGCAGGACATAATGTCAGCTAACCGGTATTTTACGGATGTCAGTTATGACGGAGAAAGCGGTTTTTATAATTGCGTCAGTGGACTGTATGATGTGATCATTCTGGATGTTATGCTGCCAAAAATGAGTGGGTTTGAGATTTTGAAAAAAATGCGTGCTGAAAAAATCCAGACTCCTGTCATTATGCTGACGGCCAAAAATGATACCAGTGATATCGTTGCCGGTCTGGACGGCGGGGCAGATTATTACCTGACAAAGCCATTTGAAACAGAAGAGCTTCTTGCCTGTATCCGTGCTGTGACAAGACGCCGGGGGGAGATTTCTCCGGAAGAAGAGACCTATGGAGATCTGAAACTGAATTCTTCTTCTTATGAATTAAAATGCGGAGATCATGCTATCAGACTGGGATTGAAAGAATTCGAAATTATGCGTCTGCTGATTGTGAATAAGACAAATATTTTATCTAAAGAAACAATCCTGTTAAAAATATGGGGAACGGAATCAGAAGCAGAAGATAATAATGTAGAGGTTTATATTTCATTTTTAAGAAAAAAGCTTTTGTTTCTGAAATCAGAAACAGCAATTGTAACTGTTCGGAACTGTGGATATTATTTAAGCGAGTAAGGTGAAAAAATGGAATCTGGTATCAATCGCTTCAGACGTCTGAAACGGCAGATTGTTTTTATAAATATGGGTTTTGTGACTGCAGTAATGCTGGGGCTTCTATTGGCAATCTATGCCTTAATGAATAAACAGATGGAGCAGCAGAGTGTGAATGTTCTGACCCGCGTGATCAGGGAAGAGCAAAAATCCACATTTGATACTCCTGTTCAGGAAAATACCGGGATTGAAATTCCTTATTTTACTGTTGAAATGCGAAATGATGGCAGACCGGCGTTTGTGAACGGACAATATTATTCGGTCGATTCCCCTTCACAGATACAGATTATGACATCCATTGTGCTCCATAGTAATGATAAATCCGGCTGGGTGAAAGGTTATTCCTTCCGATATATAAAGAAAATTGCAGATAATGGAGTCAGGATATCTTTTGTGGATTGCTCTTATGAGAACAACCTGCGAACCTCTTTGCTTTGGTCTCTGATTGGTCTTGGTCTGGTGGTACTGTCAGTTTTTACTATGCTCAGTTATTTCTTTGCAGGCTGGATCGTCAGGCCGCTTGAAGAATACTGGAAGCAGCAGAAACAGTTCATTGCAGATGCTTCGCATGAACTGAAAACTCCACTGACAGTCATTTTAGCAAATGCTGAGCTTTTAATTCAAAGCAGTGCAACTGATAGTCTGGTTGAAAAAAGATGGCTGAATAATATTTATGAAGAAGCCAAAAACATGAAAACACTTATTCTGGAAATGCTGGTTCTGGCGAAAAAGGATTCTGTCTCAAAAGAGAAGAAAAAGCTGGATAGGATCAATCTTCTGGATGTGCTGCAGGAGTCTGTACTGCAGTTCGAACCGGTTTTTTATCAGAATAACAGAGTCCTGCAGTATCATCTGCCACAGGAAGAAATCTATATCAGCGGAAACAGAGAATCCCTGGCACAGGTTATGAAAATTCTTCTGGATAATGCCATAAAATATTCTCCGTCGGATTCCATTACCAGAATTACGCTGCGCAGATCCGAAATACAGCGGTTTCCGGGAGCACTGCTTTCTAAAATCAATGAAAGAATACTTCCATGCAGAAATCAGCAGATAGAAATCATTGTTGCAAATGAAGGACAGGAGATGAACACTTCAGAATGCCGCAGCATCTTCAAACGTTTTTACCGTCTGGATAGTGCAAGATCGGGAGCAAGCGGGTATGGTCTGGGACTTTCCATTGCATCAGAGATAATAGCGGAACATAAAGGACGAATCTGGGCCAGCTCTTCAGGTGGCTGGAACAGCTTCCATGTTCAGATCAGAATGATAAAATAATTTAAGGGTGTTCCTCACTTTTTGAGAAACACCCTTTTTGAATTAAAATAATAAATGGTTACGCCAGATTTCCTGTATAAAGCTGATAATATTTACCTTTTTCAGCAATCAGTTCATCATGGGTTCCCCTTTCGATAATCTCGCCCTGCTCCAGAACGATGATACAGTCACTGTTGCGTACAGTGCTTAATCTGTGGGCAATAACGAAAGTTGTTCTTCCCTTCATCAGGGAATCCATACCCTTTTGTACAAGCATTTCTGTTCTTGTATCAATACTGGAAGTTGCTTCATCCAATATCAGAACAGGGGGATCTGCAACTGCTGCACGGGCAATAGCCAACAGCTGACGCTGCCCCTGTGACAGATTGGCACCGTCTCCGGTGATTGTTGTATTGTATCCATGAGGAAGGTGCAGAATCAGACTATCTGCATTTGCAAGTCTGGCTGCGGCGATACATTCTTCATCTGTTGCATCCAGCCGGCCATAGCGGATATTATCCATAACCGTTCCTGTAAAAAGATGAGTATCCTGCAGCACGATCCCCAGAGAGGTTCTCAAATCCGCTTTGCATATTTTATTAATATTGATTCCGTCGTATCTGATTTTGCCATCCTGTATGTCATAAAAACGGTTGATCAGATTAGTAATGGTGGTTTTTCCTGCACCGGTGCTGCCAACAAACGCGATTTTCTGACCAGGGGTAGCATAAAGTTTAATGTGATGAAGAATAAGCTTTGTATCATTATAGCCAAAGTCCACATCATCAAAGACAACATCGCCCTTCAATTCGGTATAGGTGATTTCATCATTCTCACGATGAGGATGCTTCCATGCCCAGAGACCAGTCCGCTCAGGAGTTTCTGTAATGGTTCCGTTTTCATCTTTTTTAGCGTTGACAAGAGTTACATAGCCATCGTCGGTTTCAGGAACTTCATCCATCAGTTTAAAAATCCGGTCAGCACCAGCAAGAGCCATAACGATGGAATTGAGCTGCTGGCTGACCTGAGCAATCGGCGAGCTGAAGTTTTTATTCAAAGTAAGAAAGGAAACCAGTGTTCCGATTGTCAGTCCGGCATATCCGCCGATAGCCAGAAGAGCTCCCAGAATGGCACATAGAACATAGCTGATATTGCCAATCTGCGCATTGACAGGCATCAAAATATTTGCAAATTTATTAGCATGATCTGCGCTGTCACGAAGCTCTTCATTCAGGCTGCGGAACTGCTCCAGACTTTTCTCTTCATGACAAAATACCTTAACGACTTTCTGACCATCCATTATTTCTTCAATGTAACCATTTAGTGCACCCAGATTTTTTTGCTGGCTGATAAAATATTTTCCAGAAAGTGTGGCCAGCTTCTTAGTCACATACAGCATCAGCGCAACCATCAGAAGAGAAAGTATGGTCAGCGGAAGGTCCAGAATAATCATGCTGACCAGAACGCTGAGAACTGTGACAACACTGGAGAGACACTGTGGCAGACTCATACCGATCATCTGACGCAGTGTATCCACATCGTTAGTATAAACGGACATGACATCGCCATGCGTGTGTGTATCAAAATATTTAATGGGAAGGGATTCCATATGCGTAAAAAGATTGACACGGATGTCAAGCATGGTTCCCTGGCTGATTCGAACCATAATCTGATTAAAAGCGAAAGAACATACTACACCAAAGGCATAGATCAGAGCAATCTGACCCAGAGCAGCCGCAAGCGGAGCAAAATCCGGATGCTTGGAATGAGATAATGGCGTAATATACTGGTCGATCAGAGTCTGTATAAAAAGAGTACCACGTACAGAAGCGATGGCTGTTCCAAGAATGCAGAGCAGTACGAGAAAAAGCTGCAGAGCATAATTGTGAAACAAAATAGAGAAAAGACGTTTGGTGATCTGGCCTGGATTTTCGATTTTGGGACGCGGACCTGCATAACCTCTTCCGCCTGGACCATGAACTGTTCTTTGCTGAGCCATTATGCAACACCTCCCTTCTGATCAAAATCACCGCCGCCCTGTGTCTGGCTTTCATAAACTTCCCGGTAGATTTCGTTTGTTTCCAATAAATTTGTATGTGTATCAAAACCGTTGACATGCCCGTCATCCAGAACGAGAATGCGGTCTGCATCCTGTACACTGGAAATACGCTGGGCAATAATCAGCTTTGTGGTATCTGGAATAGCAGAACGGAATGCTTCTCTGATGCGGGTGTCAGTCGCAGTATCCACAGCGGAAGTTGAGTCATCCAAGATTAAAATTTTGGGATTTTTCAAAAGGGCACGGGCAATGCATAGTCTCTGTTTTTGTCCGCCGGAGACGTTCGAGCCGCCCTGCTCAATATAGGTCTGATAGCGATCCGGGAACTGGCAGATAAAATCATCTGCACAGGCTAATTTGCATGCCTGAATACATTCTTCTTCTGTAGCATGTTCATTGCCCCAGCGAAGATTGTCCAGAATAGTTCCGGAGAAAAGTACGTTTTTTTGAAGTACAACGGACACTTCGTCTCGAAGAGTTTCCAAATCATAGGATCGGACATCTTTCCCTCCGACCAGAACGCTGCCTTCCGTTACGTCATAAAGACGGCTGATCAGATTGATCAGACTGGATTTTGCGGAGCCTGTTCCACCGATAATTCCAATTGTTTCACCGGCATGAATATGCAGATTTATATCCTGCAGAACCGGATTGGAATTTTCCTGCTGATAGGAAAAGGAAACATGATTAAAATCAATGCTGCCTTCCGTCATATTTTTCTCAGCGTGATCAGGACTTGCCAGAGAAGACTTTTCCTGAATGACTTCTACAATACGTCTGGCACTGGCCACTGACATGGTAATCATGACAAAGACCATGGAAAGCATCATCAGGCTCATCATAATGCTGGCTACATAGGAGAACAGTGCCGTCAGAGCGCCGGTGGTCAGTGTTCCGGAAACGATGGTCTTAGCACCGAGCCAGGACAGGGAAATCATGCAGGAGTAAACAGCAAGCATCATAACAGGCTGATTGCACGCCACAATTTTTTCTGCACTGACGAACATGCGGTACAGGTTATCTGTTGCCTTTTTAAATTTAATGTTCTCGTGGTCTTCCCGGACAAAAGCTTTCACGACGCGAATAGAAGAAACATTTTCCTGAATACTGTTATTCAGGTCGTCATAACGCAAAAAGACTTTGTTAAAACGACCCATGGCATTGAAAATGATCAGGCCGAGAAGCACGATGAGTATGACAATAGCAATTACAAAGACCATACTGAGACTTGGGCTGATAAGACAAGCCATAATCAGTGAGCAGATCAGCATGAAAGGAGCACGGATGCACATCCGGATGATCATCTGATAGGCATTCTGCAGATTTGTCACATCGGTTGTCAGTCTGGTTACCAGACTGGCCGTACTAAATTTGTCTATGTTAGAAAAAGAAAAAGTCTGAATATTGGAAAACGTGGCATCACGCACATTGCATGCAAATCCAGAGGATGCCAGAGCTGCATAGCGGCCTGCAAGAATACCAAAAATCAGACCTAGTATAGCTAACAGGATCATGATACCGCCATATAGATAAACGGCCCGGATATTTCTGACATCAATTCCCTTGTCGATTAATGCGTCGATAGCAAGTGGAATCAGGGTATCCACAAGTACTTCCATAATAGCAAACAGCGGTGTCAGCAGAGAAACGGTCTTGTACTGCTTCACCTGTGCCAGAAGAGTTTTCAGCATAGTTTTACCTCCTTATTATCAGTAAAATCTTCTAATTTTAGTCGTATTTTCTGGCAATACAACAGAAACTGTTCCCTTTCTTTGGCGGAAAGAGCAGAATCAATATAGTGCTCGGTTTCCAGAATGGAATATTTCATTTTGTTATCCAGTTCAATACCCTGTTCGGTCAAAACAATTTTTTTCAGCCTTGCATCTTCGGGAACTGCCTCTCGCCGGATATACCCGCTTCGTTCCAGAAACTGTACGATATTTGTGACAGCAGAGCGTGTTATATGAAAGTTGCTTTCCAGGTCGCGCTGAAACACATCATGGTCCTCATTTGCCCGTAAAAAATGAAGAATAAAACTGTGCGTGATTGTGACATCATCCAGGCCATACCGGCGTGCAAACAGATTGATCTTTCTGTGGATCAGATGATCAAGACCTTTTATGGCAAATCCAACACTATTCTGAGATACCATAGCTTCTCCTTTCAGAAATTGTTTTGATTAAAAATATAATAAACAGAAATTGAAACAAATTGTTCAATATTGAACTGTTAAACAATGAACAGTTCAATATTGAACAATAACACTTATTTTACTCATTTCATTTGTATTGTCAAGAAGGAAATGGTAAAATGCCAAAGAGATTTCTAAAAGAAGTGAAAAGAGGTAAGAAATGAATAACTTTATTTTCAGTCTGAATGCCACACTCCCGGTTTTCCTGGTCATTTTTCTGGGAGGGATACTAAAGCGGACAGGTCTCTTCACCGAAGGTTTTACAGGTGTTCTGGATAAATATGTCTTTCGGGTCGCACTTCCGGTTCTTTTATTCAGTGATATTTCAACAACTGATATCAGAAAGATCATGGACTGGAAATTTGTCTTTTTTTGTATGATTGCCACTACCCTGATGTTTCTGTTAGTCTGGATCTTTGCTCTGATATTTCTGAAAGACAAAAGTCTGACAGGGGCTTTTGTGCAGGCATCCGCAAGAGGCAGTGCAGCTATTCTGGGAATTGCTTTTGTGGAAAATATATATGGCAATGCAGGAATGGCACCGCTGATGATTGTGGCGGCGGTACCGCTTTATAATATATATTCAGTGATTGCCCTGACTTTTTATTCTGATACATCTCAAAACGGAACCCGGCAAGATGGAAATAATCGCAGGGCAATGATCCGGCAGGTATTTTTCAATATTTTGAAAAATCCGATTATTCTGGGGATTTTTGCAGGAATGCCATTTTCGCTTCTGGGTATTGTACTTCCGGATATTTTATCAAAGACGCTGACCAGTATTGCGCAAACAGCAACTCCTATGGCACTTTTATCTGTGGGGGCTGCATTTGAGGTGAAATCCGCAGTTTCCAGATTAAAACCGGCGATCGCGGCAACGCTTCTGAAATTATTTCTGCTTCCGGTGCTGTTTCTCCCGGCAGCTATTTTCTTTGGATTTACAGGAAGCAAACTGGTAGCTATTTTGATCATGCTGGCGTCTCCGACAACAGTAAGCTGCTATGTCATGGCGAAGAATATGGGAAACGACGCACAGCTTACATCTTCAGTGATCGTTGCGACGACCCTTTTTTCGTCAGTCACGCTGACTTTGTGGATCTTTATACTGAAAAGTGCAGGTCTGATCTGATGCTGCAAAAATAAACAATCTATGAGCATTATAAATTGTTTATTAAATAGAAGACTGATTTATTGACATCTGCGTTTACCTGAGGTATTGTAAGTTCATCAGAAACAATTGGTACTACCAATAACACTTAACCAGGTAAACATAGAAGATGTATGGTGGAGGTATAATATGTATACATTAGAAAATCCGGTTGTAAAAGTTAATCTTGGAACGATTGACAAAGTGAGGGATTTTGTCAGAACACTTTCTGATTTTGATGCTAATTTTGATTTGATCAGCGGACATTATATGGTGGATGCCAAATCTATTCTGGGTGTTTTTTCCTTGAACTATAGTCAGGATGTAGAGCTTCGCATCATGGATGCCAAAGATAATTTAACAGAAGTGATGACGGCAATCCGTCCTTATCTGGCGGCTCAGAAATAAAATCAGTTCCACTGCATGGTCTCGGACGAGATCAGGTCACAGAAAGAACGGGAATGCCTATGGCAGATGAGAATAAAATATATCTTGCAGTTATTTCATTTATAAAAGATGGTCTGCGGGAAGGCAGTCTGAAAACAGGAGACAGACTTCCGACAGAGAGAGAACTTGCATCTGCTTTAAATGTAAGCAGAAATTCCATCCGGGAGGCATTGCGCACCCTTCACAATATGGGTATACTGGAATGCATACAGGGATCCGGTAATTATCTCAGAGGAAATCTGGGAAGAGGTCTTTCAGAAGCACTCTCCATACATCTGTTGATGGATGAAGTCAGATGCAGTGAAGTGATACAGCTGCAGCGAAGTCTGGAAGTGGAATCGTTTATCGGTATACTTGAAAAAGATGTGAGTTGTGATCTGACGCAGATGCAGCAGCTGGCAGAGCAGATGGAAAGTGATTCTGGTCAGAATGCAGAAGCGGAGTATGAATTTCATAGAAATCTGATCAGATGGAACAGCAACATTTTATTCAACTGTCTGTCAGAGGCGATTCTGGATGCCTGCAGAGAAGTGGTTCAGCTCAGGCTGAAAGAAATGGACAGACAGAAAATACGTGACTGTCATTATGAAATTCTCCATGCATTGCAGGAAAGAAACAAGAAATCCGGCATTGCTGCAATCACAAGACTTTATCAGATCATGGAGAATGCAGCTTGTAAAAGCTGAAGATGCGGATGAAAAAATCGTTTCGGGAAATAATTGAAGATTGTCCGGTTATCGCTGCCGTAAAAGATGCGGAGGGGTTAGAGAAGAGTTTAAAATCTGACTGCTCCGTTATTTTTGTACTTTATGGAGATATCTGTAATATTGGCGGGATTGTGGAACAGATTAAGGCGGCAGACCGTATAGCCATGGTTCATATTGATCTGATCACCGGACTGAGCAGCAGAGAAATCAGTGTGGAATTTTTGCATCGGACAACGGGAACGGATGGGATTATCACGACCAAACCGGTACTTGTAAAATCGGCAAAAGAGCTGGGAATGTATACTGTTCTCCGCTTTTTTGTGCTGGATTCCATGGCAATTGAGAATCTTCACAGGCAATGTGAGACTGCCAGACCGGACTGTGTAGAAATCCTGCCCGGAGTTATGCCGAAAGTGATTAGGAAGATACATGAAAAAGAGAGAACCCCTCTGATTGCAGGAGGACTGATTTCTGATAAAGAAGATATTGTGATGGCGCTTAAGGC
>Ga0302210_10001010_pt1 | contig 12207 bp, 12 predicted proteins | sample II_Fen_E3_2_FD_198793 | JGI IMG/M metagenome (GOLD analysis project Ga0302210, IMG submission 198793) | Peat permafrost microbial communities from Stordalen Mire near Abisko, Sweden - II_Fen_E3_2 | ecosystem: Environmental > Terrestrial > Soil > Wetlands > Permafrost | place: Sweden: Abisko... | reverse complement strand
CTGAAATCCGTTGATATTTCCCAGTTCAAATTTCAATCCGTCATATCCATACTTTTTTGCAGCTTCATTGCACTTTTCGATTACATCCGCTTTTAAATCAAGTCCGATGATTTCTGCTTTGATATTTCTTATTCTGGTCAGATAATAATACACAATAAAAGTCAGATAAGACTTTCCGCATCCAAAATCAATCACGTGAAGGTGATCCAGCTGGCGTTTTCCGATTTCGTCATCCAGAATCTCCAGAAAGCGGTTGATCTGTCTGTATTTATCATACATAGAGCGGACCACTTTTCCTTCTTTGGTAAAAATTCCCATATCGATCAAAGGTTCAATCGCAGTTCCTTCCTCCAGAACATATTCTTTTTTTCTGTCATGACTGCTTTCTGTCTGACAGGGCTGTTGCTCACAGATTGTCTTTTTTCTGATCGTACAGCTTCCTTTTTTTGAAATCAGAAGTGTATATTCCTGTTTCGCTGTCCAGGCATTCACCTGCTGAAACTGTGCCTGCGTCAATGCCAATCCTGTTTCTGCAAGCTGCTCTGGAACGATATTCTCATGAAATACCTGCTTTTCCGTATATCTGGAAATCTGATAAAAGGCAGCTTTTTTCTCTATTACTATTTTTTTGTACTCCGAACTTTTCGAAGCAGGCTTACTGATGATAATTTTGTCGGTATTTTCGTCTGTTATCATACAAAAGAAGCTTTTTACTTCACTTTCACTCATAAATACTCCATCTGCTTTCACAACTAATTTTTTTTCCTGATAACAGATTACCACACCGACGCAATTTATAAAATATCTATCTTTTCTCCTTCCAATGCTTTGTTCATACTTCTGACCGCACAGAACTTGCCGCACATCGTACAGGTATCTTCTCTTTCCGGTTTTCTCTCTGCACGAATTCTTCTGGCTGTTTCCGGATCCATAGCACACTCCCACTGTTTTTCCCAGTCAAGTGCCCTTCTGGCCTCCGCCATCCGGTCATCTGCGTCCCTTGCTCCTTTGATTCCTTTTGCGATATCTGCAGCATGTGCAGCAATTTTCGAAGCCATAATACCCTGTTTGACATCCTCCAGATTGGGAAGAGCGAGATGCTCTGCCGGGGTAACATAACATAAAAATGCTGCTCCTGCGGAAGCAGCAACTGCGCCTCCGATTGCCGCTGTAATATGATCATATCCTGGTGCAATATCCGTCACAAGCGGACCCAGAACATAAAACGGAGCTCCTTTGCAGATGCTTTGCTGTACTTTCATATTTGCTGCAATCTGATCAAGCGGCATGTGCCCCGGACCTTCTACCATCACCTGCACATCTCTTTTCCACGCTCTTTCTGTCAGTTCACCAAGCCGGATCAATTCCTCCATCTGGCAAATGTCCGTGGCATCGGCCAGGCATCCCGGTCTGCAGGCATCTCCCAGTGATATCGTCACATCATATTCTCTGCATATTTCCAGAATTTCATCAAAATATTCATAAAACGGGTTTTCCTTTCCTGTCATACACATCCAGGCAAATACTAAAGACCCCCCTCGGGATACAATATTCATTTTTCTTTTTCCATTTTTGATCTGCTCAATTGTCTTTCTGGTAATTCCGCAGTGCAATGTCACAAAATCTACGCCATCCTCTGCGTGAAGTCTGATCACATTGAGAAAATCCTCTGCTGTCAGGTCTTCCAGATCCCGTTGGTAATGAATGACAGAATCATATACCGGAACTGTTCCGATCATCACCGGGCACTGCTGTGTCAGCATCCTGCGAAAAGGGATTGTGTTCCCATGGGAGGAAAGATCCATGATGGCATCTGCACCCATATTCACCGCACTTTTTACCTTTTCCATTTCCAGTTCCATATCTTTGCAGTCTGCAGAAACTCCCAGATTGACATTAATTTTGGTCCTCAGCATGGATCCGACTGCCTGTGGTTTGATGCATTTATGATTTCTGTTTGCACAGATCACAGCTTTTCCCTCTGCAACCAGAATACGAAGTTCTTCTGCTGTCATCTGTTCCTGCTGCGCTGCTGTTTTTAATTCTTCTGTGATGATATTCTTTCTTGCTGCTTCCATTTGTGTTGCATATTCGCTCAATTTTCTTTTCCTCCCAAATTCCAAATATGGTTCAGCGGACCGTCCCCATGTCCCAGATCCAGCATTGCCTTCAGCGCTCCCATCAGATATTCTCTGGCAAAAAGAACTGCATCTTCCAGTTCCATGCCTTTCGCCATTCCTGCCGCAACAGCGCTGGAAAGCGTACAGCCTGTTCCATGTGTGTTGCTGTTTTGTATCCATTCCCCATAAAACCACCGAAACATTCCTTTATGATATAAAACATCATCCGCCCCGTGTATACTGTGTCCGCCTTTACATAAAACTGCGCATCCATACTGATTTCCGATCATTTCGGCTGCTTTCATCCTATCCGCATCATTCTCTATTCTGATCCCCGCAAGAGAAGATGCTTCCGGAATATTGGGAGTCAGAAGATCTGCCATCCGGAACAGTCCTTTCTTCATACTTTCCAGTGTTCCCTCCTGCTGCAGGCTGCTTCCGCTTGTGGATACCATCACCGGATCCACCACAATATTCCGGGCATGATAACAGCAAAGCTTTTCCGTTATCATATCAGCAGTTTCTGCCGAACAGACCATTCCAATCTTAACCGCATCCGGATAAATATCCGTAAAAACACAGTCCAACTGCTTTCCGATAAGTTCCGGACTGACTTCGCAGATTTCAAAAACGCCAGTCGTATTCTGAACTGTCAGAGCGGTGACCACGCTCATAGCATAAGCCCCACAGACAGACATTGTTTTTATATCCGCCTGTATACCGGCTCCTCCTGAGGGGTCACTCCCTGCAATTGTCAGTGCCGTTTTCATGTTTTATTACCCTTTCCGATTTGCTTCGCAGCATGGTGGCTGCTTTTTCAATATCCGGCTGGGAAAAAACAGCACTGATCACTGCTATTCCGGCAATTCCTGATTCTGAAAGCATCTCCACATTTTTCTCCGTGATCCCGCCGATTGCCACAACCGGCAATCCTGATTCCATGCAGATTTCATGCAATACCTCTGGCGTCACAAAATCGGCATCTGCTTTGGTATCTGTATGAAAAACTGCTCCGACGCCAAGATAATCCGCCCCGTCTTTTCTGGCTTGCAGCGCCTGCTCCATTGTCTGCACAGATACTCCAAGAATTTTATTTCTGCCAATCAGCCGCCGGACTTCTGCAGCATTTTTATCCTTCTGTCCTACGTGAACCCCGTCAGCATCCACCGCCTGTGCTATATCTGCTCTGTCGTTAATCAGAAATGGAACATGGTATTTTTCACACAGCTTTTTCAGTTCCCGCGCCTCTTGGTAAAACTGTTCCTCATCCAGCTCTTTTTCTCTGAGCTGCACCATCGTCGCCCCACCATGAATTGCCATTTCCACCTGATCATTCAGACTCTCACACTGTGTCCAGCTTCTGTCTGTTACCACGTATAAAAGCAGGTTCTTTTCATCGAATTTCATACAAAGCCCCCTCTTCCAGCCGGGTTCCATCCATCTGGCTGACAGCATCTATAATTCTGCCCCGATAAGCCACATTTCCATCTGAAGGCTGCATGTTTTTCCATCCGATTTCTCCTGCCAGTCCCATGACACACACAGCAGCCGCAGCCGCTTCCAGTTTCTGCTTTGGGCATGCGGCCAGAAATGCGGTCATCATACCGGAAAGCTGGCATCCGGTTCCGGTTATCTTTCCCATCTCCGGCCGCCCGTTTCTGATGACATAGCAGGTATCCTGATCTGCTACGAGATCGATTGCACCTGTAACAGCTATGATACATCGAGACTTTTCTGCAAATTTTTTCAAAAAAGCAATGCTCTCATCCAGATTATTTTCCTGCACTGCATCTGTCAGTGCCGCATCCACTCCTCTTGTGCTTCCGCTGCCGCCAGCCAGTGTCCTGATCTCAGAGATATTTCCCCTGATTACATCAAATCGGATCTCCTGCATCAGCTCCTGCGCTGTCCCGGTACGCAGCTTTCCCGCTCCCGCTCCGACGGGGTCCAGTAAAATCTGATGTCCCAGTTCATTTGCCTTCTTTCCGGCCAGCAGCATCGCCGGAATGGTATTTCGGTTCAGTGTTCCGATATTGATATTCAGCCCTTTGCATATAGATGTAATCTCTTCCACTTCATCTGCCTCATCTGACATGATCGGACTGGCACCGCAGGCAAGCAGGATATTGGCTACATCATTTACGGTGACATAATTCGTGATATTATGAATCAGTGGATTGATCTCACGAACCTTTTCAAAACATTTTCCAAGCATCTTCTCTCCTTTTTTCATACAAACCTGAAAAAGCGATGCAAAATAGGCTCTGTCAAACAAAAAAACTGCACAGATACCTATAAAAGTATCCATGCAGTCCTATCCGCTAAGTATACCCCTACGTTGGCATTATCCAAATCAGGTTACGGGTCTAAGCGTACAGCTTACTCTCAGCCTGCTATTTGCAAGCTCCCCTTTGTATTTACATGTTATTATACTACTGTTTCCGGGAAAATCAACTTTCCTGACGCGGTTTATATCACTTTTTCCTCTTCCGGATTGTCTTTTATGCACTTCTGACAGTATTGCACTCGGTGCACTGAAAGCCTTTTATCAGAAGGGTATTCTTATTCCAGACCAGCTTGAAATCATCAGCATTGGAAATGGGAATCGGGAAACAGAAGAATTTTCCATCCCTTCCCTGTCTGTCATCAAACTCCCTATGGAAGAAATGGCAGATGCCTGCCTTCAGCGCCTTTACCGCATGCTTTCCACTTTCGATAATACTGTTGATTCCATTGAATTTCCCATTCAATATATTGCAAGGGAGAGCTGCCCGGAATAAAATGTGCTTCATTTTACCTGTTTTATACAGCAATATTACATAGATCTTCCCTGCGTGGAATTGACACTTTTCCTAAAATATCATAGAATATTTTTATAATAGAATTGCAAAGTGACCAAAGCTGGTGGCTTTGCATTTTTTACTTTTCAGACATAAATATGGATACCACAGGTGAAAATATTATGATAAAAAAAGAACTGCAGTTTCATTCAGACGGAAAATTCAAGATCATGCAGATGGCAGATATTCAGGAAATCCCTTCCATCTCTCCCGATACCATACTGTTTCTGGAGGCTGCCGTAGAAAAGGAAAAACCGGATCTGATCATCCTGACCGGAGATCAGATCAAGGGATATGACCCTGGATTCAGGGGGGAAAATGGCAGAGACAAAGTCAGGCAGGTGCTGCAGCAGATCCTTTTACCCGCCTGTAAACGAAACATTCCCATTGCTGTGACACTGGGCAATCATGATGAGCAGGCAGGTCTGACGGATCAGGAAATGTCTTCTCTTTATATGGAATTTGAAAATTGTATCACAGGACACATCGATGAAGAAGCTACCTTTACATTTCATATCCCCATTCAATCTTCTCATGGCGGTCAGACAGCTCTGAATCTGTATCTGTTCAATTCACAGGGAGATGCAAAAGAGGGTGGTTATCAGCCTATGCTCAGTCAGCAGCTCACATGGTACCGGCATATCCGTGATGAATTGAAAGAACAGAACGGACAATATGTTCCTTCTCTGGTATTTCAGCATATTCCTTTTGCTGAGTTCTATCATGTACTCAGACGGGTGCACGCCAATGCCAAAGGTGCCATACGGGCATACCGGACACACAAAAACGAATATTATGTTCTGAATGAAGAGTATGTCAGACCAGGCGGCAGATTACTGGAACCTCCCTCCATCCCTGATATTGATATCGGAGAATATTCCGCTTTGAGCGAAAAAGGTGATATTCTGGGTGTATTTGTAGGTCACGATCATAAAAATAATTTTGTTGCTGATTACAAAGGCATGCAGCTCGGCTACACCCCAAGCTGCGGCTTCAATGCTTACGGCCCCGGCACAGAGCGTGCTGTCAGAATTTTCTGTTTTCAGGAGGATCAGCTTTCAAAATATGAAACCTATACAGTAAGTTACCGGGAACTGCTTGGGAAAAAAGTTAAAAAGCCGCTGATTAACTATCTCTATGAGCATGCTCCCACTACCATGGATGCCTTTCTTACCGCTGCTGTCAGAGTGATCGGTGTTCTTCTCCTCATCGCAGCCGCACTAACCGCTTTCCTTTTCATACACTGACCACAGGCAGTTTTTATAGTGTGGAACTTTTATCCCCACAGAAAAGAGAGAAAATGAAAGAAAATAGCCAGACAGAAAAAACCGGTCTCTTTCACCGGCATGCTGAGCTTTGGAAATTTATCAAATTTGAGTTTGCAGGTTTTATTTCTACTGCAATAGAACTCGTCATTTATTATCTTTTGCAAAATATCGTATTTCAATCACTCAACACTGAGCCCTTTAAGTTCCTGATTTTTCAATATGAAGGGATCGGATATATGTGGTCATTCTTAATATCTACTACGATAGGATATGCTATCGCCTTTCTGATCAACCGAAATGTCACTTTCCATGCTGATATCAATCCTGCTAAAAGTGCATTTTATTATCTTCTGATGGTTCTTTTCACTATTTTTGTAACCACATGGCTTGGAACAGCCATCATCAATGTTTGCATCCATCATAACATGAAGTCTTTTGGTGAAGCTTTTGCCAAACCATTTGTCGCTGTATTTGCTACCGTCTGGACTTATCCAACAAATCGTTTCATTGTTCACAGACATAAAAAAATAGAAGAAGGAACAGATTAACTCTGTTTTCCTTCTCCTTCAATACGATTTCCGTTTTTATCAAAATTTTTTCCGAGCGCCAATTCAATTGGAATAATACTGATAATAAGCAGTACCGTCTGAACAGAAATCATCACAATTTCTATTGTATTCCTGAACTCTGTTCCCTGGAAACTGGCAAAAAACACAATGATGGCTGAGACTAATGTCTCTGCCAGACCCATCCATATCCAAAGATGAGCCATCTGCTTCTGAGCAAAATCCCAGGTATCCTGATTTTTCATGGATTTTACTGTACGATACCCCATAAAACCGTTTATTGTTCGAGGCGGTCTGTATTTCACAAGAAAACCAAATCCAAGAACTATAATTGGAATCAGTAAATTGATAACAACAAACATGATATTCATTTTTTTATCCTTTCTAGCTTGCTTTTTATATATACTCTATTTCATATATAAACCAGACAGCTTCATATTACTGTTAAAGGTAATCGTATAGGTTACTGTGCTGTTTCTATAAAGTGCAGTCATCTGTACCACTGCCAGCTGATGCCCCATCTGACTCATGCCAACCGTATATACACTTGTAATTTTTGAATACGAACCGGTGTGTTTCACAGCTTGTTCCGCTTTCTGGAAAACTGTGTCTGTCAATGCTTTCTGCATACGCTTGTCAGAATATGTATCTCTGATCACGGAATATTTTTCCTGATCCAGAAGCATAATAATCTGCTCCGTCTGCTGAGTGACTTCCTTTTGTGAAAACACCTTGCTTTTATCCAGACTGAATGTTTTTGGCAGGATAAGATATATGACTGCACATAGCAAAACCAGTAGTCCTGCTGCAAATAATCCCACTTTGACTCTTCTGCCTGTTTTATACTTTTTCTTTTCTGTTTCAGCAGTATTTTCGTTAAATTCTGATGCCACTGCAGCCGGATGACCCATACGCAGACTGACATCTTCCCATGTCTCTCCCTGTTCTAATGCACTCTGTATATCTGTCTGCAGCTCTTTTCCTATTTCTACTCTTCTTTTTTTGGAACACTCTAACCTTTTTATTACATCTTTCACATAGTTCTCTCTGTTCATTTTGAATCTCCCAAAGTCAGAAAAACATTTGCCGAAAAATCTTCCCAGAGTTTTCTAAGTTCTGCAAGTTCCGAAATCCCTGTTTCCGTAATTTTGTAATATTTACGGGACACTTCTTTTCCAGACGGTTTGCTCCATCTGCTCACAACCAGACCATCATCTTCCAGTCGGTATAAAATAGGGTAAAGCGTTCCTTCCTTCAATGTAAAAATTCCCCGGCTCTTGTCTCTGAGTTCCATGATAAGCTGATATCCATATTTTTCAGTCTCTGAGAGCAGATTCAGAACCAGCATTTCCAAAACACCCTTTTTCATCTGTTGCTCATACCTTAGATTCACCTTATCACTCCTTTTATACTTAGTAATGTTAAATACATACTAATACGAATGTTGTAATAAGTCAAGAGATGTCATTTGCCGGATTACCCGGCAAATGACATCTCCTTTTATTAAACAATTTCTGTATCTACCTGCTGATTTTTTGAAAGCATTCTGAGTAAAGTAAGAAGTGCACCTATCAAACTGACTGCTCCCGCAGCAAGATAAACGATATGCATTCCAAAAATAAATGCATCACTCCGCTCCGGTATATAGCTGGTCACACGATGTCCGATCCGGGCACTCATCATTCCATACAGAAGTGTCGTAGCCAGTGCTGTTCCGCACACCATACCGACATTTCTGACAAGTGCATTGATACTGCCTGCAACCCCAAGTCTGTCCCTGCTGACAGTCGACATAACAAGCGAGTTATTTGGAGACTGAAACATTCCCATTCCAACTGACATAATGGCGATGATCAGGATCAGATACAGCAGATTAGTATTCTGTTTCACGGTTGACATCAGAAAAAGACCGGTACTTGTAATGGTCAGTCCCAGAAAAGTCAGGAATTCAGAACCTATCTTATCCGAAAGATGTCCGCTGGCCGGAGCCACTGCTGTAAGAATCAGTGGATATACCATCATGATCATTCCAGAAAATGTCGGTGAATAGGCCCGTACATCCTCTAGATAAAACGGTAGCAGTATACTGTGACAAAATATTGCCACAAAGCTGACAAAGCCACAGAATATGCTCAGTGTAAATAATTTGTTCTGAAACATGTCAAACTGAATCAATGGATCTTCCTGCCTTTTCTCTGCTTTGATAAACAGCAGAAATGATACTGCCGCAACAGCAAAACCACATAATATAAACGGATCTGTAAATCCCCTTTGAGTGCCATCATTCAGTGCTACGAACAGACTGACAATTGCAATCAAAAATAGAACGGAACCTGATTTATCCAGTTTCCGGTCAGTCTGCCTTGTCGTTTTAGGCAGTACCTTGGTTGCCGCAATAACCGCTGCCACACCAATGGGAACATTAATGAAAAATATGTATTCCCATCCAACTGTGCCCACAATGACACCTCCAAGTCCAGGTCCAACCAGAGAGCCAAGCGCCACTGCTGTTCCCACAATTCCAAGTGCCTTTCCACGTTCTGTAATCGGAAAAGTTTCCGTAACAATCCCCTGATTGTTCGCCATAGTGCCTGCTGCACCAATTGCCTGTATAATACGGGCAAATATCAGTAATATGTAAGACCCGCTTAATCCACACAAAAAAGACCCCAGCGTAAATACTGCTATTCCAAATGTGAACATTTTCGTTTTACCGATAATATCCCCCAGCTTTCCGAATACCAGTATCACACCTGCCACTGCGATCAGATAACTCGTCGCAACAAACTGTATCCCTGATGTGCTTACTTTAAGTGTTTTTGCCATATTTGGAAGTGCTACATTGACAATGCTTCCATCGAGGGTAGACATAAATGTCATTGTTATCACAATTGCAAGCACTGTCCATTTACTGACTTTTTTCTCCTCATTCATGTTATTTTCCTCCTGTAATATTTTCTTTGCATGTGTTGCAAAATACCTTGTAGAGTGACTTCAGCAACTGACTTTTTTCATCTTCTGTCAGATCCTTCGTCATTTTCTCCTGCAAAAGATTTATCTCACTTCTGACTTTCGGAATAACCTCTTTACCTTTATCTGTAAGAAAAAGCTGATAAGCCCGATTGTCTTTTGCATCAGGCTGCCGCAGCAAAAATCCGGATTCTTCCAACTTTTGAATAATTCTTGTCGACATGGCTTTATCATTTCCGATTCTGGCACTGATTTCATTCTGGCAAATCCCCTCTTTTTGTTCTAAGGTAAACAGATAACGGAAAGAACCGCTGCTCAATCCGTATTTTTTTAATGCCTTATCCAGATAAATCTGCGTATGTCTGAATATTTTATTATTCATAATCATAAAGTTCATTGGCTGGTTATCCATCATTTCTCCTTTTTCTCTGACGACCAATAAAATTCTATCGTAATATAGTTGATTAGTCAATCTTATTTTTGGTGAATTTGTTTCTTTATTTCATGTTTTTTTGTGCATATTTATAATTTGTTATAAAAAAAACAGAATATCTATATTTCCAGATATCCTGTTTCTGTCCTGCTATACTTATCACTTAACTTATCACTTAACTTATCACTTAACCTGTCTCTGTACCCTGCCAAACTGATATTTTCCTTTACAGATCCGGTTTATTGTCTTTTTGTAGAAATGGAAAAAATTTAGTATCCTCCTGAATGATATGCTCCCGCACTACATCATCCATCATAAAAACAATGATTCTGGAAGATTTGAGCTGTCCTTCATCAAACGAGATTAATAGTCTTTCTGTTTTTTCCGTAAGATCCAAATGTATATCCCTGTGCGTTTCCAGTTCAGGGTAGTTAATCTGTGCCATCACCTCTTCTTCATAATGAAAGTGATCCGTGAGATTCTGATAAAGGCTGATCAGATCTTCTCTTGCTTTGGCACTGTCATTCTGATCCAATAAGTGTATCAACAGCACATTAACCTGATTGATCAGACCTTTATGCTGTCTGTCAAGTTTTTCCGAACCGCACTCCCATTCTTCCTTCCATATGAATTTGACAGAAATAAAAGATCTTTCCTCCATCAGATCATGACAGATCACACAATTGCGTCCTGCTTCCTTGGCCATATAAAGTGACTCATCTGCTCTTCTATATAAAGACGTATAGTTTTCGCCATCTTTCTTCTGTGCCACACCAAAACTTAGTGTGACTTGTCCGGTATGCCGGTGTTTCTGCCTTGCAAGTCCGCTTCGGAGTTTTTCAAGCATTACCCTGGCTTCTTCCGCTCCTGTATCAGGCATCAGAATGATTAATTCTTCTCCTCCGAGTCTTGCCAGTTTTTCTTTGCCAGGTATCGTATTCTTAATATAGTCCGCAATTTCTACCAGAACTTCATCACCAACCGGATGCCCCCATGTATCGTTCACTTCTTTGAAGTGATCAATATCTGCCACAGCAAGACACAGGGACTGATGCATTCGATCAGCCTCCTGAAATACCTCTTCAATATTTCTCTCAAAATAATATCTGTTAAACAATCCGGTCAGCTGATCTGTATCTACCTGCTCTTTCAGTTTTTTGTTTGCTTCCGCCAGTTTATGCAGAATTTCGTCCAGTTTCCAGTTTTTTTCCATAATGATCATACGGTTCTCAAAGTCTATTACCCTGTTGCGGTTTGTCAGCAAAAGAGTCAGGATACCAAGTAGAACGGTGATGGAAGTATTGATAATCTCTGTATAACGGATCTGACTGTCAGGCTGTACAAATGGAAGACAAATGACAAAAAATGTCTGCATGACAAAATAAGACACGAGCACAATACCCACATCTGTCACGCCCCAAAATGCGATGACAAGTACTGTCAAAATGTATGCAATCGCCGTTGGATAGTTTTTCTGATCCAGAAATGTAATCATGATGTTCCACAAAAGAATTCCATTAAGATACAGCACGACTATTTCCCTGCGGACAATTGTCTTTTCAGAATGGTATGTGTAGAACCCCCAAAAAGCAAACATGAAAAAGAAAAGGATCAGATACAGAAGCGTATAGGAAAGCTGCCTGCCGTTCCACGCCTCCGCCCTATATCTTATACAGGATTGCATCAGCATGAACAGTTCCACCACGACCAGACAAAAACTAATCCACTTTAATGCAAATAATTCTCTTTTCTGTCTTTCCCCGCGGAAAGTTCCTGTATGTTCCGAACTGACACACAATTTCCATTTTTCAAGTCTTTTTCTTATTTTCACTTTTTCCCCTCAAAACATTTCGGCAGCGTATTTACTCCTATTATTCTCTGTTATGCCTATTCTACTGTATTTTTCGGAATTTTTATACTGCTTTTTGTATGAGGGGATTTTTCTTTTATTTATATCGGAATTGTTCCTGATATTTTTGTAATGCCAGCCTTTTACTATAATCTGAGCTG
>Ga0302210_10001004_pt1 | contig 12241 bp, 10 predicted proteins | sample II_Fen_E3_2_FD_198793 | JGI IMG/M metagenome (GOLD analysis project Ga0302210, IMG submission 198793) | Peat permafrost microbial communities from Stordalen Mire near Abisko, Sweden - II_Fen_E3_2 | ecosystem: Environmental > Terrestrial > Soil > Wetlands > Permafrost | place: Sweden: Abisko... | reverse complement strand
ATCAAGCTTTTTACTTAAGTCACGAATCATTCTTGGGAATTTATTTACAACACTTTCAATAGGCATCATTCGAACTTTCATAACTGATTCATGAAGATTCGTTGTCACTCTTTCTAAGTATTCGATCTGTTCATTAAAACCTTGATTCGTAGTGTTTTGATCATCTTCAGAATTACTAGCCGAAACGAGACCATTCTTTGCAATAATAAGTTCACTTACAAGATTCATTAATACATCTAACTTTTCAATATCAACTCGTACTGATCTTCCCACAGTTTTTGCTTGTGATTTGTTATTAACCACTGGAGCTTTTTGATTTACAGCTGCTGGTTTCGTTTCATTTGAGTTGTTTTGATTTGAATTATTTTGATCATCCTCTTCAGCATCAATTTCTTCAGCAGGAAATGGTGTTGTAATTGCTTCTCCAGAAGCATCGCCAATTTCAGAAACATTTTTAATTATTTTTGTAATACCATCAAACGATTCTTTTGAAACGATAACAATATTAAAGCTTAAGTCAAACTGCTCATCTTCAATATCTTGGACAGTAGGTTCTGACTTGATGATTTCCCCATGACCCTCCAAGTTCTTAAATACCAAGAATGCTCTTGCTGCCTTCAATATACAATTAGGGTCAACTGTTACTTGTATCTTATATACATTCATATCTCTTCTTAAAGCTTCATTAACAGCATGCTTTTCAAAATCCGCAAGCACAATACTATTATATCCATTTTCACGACTAGCTGCTGTTTCTACTGCTACACTTGTTGCTTTTACCGTTGGTGCTGTTTTGGAATTCCCACTGTTTAAAAAGTTGTCAAGTTCTTTGATAACAGGTTCATTATCATACGTTCCTTCATCTTGACTACTTTGAATATTTGCAACATAGCTTTCAAGCGCATCGAGACATTGGAATAACACATCTACAAGATTAGCGGTTACCTTCATCTTATCATTACGAATTTCAGCAAACACATTTTCCATGTTGTGTGTAAGATTCTGCATTCTCTTGTATCCCATTGTTCCAGCCATTCCTTTTAATGAATGAGCTGCTCTAAATATTTCATTAATTGTATCCTTGTTTTCTGGCTCTTTTTCTAATACTAAGAGCTGTTCGTTAAGACTTTGTAAATGTTCATTTGATTCATCGATAAAAATCTCTAAATACTGGCTAACGTCCATTTTAAGACACCCCCACATTCTTTGTAATTGTAGCTGCGACTTTATTGAGAGGTACAATCTCGTCAACAAGCCCCACCTGCATTATAGCTTTTGGCATTCCATAAACCACACATGTTTCTTCATTTTGAGAAATCACATATATTTTCTTTTTTGCTTTTACCAATCCTTGAATTCCTTTGGTTCCGTCTGATCCCATTCCTGTAAGCACAACACAGGTTATTTCGTCATAATTACATTCCTCTAATGATTTATACATTACGTTTGCACACGGTCTCAGCCCTTCAATTGGTGCGTCATCACTAAGTTTAATAACAAAGGATGTCCCACTTTTTGATATTCTTAAATGTCGACCGCCTGGTGCAATATACACACACCCTTTGGAAATAACATCACCGTCTTCAGCTTCTTTCACATTGATTTCACTAATCTCATTAAGACGTTGAGCCAATGATAACGTAAATCCTTTTGGCATATGTTGAACAATCACAACACCGGCATCCAGATTCTTCGGGAGAAATGGGACTAATTGTTGTAAAGATTTTGGTCCACCCGTTGAACATGCTAAAGCAACTATTTTTGTTGTATTTTTTTTTGTTTCTTTAAATAAAGTCGTATCAAACTTAGCAGCTGATACATTCTGTTCTGTATTTCTTCTTCTTAATGCATTCAATGCATCGGCAGCTTCATCCGCTTTTTTAAAATAACTTGTTTCTGTTGATGCAGATAAAACTTTAGTCCTAGCAATCGAATTACTAGAATTAGTTGCCAAATCGAGCATTTTATGTATATGCTTCTTAAATTCATCGCCTTTTGTATCTAAATAGTTTTCAGGCTTGGTTACAAAATCAAAGGCTCCATATTCAAGTGCTTTGATAGTCTCCCTAGCGCCTTCTTTTGCTACTGTACTAACTACAATAACCGTCTGATCAATACGATTTTTCTGTAGTTTTTCTAATAACTCAAGTCCATTCATTTTAGGCATATTGATGTCAAGAATTATGGCGCTATATAAATTAGGATTCGATGTTATTAAATCAAACCCTTCAACTCCATCTTTGGCAATGGCAGCAACTTCATAATCATTGTTCTCGTTAATTATATCAGAAATCACCCTTCTCATGAGTGCAGAGTCATCAATTACTAATATTTTTTTAGGCAATTTCATCACCATCTTTCTTTTTGTAGTATCCTTCTCTGCTCATCGAAAATATATTTGATAATTAATTCCCTTGTCTCTGTAGGAATTTCATAATATTCAATTCTATGTTCTCGTAAATCCAGTCTCTTATCAGATGTAGTGGATAGCGTCACTTTTCCTGGTACAATTATATTTTTAAATAATGTACCAATCATCACATTAAATTCAATAAGCAATAAATCATTTTTATTATACACCTTATCAGAAACAACTTTTACTCCACCACCACTTATATCTACTATTATTGCATTTTCTTTTTTATTGATATAATTTTCTGGAGCCGTTATCGATTGCAAATATTCTTTCATTTCATATTCTGCAAGTAAACAAATACTGGCTTCGATATTTGTATTAAATCTATAATATTCACGTCTTTGGAATTTATCTAATTTAGATATTGGCTTAAGCTCCACCATATATATCTTTCCTATTTTACTTCTTCCCATCACTTCACAGGTTGCCTTATATAATCCTTTATTTGTTTTAAAAAAAGCATCATACTTAGATCCAACTTCAAGTGGAACCAAATGTCCCTCATATATTGGCATTGCAGCTTGAAAAGTGTTATCGTTCATGTCTAATATCTGGCTTACATAATTTCTAACATTCTCGATAGGAACTTCAATTCTATTTTGTGTTTGTCTTAATTCAAGCTTAATTCCTACTGAAATTAAATTATCCATTATCTCTCCGCCCTTTTATAATTTTCTAGCAAATACAGACTTAAAATAACCTCTAATGCCTTTTCTATAAGCAAATACTGTATCTTCATTATTTTCTAACGATTGTGTAATCTTTTCAAAACTTTTAGTAGAAATTGCTGTTGGGAACATTAGTGATACTGGTTTTTGCTTCATAACAGCTTTAGATATACAATTGTCTTGTGGGATACTACCAAGATATTCCATTTTTAATCCTAGAAATTGTGAAACAACCATGTTTAATTTATCAAAAAGATTTCTACCTTCTTCTTCGGACGACACTTTGTTAGCAAGAACTCTTATTTTAGTCTCTTGCTTATTGAAGTCATCATTCATACTCAACGCTTTGAGTAAGGCATATGAATCCGTAATCGAAGTTGGCTCAGGTGTTGTAACGATAATGGCTTCAGGAGACGCCATTACAAATTCCATTACACTTGAAGATATCCCCGCTCCTGTATCAATAATAATTATATCCGCCAATTCCTCAAGGTCTGAAAGTTTATTAACTAATCTTTTAATTTGCTCCGCATCCAAATCGACAAGTTTTGCAATTCCTGACCCTCCCGAAATAAAGCCTACTCCATCAAGACCCTCAATTATTATTTCTTTTATATCTTTACCTTTAAAAATCAAATCGCTCAAATTATATTTTGGTATTATCCCAAACATAACTTCAATATTAGCTAGACCAAAATCTGCATCCAAAATTATGACTCTTTTTCCGAGTTTTCTATACTGCAATGCTAAATTAATCGAAACGCTTGATTTTCCAACTCCACCTTTTCCACTAGTCACAGCAAAAACTCTGGCATTATTAACTTGTTTCTGGTTTCGAAGCTTGATAATTGTTCGTAAATTCTCTGCTTGATCCATATTAATCATTGCCTCCAAGTAATTGTTTTACTAATTTCTGCTCATTAATCACTTCAATGTCCGTTGGTACATTCTGACCAGATGTCGTATAAGACAAAGAAGCATTCGTTAATAGTCTTATATTGAGAATATTACCCAGACAACAAGTTTCATCCAACTTTGTAAATATAATTTTATATCCTTGAATATCCTTATAAGCTTCTGTTATTTTGACTAAATCTTGATATTTTGTTGTAATACTCAAAGTAAGAAAAACATCGATATCATAGATATCTTGAGTATTGGCTGCATTTTTTAATAAATCGATAATTTCTGTCATCTGTTCATCACTTTTATGTGTACGACCTGCAGTATCTACCAAGATCAAATCATAAGCTTCATATGATTTAAGGCATGCTTCTATTTCATCAGCTGAATAGACAACATCTACAGGACAATCAATAATAGATCCATATGTATTAAGTTGCTCTACTGCAGCAATTCTATACGTATCGGCATTAATAAACGCTACTTTTGTTTGATTTTCTAATTTGAAAGTAGATGCTATCTTTGCGATTGTAGTTGTTTTTCCAACACCTGTTGGCCCAATGAAAAATGCTACCTTTGTCTTTTTCCCTAAAACAATTGGCTTTGGTTCACCGAGTTTCAAAATAATCTTTTGATATACACCTGATAGTAAACTATCAATATTTGATTCTTTTTTTAGTGAACATTCAATTTCACTTATTATCATATTTGCATATTTTTCATTTACATCATTATCAATTAATTTTGTGTAAATAAGTTGTAAGAATTTAAAATTATTATTTTCTTTTTCTTTTATCACTTTTTTCTCTTCTTGCTTAGAATATGTAACTTCATTTATCGCTTTTTCAAAATCAGCTTCTTTATCCAATTGGTTTCTAAGTGAGTTATGTAGTGAATCCAATTTCTTTTCTATGATTGCTGATTCTGGAACTACATTAAGTTTCTCGTCAGCAACAATATTAATAGATTGGCTATTTTCCACTATACTATTTTTGAATCTAGGTTTACTTTGACTAATATTATGTACAAACTCTTTCTCCTCTAAAGCCGCGGTTATTTCAACAATATCTTTTTTGAAAAGTCTAAATATCCCACGCTGCTTCAATGTTTTAACATTAAGTACAACTGCACCACTACCCAATTCTTCTTTTGCTTTCATTACTGCTTCTGTCTCTGTAAGTGCTTGAAATTTCTTTACTATCATTTTATGCCGTCACCATCCCCACTGATTGTAATTCAACATTCGATTCTACTTCATTATATGAAACAACTATTATATCTTTAAAATAATCATAAGCTAATTTTTTGAAATACATACGCACAATTGGTGATGTCACAACAATAGGGTTTTTACCCAAATCTTCAAGTTTTTTGAGCTCTTCTTCAAGCGATTTCATAACTTTTTTCGTTTTTTCAGGATCTAATGTCAAATATGCCCCTTGCTCAGTTTGTTTCACTGAACCCATGATTTCCTGCTCAATTGCAGGATCCAATGTTATAACATTGGTAACCTCATTTGGTGGAAAATATTTACTTGATATAGCTCTTTTCAAACTTTGTCTTACATATTCTGTTAGTATATCTGTATCTCTTGTAACTGCAGCATGATCTGCAAGTGTTTCAAATATTGTAACCAAATCCCTAATTGAAATAGCTTCTTTCAAAAGATTCTGTAATACCTTCTGAATCTCACCAGCTCCAAGCATTTTAGGTATCAGTTCTTCTATGAGAGTGGCATTATTTTCCTTCACATTATTAATAAGATTCTGTACATCCTGACGGGTAAGTAGTTCATCAATATGCTGTCTAATAATTTCTGTTAAATGCGTTGCTATAATTGAAGGAGGATCTACTACCGTATATCCACAAGACTCCGCTCTTTCTCTTTGACTTTCAGTAATCCAGATAGCTGGAAGATGAAATGAAGGTTCAAATGTTGGGATTCCAGTTATCTCTTCTTCAACGAACCCTGGATTCATTGCCATGTAATGGTCAAATAGGATCTCTCCTTCACTTACTTGTATGCCTTTTATTTTAATTACATATTGATTCGGATTTAACTGAATATTATCTCTTAAGCGAATTATCGGAACAACTGCACCAAGTTCAAGTGCGACCTGTCGTCTTATCATTACAACTCTATCAAGCAAATCACCACCCTGATTAACATCAGCAAGTGGAATAATACCATAACCAAACTCTAATTCTATAGGATCTACTTTCAGTAGTGAAACGACATTTTCTGGACGCCTGATTTCCTGTGCTTCGGCATCTTCTTGACCAGCTTCACTTTCAATTGCTTGGATTCCCTGTTTTGAGCCTATAACACGGCTAAGCGCTATCATTGCCCCCCCTAGTGGAAGAAATACAAGCCAAGGCAAAGGTGTCGCTATTCCCAAGAATATAAGTGCAATACCAACAATCATCAAAACATTGTCCATTGCAAATAACTCACCAATAATTGCATCTGAAAGTTCATTCTGACTGGATGCTTTTGTAACCAAGATACCAGTTGATAATGATATTAAAATAGAAGGAATCTGATTTACAAGTCCATCACCTATTGTAAGTACTGTGTACTTTTGCATTGCTGTAGTAATATCAAGTCCTTGTCTTGTAACACCCATTATAAGACCGCCTACTATATTAACGCCTACTATAATAAGACTTGCTGTAGCATCACCTTTTACATACTTCGTTGCACCATCCATCGACCCAAAGAAACTAGCTTCCTGTTGCAGTTTCTTTCTTCTTTCAGATGCTTCCTTCTCAGTAATTGCGCCAGTATTCAAATCAGAATCTATTGCCATCTGCTTACCAGGCATAGCATCTAACGTGAATCGTGCTGTTACCTCTGAAACTCTTTCTGAACCTTTATTGATAACAATAAACTGAATTACAATCAAAATAATAAAAATAATTACACCTATAACCAAATCACCACCACCAACAAATTCACCAAACGTCTTAATAACATTACCAGGCTCCCCTGAACCAAGGATAAGCTTAGTGGATGAAACGTTCAAAGAAATACGAAATATTGTTGTAAATAATAAGATTGTAGGAAATGATGACATGTCTAACACTTCTTTTGAAAAAAGTGCATTAAATAGAATTATCATTGCAATCGCAATGTTAAAGGCTAATAAAACATCCAACAACGCAGCCGGAATAGATATAATTAAAAAGATAACCGCTGACATAATATATAGTCCCAACCAAAGGTCATTTCTTTTTATCTTCATAACTATTCCTCCTTTCAGTATGCTTAATTATTTATTTTTAAGTGTAAATACAAATGCTAGAACTTCTGCAACTGCTTGGTATAATTCATTCGGGATTTCAGCGCCAATGTCAACATTATTATAAATAAGTCTTGCCAATGGTTTGTTTTCTACAATCTCTATCTTATATTCTCTTGCTTTTTCTTTTATCTGCAACGCCAGATAATCTGCACCTTTTGCAATGACAACTGGTGCTTTTCCAGAATTAGACTCATATTTTAATGCTACGGCAAAATGAGTAGGATTCGTAATGACAACATCCGCTTCTGGAAGTGCCTGCATCATTCTTCCTCTTGATGCTTCCTGCATCTTTCTCTTGATTTGGCTCTTAATCTGCGGATCACCTTCTGAATTCTTGAATTCATCTTTGATTTCTTTCTTACTCATCATCATATCATTTTTGAACTTATGTCTCTGATAGAACAAATCTACGAAACCGATAATTAAAAATATTATACTTATTTTAATTCCTATATCAGTCACAACATTTCCTACTATTCCAAGTGCTGTATACAACGTAACATCATAAAAAGTAAATAATAAGTATACCTTGTCAATAATAGTAGTATATACCACATATACGATAATTCCTACCATTGCTATTGATTTTAAGACTTCAACCACCTGTTTAAAAGAAAACATTCTTTTAAAACCGCTCAATGGACTTATCTTATTCAACTTAGGTTGCAAGGGTTTTGTTGAAATTTTCCACTTTTGTTGAAGTAAATTTCCTAAAACAGCAATTGCCATTGCAACTATAAATATTGGAATTAACATAATCGTAATATCATATAATACGGACTGAAATATACCTAAAACTGAATTCATTCTGACTCCATCAGAACTATCTCGTACAAACTTCCCAAACATTCCATAAAATTCACTAAAACATCCAACAAACCTCGAGCCCAATGTTGATATATATACCTTCATCAAAATAAAAATAGACATAAGTGAGATTGCCGTAATTATTTCTTTACTTTTTGCTACCTGGCCATCTTTTCTTGCATCATCCAACTTCTTGGAAGTTGCTAGTTCAGTTTTTTCTCCTCCAGGTCCATCTTTTGCAAAAAACTGAAGGTTGTAATTAATCATCAACTTATCCAATTCTAACTCATTCCTTTAACTAAGCTTACCATAATATCTTTAATTTCAATATAAATAAAATTAGACACTGAGGAAAGCATAACAATAACAACAAATATAACTGCAATACCCGTGAAGATTTTAAGTTGCATCCCGACTACAAACATATTCATCTGAGGTGCAATTCTTGCAAGGATTGCCAATATGCAGTTAAGTAATAAAATAGTTGCAAAAACTGGTAAGGCGATTCTAAATCCTATTACGAAATAATCACTCATAAATCCAATTACTGTATCATACAACGAAGGATTAAATTTAACCCCTCCAATTGGAATTACATTATAAGTATCAATAATCGCAGTAACCAAGAATCTATGAAGTCCTGATACTATAAGTAAAAGCATTAATGTATAATAATACATATTTCCCATAATGCCGACTTGTGCTTTTGTTGTTGGATCAAACAAACTGGCCATTGCTAAACCAATATCCAAATCAATCATTCTACCAGCGAACATTATAATTTGGACACAAAATGAGGTCATCGCGCCTAACAAAAGTCCTACTATACACTCTTTAATTACAATTGTTGTAAAATCCAGTACACCTGTGTACTCATATGCAACTTGAGGTCCTAATTGATATACAAGCATAGCCATAACAAAAGCAAAACCTACTTTGAGTTTTTGAGGTGTATTAGCTGTATTAAAAAAAGGTGCCGCAAAAATAAACGTAGCAAGCCTCATTAATATCATAATATAAATCTCGAAATCTTTTAATGCTATATTATAATTAATCATATTACCTTACCTTATATACTGACTAAAACTAGACCACAATTGTATCATATACTGTACAATCGTATTTAAGAGCCATGATCCCATAATCAATAACGCAACAAATATAGCAAGAAGTTTCGGTACAAATGTAAGTGTTTGTTCTTGAATTGATGTTAATGTTTGAAATAAACTAATTATCAATCCAACTACCATTGAAACTATCAGTAGAGGCATCGAAGTCTCAATGATAACCCATAATGTATTTCTTGCAATATTAATTACATCTTGTTGTGACACAATAGCCCTCTTCTCTTAATAATAAGTATGATATATCCTCTAAAACGTAAGATATTTCCCAACTAAATTAAAATAAGTAGGGAAATTCTTCAATATCACTTTTAATTTAATTTAGGAAAGATTAAGTAAAATCTAAAATATCAATAAAAGGTAGATACTAAATTCCCGATTATCAAATTCCAGCCATCCGCCATGACGAATAGTAATATTTTGAATGGCGTAGATATTGTTGTTGGCGGTAACATCATCATACCCATTGACATCAGTGTCGACGATACTACCATATCAATTACAATAAATGGAAGATATATAAGGAATCCTATAATAAATGCTATTCTCAACTCACTGATAACAAAACTTGGTATTAATACAGTAAGTGGTATATCGTCTTCTGATACAATTGAACCAGGATCTGTTTTGTTAATATTAAGAAAAGTATCTAAATCCTTTTTTGATGTCTGTTTTAGCATAAACACTCTAAGTGGTTTAATTCCAGTATCAAAAGCTTGTTGTACCGTAATCTCATTATTAGATAACGGTACTACAGCGCTATCGTAAACTTGAGTAAACGTAGGCGCCATAATAAAGAAAGTTAAAAATAATGACAAACCAATTATTATCTGATTCGGTGGGACTGTCTGTGTACCAATTGCAGCCCTTGTGAAATGTAACACAATTACAATTCTTGTAAAAGAAGTCATCATAATCAAAATTGAAGGTGCTAGTGAAATAACTGTTAATACTAAAAGCATCTGTAAAACACTTGACATATCACTTCCATTACCAGCTGAAATGCCAATATTAATCGAATTATTATTAGGACTGGTTGTAATATCCGTAGCACTAGCTGAACTGGACGTAATTATACTTACTGTCGATATTACAACTAGTAGAAGTAATATTTTAAAAACTGACTTTCGATACTTATTTAATAATCGTAACATATATCTCATCCCGCCTAATCTTCTGGCTTGTCTTTTTTTAACTTCTCTAATATATCTTTGAAGTTTGGAATTTTAAAATCATTAGAGGTATTTCTAAAAACTAAATCCTCCGAATTTAAGTCTCCTAAATATGTAATCGTATCTTTGCAAACTGATATTGCAAAATACTTTTCACCAATCTTAATAATCTGTATATATTTTGAATTGGAAATTCTAAAGGTTTCCAATACCTGAATATTGTTACCTGCCAACTTTGTCTTTTGATAATTTCCAACAAACCTCGTAGCAAAATACGTTAAGGCAAGCACTAATATAAACATAATAGAAACTGTAATCAACTGTACAATCGAATCTTTTCCATTCGTTAATGAAAGAGTAACCATTATTTATCCAACTACTTTCTGCACTGCCTCAATAACTCTGTCCGCTTGAAAAGGTTTTACAATAAAATCTTTTGCTCCAGCCTGAATTGATTCAATTACCATTGCTTGCTGACCCATTGCTGAACACATAATTACTGAAGCATTCGGATCTGCAGCTTTTATCCTCTTAAGTGCTTCAATACCGTCCATCTCAGGCATTGTTATATCCATCAGAACCAAATCTGGTTTTACCTCAGCATATTTTTCAATGGCCTTGAGACCATTCTCAGCCTCACCCGCTATATTGTATCCGTTCTTAGTAAGAATATCTTTTATCATCATTCTCATAAAGGCGGCATCATCACAAATTAAAATATTCTTTGCCATAAAATTCTCCATTCAAGTTATTTTTAATTATATTATATTAATACTATACACTAATATTCGATATATTCCTACATTTTTTTTAGAAATTTTGATATTAAAAGAATCTACAAATTATCATTTAATAATCTCTATAATTCTAACTCCAAAGCTTTCTTCAATTACAACAACTTCACCTTTAGCAACGAATTTACCATTCACTAAAATATCAACAGATTCACCAGCAATTTTATTAAGTTCAACAATCGTACCAGGAGCAAATTCCAAAATATCCTTAATTGATTTTGTACTTCTGCCTAACTCAACGGTTACTTCAAGAGGGACATCCATAATCAAATCAATATTTTCTTTTTGAGACAAGGAAATCAAATCACCAGAAAATGGTTGAAATGAAGCTGGCTGAACATTAACATCTGACTGTGGAGAATACATTGGTTGTGCATATCCCATATTTGGCATTTGCTGGCCCATATTTGGCATTTGCTGGCCCATGTTTGGCATTTGCTGGCCCATATTTGGCATTTGCTGACCCATATTTGGCATTTGCTGGCCCATATTTGGCACTTGCTGACCCATGTTTGGCATTTGCTGACCCATGTTTGGCGTTTGTTGCATCTGTGAAGCTTGTTTTTTAGCAGTCGGTGGTGTCTTTACTGCTTCAGGGGTTTTTGTTGTTGTTTCATCAGTACTAAACATACCAATCAATTCCTGTGCAAACGCAATAGGATATAGCTGCATGATTTCACTATCAATCAAATCGCTTATCTGCATCTTAAAAGCTACCTTGACAAATGGTTTATCAATAAATTCAGGCATATTTTCTAATGAGTCGCCATATAATTCAACTAGACTCGCAATTGGAGGACTAATATCTATTTTACGTTTAAACATAGAAGACATCGATGTCGCTGCCGAGCCCATCATCTGGTTCATAGCTTCACCAATTGCACTTAAATGAAGTTCTCCAAGTGGCTCATTTACATCAACCTGCCCAGTTCCACCCATCATAATATCAGTAATAATTTTCACATCATTTTCCTTTAAAACCAATACATTACTACCATCAAGGCCTTCTTTATAAGATATCTGCAAAAGCACGCATGGTCGATCATAATCTT
>Ga0302210_10000999_pt1 | contig 12280 bp, 9 predicted proteins | sample II_Fen_E3_2_FD_198793 | JGI IMG/M metagenome (GOLD analysis project Ga0302210, IMG submission 198793) | Peat permafrost microbial communities from Stordalen Mire near Abisko, Sweden - II_Fen_E3_2 | ecosystem: Environmental > Terrestrial > Soil > Wetlands > Permafrost | place: Sweden: Abisko... | reverse complement strand
ATTATGCTTTTAAGAATAGCTCTTTTTGCTTCCGGTTCCGGTTCTAATGCTGAAAATATAGTTCACTATTTTTCACATAATCCAGGTTTCAGCTTTCCGTTGATCATTTCAAATAAACCCGACGCTTATATTCATAGCCGGGCAAAACAGTTAAATATACCATCCTTTACTTTCTCGCGGGAAGACTTTATGGATGGTGAAAAGATTTTATCGTTACTGGAAGTATATAACATTGATTGCATCGTTTTGGCCGGGTTCCTGCTCAAAATTCCACAAACTTTAATACTTGCTTTCCCGCAGAAGATTATCAATATACACCCGGCATTGCTTCCTAAGCATGGTGGCAAAGGAATGTACGGTATGAAGGTTCATCAGGCTGTATCCGAAACAGGGGATGCCGAATCGGGGATCACGATACATTATGTAAACAGCAATTACGACGAAGGCAGCATTATCTTCCAGGCAACATGCCCGGTATTACCTTCCGACACACCGGAAATGATTGCAGAGAAAGTGCACAAACTTGAATACGAACATTTCCCGAAAGTAATTGAGAAGATCTGGGGGGAATGAATTTGTTCAGCGTTCCGTGTTCAGTGTTCCGCGTTAAGATATAAGGCACGGGACTCCATTTTCGGCATGGTTTGTGGATTGTATATCAGAAACAGCTGATTGTCAATTGATGGCAACCTGCTTTTTTTGTGTATATTCCCTTCGAAAAATTTCGTACCTTTGCACTCCGAAAATGCAGGACATAGTATTTATGTCAGCTCTTCTAACTTTTCAAACTTCAAACTATAACATCATGGCTCTTCAATGTGGTATTGTTGGTTTACCCAATGTTGGTAAATCTACTTTATTCAACTGTTTATCAAATGCTAAAGCTCAGGCAGCTAACTTTCCTTTTTGTACCATCGAACCGAATGTCGGCGTCATCACCGTACCCGATGAACGACTGAATAAATTATCTGAACTGGTACATCCGCAACGCATTGTTCCCACTACCGTGGAAATTGTAGACATTGCCGGATTGGTAAAGGGAGCCAGCAAAGGAGAAGGGTTAGGTAATAAGTTCCTGGCGAATATCCGGGAAACTGATGCCATCCTGCATATATTACGTTGTTTTGACGATGACAATATAACCCATGTCGATGGGAGTATCAACCCGGTCAGGGATAAAGAAATTATCGATACTGAATTGCAGTTGAAGGATCTGGAAACTGTTGAGAGTCGCATATCTAAAGTGCAAAAGCAGGCACATACAGGTGGTGACAAGCAGGCCAAAACAATCTACGACATTTTACTACGCTACCGGGAAGCCTTGCAACAAGGCAAATCTGCACGCACGGTAGAAATTGATGTACTGGATAAAAAGCTGGTAAAAGACCTGTATTTATTGACCGACAAGCCGGTCATGTATATTTGCAATGTGGATGAAGCATCTGCTGTAACCGGAAATGCCTATGTGGATGCTGTAAGGAAGTCAATTACCGATGAGAATGCCGAGATATTGGTAGTGGCAGCAGCTACGGAATCGGATATTGCAGAACTTGAAACCTACGAGGAACGTCAAATGTTCCTGGAAGAAGTAGGGTTGTCCGAATCGGGAGTTTCACGTCTTATCCGGGCAGCATATCACTTATTGAACCTTCAGACCTATTTTACAGCAGGTGTTCAGGAAGTGCGTGCATGGACCTTTGAAAAAGGGTGGAAGGCACCTCAATGTGCAGGGGTTATTCATACCGATTTCGAAAAAGGCTTTATCCGTGCTGAAGTAATTAAATACCTTGACTTTACTACACTTGGTTCGGAAGCTGCCTGTAAAGAAGCAGGCAAGATGAATGTGGAAGGAAAAGAATATGTGGTGCAGGATGGCGATATCATGCATTTCAGGTTTAATGTATAAAAGACCCCCTAACCCCTGAAGGGGAATACAAAACAAAAGGTCTACCGGTATAATCGGCAGACCTTTTTTGTTTGATTCTGAATTGAAGATTATTATTTTCTCAAATTAATTGTTTTGGTTACCCCATTGATAGTAACAGTAGCTTTGGCGTCTTTTGTTCCATCACCATAGTCAAGCAAAGCAGTTCTCTTGTCCGAAGTAATGAGTACAGCACCACTTACGAAGAATTTAAAGCCACCCACAGTAGTTAATGGTTTTGTTGCATCAATCTGCATGGTATAGGCAACTCCTTTTGCATTTATTCCCGATGAACTGCCTGTTATTGTATAAATATCATCCCAGTAAATCAACGGTGTGCCATTATTACTCGTGCGTGTACGGGTACGTTCAGAGTTCCAGATAACAGTTGTGCCATCAGTACGTATAATTGTATCTTTTGCAACAATGCTCCAGGTTGGCTTGCTTCCGGGATCGCCATTATACGTTACTGTCTTTGAACCTTTCACGGCATTGTCATTGATAAAGAAATTGGAATATTCCACTTTACGGTATGAGCCTGTAACCGACATCCGGTTACTTATTGTCAGATAGATTTTCCCTTTCAGCACATTGCCGCGTTTATCGGTAAAACCGGTTGTTCCAAAATCTATAGACATTTTCTTAGGAAATACGGTTAGACCTGGTTTATCAATCTGGATAATAACACTGTCGACTGTGGACATGCCCATTGCACCCTTTATAGCACTTGGTTGTGAATATCCGTTTACGTCTACTGCATTGGCATAGTCATCAGCCACACTGATCACCTGGTCATTTACATTTGATGCCTGAGCCTCATCGGATGCTGTTGCCGACAAAGAAGCATCAGTACCGGTAAATTCGTCGGAAGTACATGCAACAAACGAAGTCAGGCTGAAAGAAATAGCCATGATGGCAAATAAGTTTACTCTTTTCATACAATTAATTATTAATGGATCCGTTTAAAAATTTGTTTCTTTATACTCTTAAGACAAGTAGAAAGAAAAGTACCACTACTCAAACTGAAAACTTTTTTATGAAAACTTTTTTATGTTACCTAAATCCTTTTTGAAAAAACACTTTTTAAGTCAATTTTTATTCCCAATGAGAATCCAATTCCAACTATAGCTCCCAGATTTGTTGTTGAAATGGAATTGATATAACTTGAGTTAATTAAGTTCACAGTAGGACCGGCAAATATCCTGTAGCTGGTTCCTAATGAGTAATTTAACATCGGGAGGATTTGCGTATTGGATGCCCTGACTGCCAGCACATAGGACTTTCCGGCAATAATCGCATTTCGCAACAAATCAAAGTTAAGGCTAAAGTGTGTATCAATCTTTATATGGACTCCTGCTCCAATACCAAACAAATAAGATTTATTATAATCGGATCCAATGGATAAAATGGCATATATATTATACAGCCCCGGACGGATAGATACTGCTCCGAGCTGTTTGCTCAATGACACTGCCATTTCCAGGTATCCGTTTCTAGCAACAAATTTACGGGATCCTGATGGTGCAATTTTAAGTGTATCAGCTTTTGGTATTTCAGCTGCCAATACCGGTTCTTTTAAAACAGTGTCAGCAATAACCGGAACTAATAAATTTGAATCTGCTTTTTGTACAGGAATTATATTCTGAGTTAAACCAACTGAATCAGTAAGTGGTTTCATGAGGGAATCTGCTGTCAGTACAACAAATCCATCATTTGTATTCGATTGTATCGGTGGCAATACGAGGCGTTCAAGCGTAAGATCCTTATCAATTGTCCCCCTGCCCTTTGCATTCAGATTGAGCGGTTTATTTTGTTTCAGAGGTTTGATAACGGGTGCTTTTGCGTTTAAAATAGCTTTGCTTTCCAATACCTGCAACACTATATATTTCCCGTTCATCTTATACCGGATATTTTTTGGCAATACCTCCGAAAGAGCTGCACGAAGACTTAAACTGCCCTTTATTGAAATATTGATCAATTGTTTATCCACCATTTTGGTTGGATCGTATGAAAAAACACAACCTGTCTGACTGTTGATGGATTTTAAAGCTGTTTTGAGCATTACCTGCCCGAATGGCAGGTTCACTTTTTTATTTAAGTATGCATTTTGACCCTTCAATGTGATTGCAGAGATTATACATACGCACATCAGAAAATAACGATTCAACCGGATTATTCTACTCATTTACTTCTTTTTATTAATCAACAGATACCCGTTATTCCCTTTTTCCAGCTTTAAATCCAATGTCTCGGCAATAATCTGAAGTACAATATTCACATCTTCCCCATCAAAATTAACCGTAATCTTTCTGTTGCCGATTGATTCATCCGAAGTTTTTATTTTTACTTTGTATGCATTGCTAATAATATCAAGTGCATCTCTCAAAACAATTGCCTGAAAATCCACATGCATAGAGCCAGTTTCTAACGAATCAAGTTTTTGGGCCAGCACCTTGAATATTTTGGTCTGTTTATAGTAAATGCCTGTTTCGCCGGCACTGATTTTCAGTCCGTCGTTTGTCTTGGTATAAAAGTGGACCTGTCCATTGCTTACCTTCACACTGACATAGTTACTGTCGGGATAAGCTGTGACTTCAAAGACAGTACCTATATCATCAATAAATGTTTCATTGGCAATCACCTGTAACTGTCCTTTTCCTGCGTGACCAACCTTAAAGTTCGCCTCACCCTCTAACTGTATGATTTTGTCTTTCTTTGCAAAGGTTGAACGGTACGTGATCCTGCTGTTTTTCGAAAGATCCACCTGGGTCTGATCGGATAAAACTTTCTGTTTTGAAGTCATTTGTGTGGCAAGAATCATTTCACGATCGAAAAGGACCAACTTCCATACTGAGAATGATAGCATAAAAAATAACGCAATGCCAGCAGCCTGAAATATCCGGCTCCTATAAAAAGAGATGTGTTTAATTCTATGTATCTGCGCTGGTTTATTTTCTTTTTCGACTGATATATATGCCAGGAAACTTTCTTTCGCCTTTTCCGTATGTGGAATGGGTACCGTTTCATCGGTCACAACCAGTTTAGCATACAAGCTGGTCAATTCATCAAAGTACACCTGATGATCGGGTGAATAGGAAATCCATTCTTCCAACTCCTGCATATCTCTTTCTGAAGCATTACCCCCAAAATATCGTGCCAGCAAATTATCAATATCGTTTTTCATGGCTTTTCTATTTTAGGATTTGAATCAACAAACAAATTAATAAAAAATCTTTTAACTCTGTCCTCAGCAGTTTAAGTGCTTTTGAAATATGATTCTCTACGGTATTCGTTGAGATATTTAACTGCTTTGCAATTTCAGAATAAGATAGCTGCTCCATCCTGCTCATTTCAAAAACCCGCCGGCATTGTGGAGGCAGGGTTGCTAATGCGTCGGATATTGCCCGCTGTAATTCAGATACAGCTATGTGATCGGATACCGAATCATCGGCATCGTTAATTCCCGAATAATACTTAAAATTGTGCTCTTTGTGATTTATTTGTTGATGAACAGCATTTATACTTTCATTGTGAACTATCCGGTACAAATATGAATTTATAGAACTCTGTATGGTTAATGTCTCCCGTTGATCCCAGAGTTTACAGAATGTCTTCTGAACTACATCTTCAGCCTCATCCATGTCCCTCAATATAGAGTAAGCATATCTGCATAATGGTTCATAAACACTATCAAATAGCTGTTCATACACCAAATGATTTCCCTCACACAATGCCTTTATCGTATTTGTCATGAATATACTAATGAACGTTTATCCGCACAATGCGAAACGACAAAGGTAAAAAAATTTGTTGTAATTTTTATTTCAGATCCTGTTAACAATAATAGGACAATTGAAACCTTACTTGCCACTATCTGAGTTGTTAGTATTGAGCAAAATTATTTAAAGGGACAATAATCCGTAAATTTATTTTGTCGTTATAACTACTCCGTTTATCATATGGAAGAAGGGTATCATGTTAGGCTATGCAAAAAAAAGATCTAATGCCGGAAGTATTACCTTTCACCATTAGATCTCCATTCATTGAATCAAATCCTTATTAAAAAGCCTGATTCATTTATACAATTTCTTAACCCTTTCATTAACTCCCTTTTGTGGGATTTAGGGGTTGTTATTTTCAACCAAACATCTCAACATCGTCCTGACTAATGCTCGATCCTCCCAGAATAATCAACCTTTCCACCATATTGCGCAGTTCACGTATATTACCTGTCCAGGAGCGCATCTTCAATGATTCAATGGCTGATTCTTCAAATTGTCTAGGCTGAATACCTTGTTCGCTGCAAATCATTTCACAAAAATGAGTAACCAGCAGGGGTATATCTTCTTTTCGCTCATCAAGGCTTGGTACATGGATGGGAATTACATTCAGCCGATGGAACAGATCTTCCCTGAAATTACCGTTTTCTATTTCCTTTTTCAGGTTTTTATTGGTAGCCGCCAGTACCCTGACATTGACCTTTATGCTTTTATCGCTCCCTACGCGGGTAAGTTCATTTTCCTGTAACACACGCAGTACCTTTGTTTGCGCCGACAGGCTCATATCCCCTATTTCATCCAGGAATATAGTTCCTCCATCGGCCTGTTCAAATTTACCAATCCGTTGCCGTATAGCCGAAGTAAAAGATCCTTTCTCATGACCAAACAATTCACTTTCAATTAATTCTGAAGGAATGGCTGCACAGTTCACTTCCACATACGGGGCATCTGCCCTGTGGCTTTGTTCATACAGCAATCGGGCTACCACTTCTTTTCCTGTCCCGTTATCCCCTGTAATCAGTACCCGGGCATCAGTAGGTGCAACCCGTTCGATCATCATTCTTACTTTATCAATAGCAGGCGATGTACCCACCATTTGATGTTTTTTAGCTACCTTCTTTTTAAGTGTTTTTGATTCAACAACCAGATTGTTCCGTTCAAGTGCATTCCTTACCGTAACAAGTAACCTGTTCAGGTCAATTGGTTTTTCAATAAAGTCGAAAGCTCCCTTTTTAATGCATTCTACGGCCGTTTCAATGTTACCATGTCCCGAAATCATAATAATGGGAACATCAATTTCTTTTTCTTTCAAATTCACCAGCAATTCAATACCGTCCATTTCAGGCATTTTAATGTCCGAAAATATCAGATCAAAGACGCTGTTCTGAGCTACTTCCAGTCCTTGCTTTCCATTTTCAGCTAACGCAACCTGATGTTTTTCAAACTCCAGGATATCTTTCAGCGTATTGCGAATGCTACGCTCGTCGTCAATTACTAATATCTTTGCCATTATGTACGAATTTCACAAATTAAATATCAAAACCAATATCCCTGCGGAAGTATTTACCTTCATAGTGAATCTGTTGGGCATTCTTAAATGAAAGTGCCAATGCCTCTTCTTTTGAATTTCCATACGAACTGACTGCTATAACACGTCCACCGTTTGTTACCAGTCGATCCTCTCTTAATGCTGTGCCTGCATGAAAAACAATGCTTCCTGTCACATTCTCCAGTCCGCATATTTCTTTTCCTTTTTCGTAGGCTTCAGGATAACCTCCTGAAACCAGCATAACAGTTACTGCCGACCGATTGTCAATTTCAACTGTTCGTTCATTCAGGTTTCCCTGTGCTACCCCTTCAAGCAAATCCACAAAATCACTTTTCAGTCGTAACATCACTACTTCCGTTTCGGGATCACCCATGCGGGCATTATATTCAATCGTATAGGGTTCGTTATTTACCTTTATCAATCCAAAGAAAATAAATCCCTTATAAACAATTCCTTCACTGATTAATCCTTCGACTGTTGGCTTAATGATACGTTCTTCCACTTTACGCATAAAGTCCTGGTTGGCAAACGGTACAGGTGAAACAGCACCCATGCCCCCGGTATTCAGCCCCTTGTCGCCTTCGCCGATTCGCTTATAATCTTTCGCCTCAGGCAGTATTTTATAATGCAGGCCATCGGTTATCACAAATACCGAACATTCAATTCCTGAAAGGAATTCTTCGATAACAACCGTCTTGCTTGCAGCACCGAATTTACCTTCGAGCATGGATTTTAATTCAGCAATTGTTTCTTCCAGGTCGTTTAATATCAGAACACCTTTTCCAGCTGCCAGCCCATCGGCTTTCAGCACATAAGGTGCCTGCAGGCTCTTAAGAAAATCAACTCCTTCGGCGAAGTTTTTGCTCGTAACGCTCAGGTAACCTGCCGTAGGGATGTTATGACGGAACATGAATTGTTTTGAGAAGTCCTTGCTCCCTTCAAGCTGTGCTCCTATCTTATCAGGACCAACAACAGCAATGTGACGTATTTCTTCATCTGCGGCAAAGAAGTCAACAATGCCCTTAACGAGCGGATCTTCCGGTCCAACCACCACCATATCAACCTTGTTTTCGAGTACTGATCTCTTGATGGCGTTGAAATCATCGGTTGCAATAGGCAGGTTTACCCCCACACGAGCCGTTCCGGGATTACCTGGTGCGATAAAGAGTGTTGAGAGTTTAGGACTTTGTGCTATTTTCCAGGCCATTGCGTGTTCGCGACCGCCCGATCCAAGGAGAAGAATATTCATACGTAGTTTGAATGGATTTAACTGCAAAAGTAGTTTTTTTTTGTCTTTCAGGCAAATGGATTCACGGATAAAAAGGAAAGGTTATTCCTGTAAATTCAGAATAACCCTTCTTGTTTAAATATTTTATTACCGAATTATGTATAATCAACTACAAGTAGGTAAGTAATCTTAGCTATTTAATAATCTATTCATTTATCTGCAAAAACTTACATTTCAGTGCCTTGACAATTGTTAATTAATAATTAATAAGCCTAATACCCAATAGTAAACCGTTCACGGTGATGTTCAGGAGCTTCTACTTCGTTGAGCATTGCAACTGCATAATCCTCCACCGAGATATGGCTCTCCCCTTTTGGATCAACGATCAGGTTGTCTTTTCCCATCCTGAATTTGCCCGTACGCTCTCCGGGTGCTATATTACCGGCCGGAGAAAAGAATGCCCAGTCGATTTCCTTTTCTTCTTTCTGAAGGCTGTAAAAAACACCAGCCAACGCTTCTATGGCAGGTATAAACGATTCCTGAATTACTCCGGTATCCATTAACCTCTTTTCAGGAGCAACATATAAACTGCCGGCTCCTCCAACAATCAGCAAACGAGGTATCTTTGCTTTTTTCACACCACTTATTATTGAATTATAGGCCCGGGTAGTTTCTTCCGCAATATTGGGATTTGTCCACCCCGGATTATACGCACTGATCACTATATCTACTCCCGAAATAAGTTCCGGTACAGACTGCACTGACAATACATCCCCTTTTTTAATGTGTAAGTTTGGATCTTTTAATTTTATTTTATCCGGATTGCGAACAATGGCCGTCACCGTATGGCCACGTTGGAGTGATTCCTTTAGAATGGCCGAACCTACCAACCCACTGGCACCAATAAGAGCTATTTTTTTCATAATCAATTGGTTTATCTGGTTTATTATTAAAAAATCTGTTTGAGTTTCAGTGACTCTTATTTTAAAGAATTACTTCTAATAAAACAGTTATATTGAAAGTTAGTTCAGTTCAAACCCACTTTTCAGGTTGCAATCTATTCCCTGTACCAGAGCGATATATTCAGGGACAATGCGCTCAAGCCGAACTCCATACAATACCAAACAAAAAAAGATTGCCGAATGACAACCTCTATAAAAGACGAAAGGTAGCTTGCCTCACGGCATTCTACCAATCTTTGTTAACCTTAAATCTAATACTATGAAAAAATCACTGTGCAAAGATACGGGAAGTTATAGTGTCATCCAAACATTTTAATGATTAATTGTACGAAAACCATGTTTTATAACATGCTTTTAGAATTGAACCTCATGTTTTAAGTCTTATGAAGGAAAAAACGTCTTAATCGTCACTTAATGCAGGTATTTTCACATTCGGTTGAGCACTCACTACCTTCTACCTTCTGCCTACTATGTATCCAGTGTATAAAGAGAATTTAATGAGTCCTTGTTGAGGGTTGGTTGAGGGTTACGAGGGATAGCCCCCTCGAAACCCCCTCGAAACCCCCTCGAAACCCCCAGGCAACCCCCTTCATACAATGAACACATTCCGAACAGAAATATACAAAATAGCAGATGGTTCTTTCTTCGCTAATTACAAACGTTATTTTTTTTACAGGAAATCCGGATTGATAAAGATAAAATTTTTTCTCTCTCCTGCCAAACTGTATATTTTATGGCAATCACAGGTACTTCTAAGTTCAACTTCCATACCCTTTTTACTCTCATTCCATTAGTGGAGGGAGGGAATGAGATCGGTGGTTTGGAGTCACAGGCAAAATGGTACATTAAATCCTATTCATTACTTTTATCATTCTTCTGTAAAAAAGTACTTGCTGTTCACCGTAAATTAAATGTAAAAACCACTACCATCATTAGACTCAAACCGGTGATATTTAGTTAATAAAGTTAGAAAATCATATTATAAAACATATTGGATTAAATTAAGTGCTTTCTACACAGTATTTCAATACAATTTATATTATATTTGCAAAAGGTACATCTTATTGTCAATTTATACATTCAGGCAGGACTAAATAAAATTTTCCAGTAAAAGCCTGAACACTTTCGCACTTAGTTCCACAGATTAAACATCGAGGTACTTATGAAAAACAAATCCAATAAACCATTAACAACAGAATACTTACGTCAACCATCAGAAGAACTGCCGAAAGACATATTATCCGAAACCCGGGCTTCTCTTTTGGGAACAGATGAATTAAAACCGGTTCATGAACCCAAAATCCATCAAATAGAACTGGAAATGCAAAATGATGAATTCATTGAGGCGCAATCAGCTGCACAAGACGCCCTTGGATTGTACGATTTATCACCAACAGGGTATTTTACGCTTTCAAAAGAAGGTCATATTACAGGACTAAACCAGAGTGGAGCAAATATGCTTCAACGGGAAAAAAGAAGTTTGGAAGGAAGTTTGTTCAGTTTATTTGTAACCGATGAAACAAAAGCTATCTTTTATAGCTTTCTGGAAGCGGTATATGGTTATAAAACCATACAGACCTGCGAAATAAAGCTACTTCCAACCGAAAACACACCAATTTATGCGACTCTTACGGGCATCCTTGGCATGAATCAGGAACTATGTCTGGTGACAGCTATAAATACGAGTAAGTTCAAACTACAGGAAGAAATACTGAACCACGAACGTGAATTATACCAGGACATAGTAAACAACCAACCCGCCGGAATTTACCGCATTCGGGTGTTTGAACGGGAAAAATTATCGGATAAAGATTGGGGGAGTTCTGAAAACCCTCCTTATCGAATGGAGTTGGCGAGCGATCGCTTTTGTGAAATACTGGGCATTACACGTGAAGAATTTGAAACCAATCCGGCAATCATTGCCGATTTGATTCATCCGGAGGATAAATCGGGATTCGCACTAAAAAACGAAGAAGCAAATACTTTTGTTATTCCTTTTCAATGGGAAGGACGGTTGTTTATACACACTAAATTGATCTGGATACATTTAGAATCCATTCCCAGGCCGATGGAAAACGGTGAAGTCTTATGGACAGGCATTCTGTATGACATCACTGGTCAGAAAATGGCAGAGGAAGCCTTGAAAGAAAGCGAAAACAGATATCGTGAACTGGTTGATAATTCACCGGATGCCATTAGCATTTATGCTGACGGTAAAATTGTTTTTGTAAACAACGCATCACTTCATTTAATGAAAGCTGTAAGTGCTAATGAACTTCTGGGTAAGCCTGTTATTGAGTTTGTTCATCCCGATTACCGGCATATCGCTTTTGAGCGGATGAAAGATATAAAAGACGATGGGAAAGTTTTGCCACTGGTAGAGGAGAAATTTATCCGGTTTGATGGTGTAACCATTGATGTAGAAGTGAAGTCAATGCCAATAGTTTATAAAAACAAAATGTCAGTTCAACTGATTGTCCGGGATATCACCGATCAAAAAAGAACTGAAAAAGAAATAACTGAAAGCAAAGAAGACTTCAAAGATCTTTTTGATAATGCTCCGGTAGGTTACCACGAAATTGATTCACAGGGAAGGATTGTACGGATAAACCAAACTGAATTGAAAATGCTGGGCTATGTCTATGAAGAGCTTATCGGCCAGTATATCTGGAAATACAATACGAACGAAAATTATTCATTTGAGGCAACAAACGATAAACTTCATGGTGGACATATTTCGTCGACACCTTATGAACGGGAATTATTGAGAAAAGACGGCTCAAAAATCACCGTTCTTCAATTCGATAACGTCCTTCATGCAACAGATGGAAGTATCAC
>Ga0302210_10000998_pt1 | contig 12286 bp, 11 predicted proteins | sample II_Fen_E3_2_FD_198793 | JGI IMG/M metagenome (GOLD analysis project Ga0302210, IMG submission 198793) | Peat permafrost microbial communities from Stordalen Mire near Abisko, Sweden - II_Fen_E3_2 | ecosystem: Environmental > Terrestrial > Soil > Wetlands > Permafrost | place: Sweden: Abisko... | reverse complement strand
AATATCAGAACAGATCGGAAACAGCCAGGAGAATAAAAAAAATCCGGGCGATAACGTTTACTCTACATTAGATGTGAAATTGCAGAATGCAGCATATGATGCACTTGGAATATGTAAGGGAGCAATCATTGTGACGAACCCAAAGACTGGTGAGATCCTGGCAATGGTATCCAAACCGGATTTTAATCCTGAAGATATCTCTGCTGACTGGAAGGATCTGGTCGCAGACAGCAGTTCAAGCGCACTCCTAAATCGCTGTACACAGGGCCTTTATCCTCCGGGATCTACTTTTAAGATTATTACAGCGTTGGAATACATCCGTGAAAATCCATCTTCATATATGGATTACCAGTTCCAGTGTAAAGGCTCTGTTACCATAGATGGAACTAAAATACAGTGTTATCATGGGATACATCATGGAAAGGTCGATTTCACGGAATCCTTTGCCAAGTCCTGTAATTCTTCTTTTGCAAATATTTCAACCAAACTGAACTGGAACTTATTTACACAGACTTCATCGGAACTTCTGTTTGGAAAGACGCTTCCATTTCAGATGAAGACCTCAATCAGCAGAATGAAAACAGGAAGTGGTATGTCCACAGAAGATAAAATGGAAACAGGAATCGGACAGGGGGAGACGGTAGTAACACCGCTCCATATGAATATGATTACCTGTGCAATTGCAAATAAGGGTGTGCTTCAAAATCCATACCTGATGAGCAAAGTGGTATCACACAGTGGGGAAACAATAAAAACATTTTCTTCAGATGGACAGGAAACGTTAATGACCAATCAGGAGGCAGAGGTATTAAGAGGGATGATGAAAGCGGTGGTTAATGAAGGAACTGCATCCAAGCTTTCGGGTCTGTCATACACAGCTGCAGGAAAAACAGGATCGGCAGAGTTTGATGATGAAAGCGATTCACATGCCTGGTTTACGGGATTTGCACCGGCTGACAACCCTCAGATCTGTGTGACCGTAATTATTGAAGGGGCAGGATCGGGCGGGGATTTTGCTGTTCCGGCCGCAAAGAAGATTTTTAATGCTTATTTTAATGCCTGAAGAGGTGCTCCGGCCTGTATTTGATTTAAGGAACTTCTCCTTGCACCTGCAGTCAATTTGCTTTATACTGTTCACAGTATATGTTCTAAGTGCTATGATGTCACACCAGATGCGGGAGGAATTGCAATGATAGAAGCAACCAGCTGTGGCGGTGTGGTTATATTCCGGGGGAAGATCCTTCTTTTGTATAAAAATTTTAAAAACAGATATGAAGGATGGGTTTTGCCAAAGGGAACTGTGGAAGTGGGGGAAGAGTACAAACAGACAGCTTTGCGTGAAGTGCTCGAAGAAACTGGTGTCAAAGCAGCCATTGTTAAATATATCGGAAAAAGCGAATATACTTTTTCGGTGTCTGATGATGTGGTTGATAAAGATGTACACTGGTTTCTGATGATGGCTGACAGTTATTACAGTAAACCACAACGTGAAGAGTTTTTTGAAGATTCAGGTTTTTATAAATTCCATGAAGCCTATCATCTTCTGAAATTCACAAATGAAAAACAGATACTGGAAAAAGCATATCAGGAATACCTGAGCCTGAAAAAAGAAAATTTATGGTTTAAAAAAACAGATTATCAGGAAATGTAACAGAATCTGAAGAAGTATGGGGAAATATGAAAAAAGCAGAAGCATTTCTGAAAAGGAAATGAAGTCTGCTTTTTTTATCAAAAACATTTTGGAGTATCTGGTTTTTATGATATGATGATATGGTGGATATCGTAAAATGGTGGGGGTCGGAATGAGATTTTTTAAATATCTTTATTGGGGAGATGATATCCCGGAACGAAAAAGACTGCGCATCAAATGGAGACTTAAAGTACGAAACAAGAAGTGCTCTGCTTATATTATCACATTATGTGAAGGGCAGGATCAGCTGGAAATATATCAAAGTTCAGTCTTAATGCAGGACTTTTACAAAATTGTTTCACCAATGGTTGTGGGAATTGCAGGAACCTATGATGGCGCAGTGGAACTTGTCAGGAAAATTGCAGAGGAATGTTACCGCAGTAATCAGGACTGTGATTTGAAAAGATATCTTGCCGGTCTGGGAAGATAATGAAAAGTGAGATGCTGAATGCGATGTTGGTTATGCGGACGGCTTAACAGGAGTAAAGATGATACTGACGGCTCTGTTATTAATTGGGAAAGTGCTTTTAATCCTTTTTATCATTATTTTACTGCTTTTTCTATTACTTCTTTTTTTCCCGGTAACATACCGGATCAGTCTGAAAAAGAAGGAAAAACTGGAAGTTTCAGGAAAGGTGGATTACCTGTTTTCTATATTCAGGATCCGATACCAGTATCCTGAACCGGGAGTGCCTAAAATAAAGATACTCTGGTTCTCTTTTGGGGGCAAGCAGTCACAGGACACCAAAACCACAGCAGAAGGGCACAGCCCCAAAAAGCCCAAAAAGCAAAAAAAGAGGAAAAACAGATCAGAGACCATAGAACAGGAAATAAGCACAGACAAAAAGCAGAAAATAATCGCTGCATCTGAACAGGAAAGCACATATGATCAGCAGGCTGAAGATGTGAAACAAACAGAAAATCCATTTTTTTTCCGGAAGATCATCCGTTTTCTGAAAAAACTGTGGAAGGGATTTACTTCCTTTCTGTACACATGGAAGGCTCTTTGTGATAAAATAGAAAAAATTCCTGTTGTTCTGCATGAAGTCCAGGAGTTTATGCAGAGTGATGAATGCAAGAACTTTATTGCGGTTTCAGGAAAAGAAATTCCGTTTTTATGGCGTCATATAAGGCCTCGCAAAGTCTGCGGGACATTGGAATTTGGATTTGAAGATCCGGCTGATACCGGATATGTATTGGCATTATTCAGTATGATTATTTATCCAGGTCTGGGAAAAGGACTGGCTGTACAGCCGGATTTCCAGAAAGAGGCTCTGGAAGCAGATCTTGAGATCCGAGGCCATTTTGAAGTGTTTTTTATTGCTTATGTTTGTCTGAAAATATATTTTGCCGGAGAATTTCAGAAAGTCCGGAAACTGTTGTTTACAGAACTGGATAAATGGAGGGAGCAGCTGTTATGAACGAAAATAATTTTCCATCTGCTGTAGAAGCTTTATTTAAGGGAATGAATACTGTTATTTCTTCAAAAACTGTAGTTGGGGAACCAACCCAAATTGGAGATACCATTATTCTGCCGCTTGTGGATGTCTCTTTTGCCTTAGGGGCAGGTTCCACTACGGGAGAAAAAAAGGATGGGAGCTGCGGGGGACTTGGCGGAAAAATGACACCGAGCGCAGTTCTGATTATTAAAGACGGATATTCGAAACTTGTGAATATCAAGAAACAGGATTCCATGACGAAGATACTGGATATGATTCCGGATCTGGTGGATCGTTTCACAAAGCCAAAAAATGGTGCAGATATTCAGGATGAGGATGCTGTGGAAATTGCTTTCCCGGAAAAGAATGGGAAACAGGAAAATGATAAATAAGGCCTTTTGAGCCTCTGGTGTATGCCGTGAATGATCAGCTGAATAATATAGAAAAAAACAAAATAGAATCCCGCGAGAATCAGGAAGCTGTTTTTGATGAAGTTTCCGAGAAAGAACTTCGTGCATTAAAAATATGGCTTTTCAGTGAGAATGTGCGAATGGAAACAGAAAAGAAAAAGCTTCAGGATATGCAGAATCGTTTTATTAAAGAACGCCAGCAGTTTCAGGAGGAGATGAAGGTACTCAATCAGGCAACCCTTTCCGCCAGACAAAAGCTGAAACAGGATGAACTTTTTTTTCAGAAAAAAATGGAGATTCTGCAAAACGGTTTCAGAGAATTGAATCAGGACAGAAAAGATCTGGAAAAAGAGCGGGAGCACTTCCGGTCTGAACAGATTTCCGGAAAAACAAAAAGTGCGGACCGAAATATAGGAGAGTTCGATAAGCGGTTTTTATTTGCGGGAGTACATAATGCTCTTGCATTAAAAAAAAGATACCGTGATCTTCTGAAAATATATCATCCGGATAATGTGGCCGGAGACAGCAGTGCAGTATTATATATCAATCAGGAGTATGAACGTCTGAGCAGGGAATTATAAAAAGAAAATATTTCATAAAAAAGAACAAAAAAATGACCGTTTTAAACGGTCATTTCATGATTCAGACACCAGCCTGCAATGCTTAATTAAGCTCTTTCCACTACACCGGATCTAAGACATCTTGTGCATACATGCATAGACTTGTTGGCTCCGGAAACACTGCATTTTACGCTTTTAACATTAGAGTTCCAAATTCTGTTGGATCTTCTATGAGAATGGCTGACATTATTACCAAAATGAGCGCCCTTACCACAAATATCACATTTAGCCATCTTCGCACCTCCTAACGACTACTCGCTTTAATTTAAATTGAGATGATACTATATTACACATTTCGTGAATATATTACAGTTTTTAAAAACCCGCAACACTAGTATAATAGCAGATAGGTACTAACATTGCAAGCTGTTTTTTTGAAAAATAGGTAACAAAATAAGTGGCAGGATGGTAATTTTGATTTGGAGTCTATTCCATTTTTTCAGAAAAGAGATTATAATAGGGCAGGTAACACATGAGAGCAAAAGGTTGTAGCTCAGATAAAGGAGGAATCTCATGAAAAGTTCTTCAATGAATACTCACTTAGGAAATATCGTTATTGATAATGAAGTGATCGCACAATATGCAGGTACCGTTGCCATGGAAAGTTTCGGAGTGGTCGGAATGGCCGGTGTTAATATGAAGGACGGTCTTGTATCTTTATTGAAAAAAGATAATCTTACCAGGGGAATTTCTGTAACCTTGAAAGAAAATAAGCTGATATTGAATTTTCATATTATTGTTTCCTATGGTGTAAGCATTCTTGCAGTTTCCAATAATCTTGTGGAAACCGTAAAATATAAGGTGGAAGAATTCACCGGACTGGAAATTGAGAAAGTAAATATTTTTGTTGAAAGTGTTAAAGTGATTGATTAAGGAGGATATATCCGTGGCAGTAACAATAATCGATGCTAAGATGCTTTCAAAGATGTTCTTAGCCGGTGCAAAAAATCTGGATAATAAAAAAGAATGGATAAATGACCTGAATGTATTTCCTGTGCCTGACGGAGATACTGGTACGAATATGACCATGACGATTCTGTCAGCAGCGAAAGAACTGCAGGCGGCAGATATGGAAAGCATGACGTCTGTCTGTAAGGCCATTTCATCAGGATCTTTAAGGGGAGCAAGGGGAAATTCCGGAGTAATTCTTTCACAGCTGATCAGAGGGTTTACCAAAGTGGCTGCAGACAAGGAAACTCTTACAGTAAGCGACCTTGCGGATGCATTCGAGCGAGCAGTCGAAACGGCATACAAAGCAGTTATGAAACCAAAAGAAGGCACAATATTGACAGTTGCCAAGGGCGGAGCTGTAAAAGCAAGGGAACTGGCAGAAAATGGTGTTGAACTCGATGTTTTTATGGAAGAGGTAATCAGACATATGGATGCGGTTCTTGAACAAACACCGGAGATGCTTCCGGTTCTGAAGCAGGCAGGGGTTGTTGATTCTGGCGGACAGGGATTGATGCAGGTGCTGAAAGGTGCAAGTGATGTTTTTCAGGGGAAAGAGATTGATCTGACTCTTCCGGAAGCATCAGCAGATTCACACCAGTATGTCAGAACAGAATTCAAGGAAGAAACAGATATCAAATTTGGATACTGTACGGAATTTATTATTCTGCTGAATAAAAACTTTAATATTAAAATGGAGATGGATTTTAAGGCATATCTTGAATCCATTGGAGATTCTATTGTAGTGGTGGCAGATGATGATCTGGTGAAAGTACATGTACATACCAATGATCCGGGTTTGGCTATTCAGAGGGCTTTAAAATATGGAGCACTTTCTAATCTGAAGATAGATAACATGAGACTGGAGCATCAGGAGACTTTATTCCGCAACAAGGAGAATGAAGCAGCAGAAACAAAAACTGCAGATGAAACAGCTGGAGGAGTTTCACAGGAGAAGAAAGAAACAGCGTTTATTGCAGTTGCTGCGGGCAGCGGAATCAGTGAGATCTTTAAGGCACTTGGAGTGGATTATATCATCGAGGGCGGTCAGACAATGAATCCAAGCACCGAAGATATGATCAATGCAATTGAAAAAGTCAATGCTGATAATATTATTATTCTTCCCAATAATAAAAACATCATTTTGGCAGCAAATCAGGCAAGTACACTGGTAGAAGACCGCAAGGTCTATGTTGTTCCGACGAAAACACTTCCACAGGGAATTACAGCAGTGATTAATTATATTCCGGATATGAGTGCACCGGAAAATGTTGCACTGATGGAAGATGAGATCAACAATGTGAGAACCGGGGAAGTAACCTATGCTATACGTGATACCTCTATAGATAATAAGGTGATCAGGCAGGGAGATTTTATGGGAATCGGTGATCACGGGATTCTTTCTGTGGGAACAGACCGTGATGATGTGACTCTGAAAATGCTTGAAAGTATGGTAGATGAGAGTGTTGAACTGATCAGTGTATATTATGGACAGGATGTGGAAGAGTCTGAAGCACAGAAACTGTCAGACAGTATTCGTGAAATCTATCCGAAATGCGATATAGAACTTCAGTTTGGCGGGCAGCCGATTTACTATTATATTATTTCAGCTGAATAAGTTTTTGAAATGAAATCTTAAAGTCCCCCCTGCGAGTGTTTTGCAAGATCCGCAGAGGGGGTTATTTTTTCGGAAAAAAGGAGCTTAAATGTAATGAACTGGAATGACAGTCTGCAAAAGCTGAAGGGAATCGGTGAAAAGACAGCTCAGGCATTTCACAAACTTCATATTGATACGATAGGTGATCTGCTCCGGTTTTATCCAAGAGATTATGATCTTTTAGAAGAAATCACTCCGGTCAGTGCTCTGGAGGGAGGAAAAAGATCTGTTGTCCGTGCAGGTGTTGCAGGATCAATTTCTGAAAAAAGAGTCAGATCACTTACAATCACCACGGTATATGTTTCTGATGCTACCGGAAGATTACTTCTGACGTTTTTTAATCTGCCTTATATCAGACATGAATTAAGACCTGGTACTGCGCTGTACTTTCGTGGAACGGTATCTTTCAGGGGGAAACAGGCAGTAATGGAACAACCTGTTATTTTAACAGCCAAGGATTATGAAAATCTGAAAGGACACTTGCAGCCTATCTATTCGCTTACAGCAGGTATCCATCAAAGCATAGTCAGAAAAGCGGTGAGACAGGTTCTTGAAAATGCCGATTTTCCGGAAACAATTCCTTCTAAAATCAGGGAAGCCTATAAACTATTTTCTCATAATATGGCAGTATCTCAGATACATTTTCCGGATCATATGGCAGCTTTGCAGGAAGCAAGAAAGAGACTGGTTTTTGATGAATTCCTTTTTTTCCTCCTGCAGGTAAAAGAACTGAAAAATTCCGGAACAGATCTCACAAGTTCATTTCCTATGCTGGAAGTTGCAGATACAGGACGGCTGTTAGAAGCTCTTCCGTTTAAATTGACGGATGATCAGAATAAGGTATGGGAAGAAATGAAAGCGGATCTGAGTGGAAAATCTGTTATGAACAGACTGATTCAGGGAGATGTCGGATCCGGTAAAACAATTCTTGCGCTTCTTGCACTTTTGATGACTGCGGCAAATGGTTATCAGGGAGCGATGATGGTGCCGACAGAAGTGCTGGCCCTGCAGCATTTTGAATGGATCCGGAGTTTAAGCAGGCAGCACAGACTTCCGATTATTCCGGTGCTTTTGACGGGATCACTTTCGGCAAAAGAAAAGAAGGAAGTTTATCAACTCGTGGAAAGCGGAAAGGTAAATTGCATAATCGGCACACACGCGCTGATACAGGAAGCGGTCAGATTTCAGAAACTTGCGCTGATCATTACAGATGAGCAGCATCGTTTTGGTGTCAGACAGAGGGAAATGCTGATACAAAAGGGAAATACACCACATGTGTGTGTCATGAGTGCAACTCCGATACCCAGAACACTTGCCATGATATTATATGGGGATCTGCAGATCTCGGTGATTCACCAGCTTCCTGCAGAGAGACTGCCGGTAAAGAATTGTGTGATTGGTGTATCGGGCAGAAAAAAGGCATACCAGTTCATTCAGAAGGAAGTAGAGGCCAGACACCAGGCTTTTGTCATCTGTCCTATGATAGAACGGGAAGAAGAATCAGATAATAAACTGGAAAATGTACTGGAATATGCAGAAAAACTGCGCGCAGAATTGCCGGAAAGCTGCAGGATCAGCATCCTGCATGGGAAGATGAAGCAGCAGGAGAAAAACAGAATTATGAATGCTTTTTCCGGCGGAGATATTGATATTCTGGTAAGTACAACTGTTATTGAGGTCGGTGTCAATATTCCTAATGCAACGGTGATGATGGTGGAAAATGCAGAACGTTTTGGTCTGGCACAGCTTCATCAGTTGAGAGGAAGAGTCGGGCGGGGAAAGGATCAATCTTATTGTATTTTTGTTCATGCAGTAGATCCTGAAAAAACAGATGCCAGACTCAAGGTCCTTGAAAGTTCTAATGATGGATTTTATATTGCAGAGCAGGATATGAAACTTCGCGGTCCGGGTGATTTGTTTGGAATAAGGCAGAGCGGAGAAATGAATTTTGTTCTGGCAGATATCTATCAGGATTCGGAGATCCTGCTCATGGCAGATGAAGCCTGCCGTAAGCTGACGGAGGGTCAGAACTGGAAGGAAATGCCGGAAAACGGGCCTATTCTGGACGCACTGGAACGCCTATCCCGAAATAACATTGACTTTCCAAGCATCTAAAAGTAGAATATTCAACATGGAGAGAAAATAAGATGATGAAGAAAGTTGCTATCGTTACGGACAGTAATGCCGGAATGGCATTAGAAGAAGCCCGAAGCGCAGATATTTTTGTTTTACCGATGCCATTTATGATTAACAATACTACTTTTTATGAAAATATTGATTTTGGCCAGGCAGAATTTTATCAGAAACTGGAAGCAGATACTACTATTTTAACCAGCCAGCCGTCTCCTGAATCCGTTATGAATCTCTGGGATACAGTTCTTCAGGATTATGAGAGTATAGTACATATTCCTATGAGCAGCGGTCTTTCCGGCTCCTGCCAGAGCGCCATGATGCTGGCACAGGAATATGATGAAAAAGTTCAGGTCGTTAATAATCAACGTATTTCCGTCACACAGAAACAGTCTGTGATGGACGCTGCCAGATTAGCACAGGCAGGATATAGTGCTGTAGAAATAAAAAAATTACTTGAGCAGGATAAGTTCAATGCGTCCATTTATATTATGCTGGATACACTGCATTATCTGAAAAAGGGCGGGCGGATTACTCCGGCTGCTGCGGCTCTTGGGACAGTTCTCAGATTAAAACCGGTGCTGCAGATCCAGGGTGAAAAACTGGATGCTTTTGCAAAAGCGAGAACTTCTGCACAAGGAAGATCAATGATGATCAATGCAGTCAGAAATGATATGGTCGGCCGTTTAGGCGGTGCTGATCAGGAACATGTCACTCTGTTTATTGCACATTCTAATAATTATAAGGCAGCATGTTCTTTCCGGGAGGAAGTGGAAACTGCATATCAGGGACTTCAGGTAAGTGAGATCCAGCCTCTATCCCTGAGCATCAGCTGTCATATTGGACCAGGGTCACTTGCTCTGGCATGTACAAAGAATATGGAAGTTGATTCCAACAGATCATAACAGATCAAAAAATGTACTAAATGGAGCTTCTCATGTGTCAAGGATGTCAGGTCCGGAAATATCCGGACCTTTTTTCTGTCTATGGTATCTTTTTCTTTCCCAGATACAAAATATATGCTAAAATAGCGATGAAAATTTAAAGAAGTGAGGGGTTTACATGACCAGTAAAAATACCTATGATGCTTCCAATATAACCGTTCTTGAAGGACTCGAAGCAGTCAGAAAAAGACCGGGAATGTATATAGGAAGCACCTCTACAAAAGGATTAAATCATCTGATTTATGAACTGCTGGATAATTCTGTTGATGAACATCTGGCAGGATTTTGCGATACAATTGATGTAATACTGGAAGAAGACGGTTCTGCTACTGTTTCTGATAATGGACGGGGAATTCCTGTCGGAATGCATGCAAAAGGAGTCAGCGCAGAGCGGATTGTTTTTACAACACTTCATGCTGGTGGAAAATTTGATAATAATGCTTATAAGACAAGCGGTGGACTTCACGGAGTCGGTTCCTCGGTTGTGAATGCATTATCCAATCGATTGATAGTCCGGGTAAAGAGAGAAGGGTTTATTTATCAGGATACCTATGAAAAGGGGGATCCGACCACTGAATTGAATAATGGACTTCTTCCGGTAATCGGTAAGACAAAGGAAACAGGAACATGGACTAATTTCCTGCCTGATGATACAATTTTTGAAAAAATCAGATTCAAAGAAGATGATATTAAAAGCCGTTTGCATGAAACGGCATATCTGAATCCGGGACTTACCATACTTTTTCAAGACAAAAGAAAAGCGGAAGCAGAGCAGATCATTTATCATGAGCCGGATGGAATAGTCGGATTTGTGAAAGACATGAACACTTCTCTGGAAACATTGCATGATGTAATCTTCTTTGAAGGAGAGGCAGAAGGCATTCATGTACAGGTCGCTTTTCAGTATGTAAATGAATTTCACGAAGATATTCTGGGCTTTTGCAATAACATTTATAATGCAGAAGGAGGCACCCATCTGACAGGGTTTAAGACTATATTCACCAGCGTGGTGAATAATTATGCCCGTGAACTTGGTGTGCTGAAGGAAAAAGATGCCAATTTTAATGGCACAGATGTCAGAAATGGGATGACTGCAGTGATTTCAATCAAACATCCTGATCCGCGGTTTGAAGGACAGACGAAAACCAAGCTGGATAATCAGGATGCAGCCAAAGTAGTCAGCAAGGTTACAGGAGATGAAATCATCAGGTATTTTGATCGAAATCTGGATACTCTGAAAACAATCATCAGCTGCGCGGAAAAGGCAGCCAGGATCAGAAAGTCAGAAGAAAAAGCAAGAACAAATATACTTTCCCGTCAGAAATTTTCCTTTGATACAAACGGAAAGCTTGCAAACTGTGAATCCAGAGATCCTTCTAAATGTGAAATATTTATTGTAGAGGGAGATTCTGCTGGTGGCAGTGCCAAGACAGCCAGAAACAGAATGTTTCAGGCCATTTTGCCAATCAGGGGCAAAATTTTGAATGTAGAGAAGGCGAGTATTGACAAAGTGCTTGCCAATGCGGAAATTAAGACAATGATTTATGCTTTTGGCTGTGGATTTTCAGAAGGATACGGCAATGATTTTGATATTTTAAAGCTGCGCTATGATAAGATCGTTATTATGGCAGATGCAGATGTTGACGGATCGCATATTGCGACCTTATTGCTGACCTTGTTTTACCGGTTCATGCCGGATCTGATCTATGAAGGTCATATCTATCTTGCAATGCCGCCGCTCTATAAAGTCTTGCCGCAGAGGGGAAAAGAGGAATATCTTTATGATGATGCTGCTCTTACCAGATACAAGAAAACGCACAAAGGTTCTTTTACCCTGCAGCGCTATAAAGGTCTGGGAGAAATGGATGCCCAGCAGCTATGGGAGACAACCCTCGACCCCGAAAAAAGAAAGCTGAAAAAGGTTGAGATAGAAGACGGACGTCTTGCGTCGGAGACAACACAGCTGCTGATGGGTGCAGACGTACCTCCGCGTAAGGCTTTTATTTACGAACATGCAGCAGATGCAGAACTTGATATATAGGAGACTGAAAGATGGAAGAACAGATAATAAAAACAGAATATTCGGATCTGATGCAGAAATCCTATATCGATTATGCCATGAGTGTTATCATTGCAAGAGCACTTCCGGATGTACGGGATGGATTGAAACCGGTACAGCGCCGTGTGCTTTATGATATGGATGAACTTGGAATACGCTCTGACAGACCTTACAGGAAATGTGCCAGAATTGTCGGGGATACTATGGGTAAATATCATCCGCATGGGGACAGTTCCATTTATGATTCCCTGGTGGTAATGTCTCAGGAATTCAAAAAGGGACTCCCGTTAGTCGACGGACATGGTAATTTTGGCAATATTGAGGGTGACGGTGCTGCTGCCATGCGATATACAGAAGCCAGACTGGAGAAAATCACAGAAGATGCTTTC